>Ga0307507_10010561_pt1 | contig 11902 bp, 7 predicted proteins | sample 7_EM_MG_FD_207223 | JGI IMG/M metagenome (GOLD analysis project Ga0307507, IMG submission 207223) | Populus trichocarpa ectomycorrhiza microbial communities from riparian zone in the Pacific Northwest, United States - 7_EM | ecosystem: Host-associated > Plants > Roots > Unclassified | place...
TAACATTGACAAAGTTACGAGGAGAACCCCCATGCAAACATGCTTACAATACACAAAAAGGTAACATTTTCACGCATACAAAGCCACAACAACATTTGTATTATAAGTGTTTTATTTCTCGATTTTTACTAGTTAAGTCTTTCAGACACATATGCTTAAAAGACTGGAGGCAATTGATTATGCACGATATTTTTTTAAAAAAATAGCTTCAAGTTGTTTGGGCTCGGCCGAAACAATATGGTCTTCACCCCCATGTTATTTGGGCCAGGGTGACACTATACAGTCTTTATGATGTGTCGTCCTTTTTTTTTTTTCTAATTTCATTATGAAAGCACTCGGCACAACACAATGCAAATCCTCAATTATTGGCACACACCTTAATGTGATTTTGTTTTCAATTTATAAGAAGTTAGAATGCGGCGTCGTGCACCGTCCACACACACAAACTTTTTTATGCTTTTACTAACAGATTTTTTGCAAGCACAAACTTTTATGTAGGTTGGCACCATATTTTCTAGCTAATGGTTGATGGTGCAAACACACACTATATTCTATGCAATCAAGTACCTCATTTCTCAACCAATGACTATTTCTAGATAATGAGTCATTAATATTCACCAACCTCTTCATCAATGACAATATAAGGCATTACAATCAATGGAAACCAAAGTTTATATCAATCAACTATTGTACAGTTCTCTTTGTCTTGAGGTGAGCTGATGTCACCAAGGTTTATAAATACATTTATCTCAATTCTCTTGCATATTATTTATTTCATACATTTATTGATTTAAGTATTAGAGAGTTCATCGTTCCATAAAAGTTATTTTTTTTAGGAAGGATCAAACCCATAACCAAGCCCAGACATAAATTCTACATGTTTTGGCCTAAGATTATAGCCTCTGGAAAGCCTAAGAAATTTTTTCACGGTACCAAATCATTTACTTTTATCTATTTTATTAAATATATCGTTAAATTGAATGCAATAAAAGATAACGCATCTGAATCTAATTTTTCACAAGAAACTGAGAAACTGATTACTAATGGAGTAAATCTTATGGCAATGGCTGTTTAGGATAAATAAATAAAGAAAAAATAATACTCCTTTTGGTTTTACGGGACAAAGGTAGAATTCAAAGGTGGATCCACCATTCTTTCACCTTATTTTTATTCTTACCCTTGCATTTGAGTACATGTTTGTATTCACAAAGCTTCGTGGTGTATATATTGATTGTTGTTTTATAAGGGTATTTGAAAGTGTGGTAGCAGTTGTTTTTTAAAGTGTTTTTTTGCTTGAAAATATATTAAAATAATATATTTTTTATTTTTTAAAAATTATTTTTGATATTAGAACATCAAAATCATCTGAAAACATCATAAAAGTATTTATACCGAAAGTTACTGTCGGATTACTTTTATGTATTCGACACTAAATTTATACTTTATCAGTTCAATTAAGAATATAAATTTTCTATTCGTGCCTCCTAAAGCAGCCATCTTTATTCTCTAATGTCGTGCCCTTGTTCCTCTTTTTCCCGAATTACTGTAACACTAGGAACTACCATACAATTATCTTCAAGGCATCCTCATTTTTCTATCTTATTCGTATGGATCCTTATAAAAACATTAAAAGAAAAAAGAAAAAAGAAAAAAGAAAAAAGAAAAAAGAAAAAAGAGGAGAGCCTTGATAATTTTACTCAAAGTTCGAAGAGAAAAGGTTTGGAAGTACATCCCTAGCTATTGTTATAAGGAGAACAAATCGAGTCTGGAACTCAGAGATTTGTCAGCTTGTCCTTGTCTTTTTTCTACCAAGAGCAATGCCAGTGTACGTTCAAAAGCAAGAGATTTAAAAACTAGTCTCTGATAAATGCATGGTCTTCTCCACAATACTTGAATCCTCTGGTTTTTCCATATTTTTTTTAGGATTCAAGAACTCGAGTAGTTTTATCCAATTTTATGATAGTATGATGGGATTACCCTAAGCGATGAACTGAAGAAATACTAATAAAACAAAAGTAAGAGAGGTTCCTAAAATCGAAGCCCATTGGAAACTTCTACTTTGCCTTGCAATAACTGAACAATTCTGAGCCTCACTCTATAGACTACTATTTGTTTTCATGTTTTAAAAAAAAATATTTTTTTATTTTTTTTATTTTTTTGGTGTTTTTAGATCATTTTGATGTGTTGATGTCAAAAATAATTTTTACAAAATAAAAAAATATTATTTTAATACATCTTCGAGTAAAAGAAAACTTTAAAAAACAACCATTATCATACTACCAAACACCCCGTAAAACATTTGTCACATGAAAAAAGAATCGTGCAAGTATCTCGTAAATGTAATGGTCATTGGTATTTTTTTTTAGATTAACATGGGTATTCAAGTCAGCTTGCTTACACTTCAACTAATCCCACGGAACTTAAAGTTAACTACCATATAAATCAATGGTGTGAACTCGAACTAGTAATCTCTATACAATAAACTTAAAATATGATCAAGATAGAACCCTCTCTGACATTTCTTGCACCAGAATATCTTACAAATTGATGGAGAAAAGCAAAGGATTGTTTCATTTTGTCCTACCCTGCTTAGTTAGAAGAAATGCATCCCTCCTCACTCTGCATTCTGCAAAGCAAAAAAAAAATAAAAATCATAAGATCCAGTAGAATGCCTCCAGATCGCACGCTGTTATATATATTTAGACATGGTAAATAAGTAAAATAGGGGACATGGTTTGAAAGTCACATGATAGAGTATTAAGATAAATCCCCAAAATTGCTATGATTTTTATCACACGGTAAAAAGCTTAGAAATGAAACTTTTCACCATCATTTATTATTATTATTAAAGCATCCATACTAATTAGCCTAGAAAACATATTTAAACATGCACGAGTAGTGTCTCTTTGGGATCAGATTGAGATTAATTAAAATTTATTTATTTTTATTTTTAGATAGTTTTAATATATTAATGTTAAAAAAAAATTAAAAAAATTATTTTAATATATTTTTAAATAAAAAATACTTAAAAAAAACTAATGTAAAAAAAAATACACACCTCACATGAAAGTTAATTCAAAAACACATAACACATAACCTTGAAGGGTGTAACTCAACTGATCAGGCCCTGAGTTTGCTCCCCAGATATCACTAGTTCGAGTGCTACAAATCTCAGGACTACTGGAAGCTTATATGGTCATTAACTTCAGGATCCGTGTTAGACTATCAGAATCTTCAACAAAAAATCCAGGAGCATCTGCACCTCTTCACTCCATCTACTCTGTTGTCAATTCAAAATTATATAACTATTAGAGTGACTTTCATATATTTGATTGTATCTATTTGTTTCCTTATTACATGCATTACAGTTCAATTGTATAGCTATAAATATAATGGAAACTACATGGCTTAAGTGTGTTAGCCAAAACAAAGATATCTCGTGTATTAATCTCTTTGTTGAATTATTAAGATTTTACATGGTATTAGCCTGACATACTACAAGCTCACGCTTTTCCAAATGATCATTTCTCCCGCTTCTGCATCATCCAAATAGCCAACACCAATGACACCCCCACCCTTGCACCTATCCTTCCACCATCTACCACCACTATTTTTGTTAAGCTTGATGGCTCCCACAATTATTTGGCATGGAAAATGCAGTTCCTTAATCTCCTTCGAGGACATGACTTAGTTGGCTTCATTAATGGAACTGAAGCTTGTCCTCCAAAGAATCTTGCATTTGGTTCATTAAATTCTGCTTATGTTGTTTGGAAGAAGAAAGATGTTTGTCTCCTTGGATGGATCCTTGCATCTCTTTCAGAAAAACTTGTTTCCACTATTTATGGAATGGAAACGTCTAAGCAAGTCTGGACTGCCCTGCAAGCTTGTTTTTCTTCTCAATCTTGTTCCTGCATTTCCCATCTTAAGCAACAACTACAGACATTGACTCAAGATACCAAATCCTGTTCCGAGTATCTTGAAAATGCCAAAAATCTTGCGATCAATTAGCAGTAGTTGGTAAGCTTGTGACGATCAAGACTTGATCTCATTTCTTCTAGGTGGCCCGCCATCATCATACACACCATTTGTCACCTCCTTTAATTTTCCATCCTGTGACACTGATTTCACATTCAAGACTTTTCAAGCTGAATTGTTAGGCTATGAAAATCTTCTGGATGTCAATCACTCTATTAGCAACACGGATAATACTCACTTTGCATTTGTTGTAAACAAATTTAAGGCACCTACTTATAGGAAAAAGAAAGGCCCTCCTCTAACTCACCCAAAAATGCAACCTAGAGTTTCCTCTACTTATCGTCCATACCAGCAAACCAGATTTACTCCTCCACAACTCCCAACAACCGCCCGGTTTGTCAAAATTATGGTAAATCTGGTCATACTGCTATTGATTGTTTTCACTATTTTGATTATTCATATCAAGGTCGGTTCCCTCCTCAAGATCTCGCAACGATAGTGGTTGAGACTAATGCCACCTTTAATCATCAAGTTTGGTACATGGATAGTCATGCCAATACCCATATTACATAAAATGCATCTAATCTCCCTCATCAGAACTCTTTTCATGACTCGAGAACTGTAACTGTCGGAAATGGTTTAGGTCTGCAAATTCTAAATACCGGTTCTACCACATTTAACTTCGGCCAATCCAATTTTCATTTAAACAACATTCTTCATTGCCCACAAGCAGCCACCAATCTTATCTATATCAATCAATTTTGTTTAGATAATAATTGTTACTTTATCTTAACTGCTACTAATTTTCTCGTGAAGGAGAACCTGACAGACATAATTTTACTTTGAGGTGTGGTTAAAAACAGGCTATATCCACTAGCTGGGTGCAAAACTTCCCATCAAAGCCTCACATGTCTTTCAGCAACAATAGGGGTTCGAGCTATTGGAGACACCTTGCACTCAAGACTAGGACATTCCTCTAGTTTCGTTTTTGATAGTTTATTTTATTCCAATAAACTCTCTGTCAAAGGTCCTTCAAATAAAATAGAGTTTGCTTAGCTTGTCAACTTGGCAAAGCTAAGAAACTACCTTTCCCAGAGTTTAGTCATCAGTCTTCTCTTCCTTTTGCTTTAATCCACTCTGAAGTATGGGTTTCATTTGTACAATCAACTGGTGATTGTTCCTTCTATGTTTTATTTTTTATGATTATTCGAGATATTCCTGGTTATATTCTTTGTATAAAAAATCTAATGTGTTTACAACTTTTGTTAAATTGAAAACCATTGTCGAAAATTTTTTCTTAACCTCAATCAAACAAATCCAAACAGATAACGATGACGAGTTTACTTCCAACCAGTTTAATTTTTTTTTTATTGCACAAGGGATATACCATAGGTTGACTTGCCTACACACTTCTTAACAAAATAGGATTGCCAAGAGAAAACATAGACACATCCAAGAAATGGGACTAACACTTCTAGCCCAATCAAGTTTATCTCCCCTATATTAGGTTGATGCGTTCCTTACTTCAGTGTTCTTAATAAATAGATTGCCTACCAAAGTCTTAGATAATATGGCACCTTATTTTTTACTTCATAAAACAAAGCCATTTTATATGGACTTATATGTTTTTGGATGCGCTTGTTATCCACTTCTCAGACCTTATAATGAACATAAGCTGGCGTTTCGAAGTAAAAAGTCTCTTCCTAGGCTATTCTAACTATCAAAGAGGATATTGGTGTCTTGACTTATAAACTAAACGAATATACATCTCACGACATGTCATCTTTGATGAGCACTTTTTTCCAACTAAGGCACTAGTCGACAACACCACATCTCTAAGTACAACTCCTACTGCAGGTAAACCTCTGATAATTCCTAGTTCAGTTATATCTAGTACTTTATTATCTAATGTTTTTGCAGTTGTGGCTCCTTAAGATAATCCTTCTTCCACCTCAGTTGAAATATCAAATCTTGCGGCATCAAACTCTGCACACTTATCTCCACCTCCTACATCCAATGATTATTCTTCTCCTTCTCCCATTTCAAATTTTAAAAATCCCACTGATTTAGATATTGTCACTCCATCAATACCTCCTTCTCCATTGTTGTCACAAAAGCCTGATAATGCCTTCAATAATCCAACTATCCAGCCTACCTTCACTCAAATTCAAACACATTCCAGAACAGGTCACTCTCGCCCAAAATCATTTCCTGATTACAAATTATTCCATAATACCCGACATCTTTTGAAAGCTTTTTCTGCAGTCTTAGATACTCTTAAACCAACATCTTACACTCAAACAATTTTGAATCCATAATGACGTGCTACAATAGGAAGTGAATTTGATGCATTGATGACAAATGAAACTTGGTCCCTATGTCCTCACCCGTTTGATAAACACATTGTCAGGAATAAATAGGTATACAAAGTTAAGCGGAGACCAGATGGCATTATTGAACGTTTTAAGGCCAGCCTCGTGGCCAAATGATATGATCAAAAGAATAGGGTGGACTATCATGAAACTTTTCACCCATGATTAAGCCAACTACTATTCGATTAATTTTGGCAATTGCAGTTCATTTTCATTGGCTCATTCGGCAATTAGATGTGTCGAATGCATTTCTACATGGATTTCTAGAGGAAGAGGTTTTCATGGAACAATTAAAAGGTTTTGTTAATGAGACCACTCCGGACTATGTTTGCAAATTACATAAGTCTCTTTATGATCTTAAACAGGCCCCAAAAGCCTGGTTTCATAGATTATCACAACTTATTAAGCTTGGTTTCTAGGAATCCATCAATGACTACTTTCTATTTGCACTACATATTGCAAAAGTTAGAATTTTTGTCTTAATATATGTCGACGATATTTTGGTGGCAAGGTCTAACTCTTCAGCAATTACCACACTCATTCGCCATCTACAGAGTATTTTCCATGTCAAGGATTTTGGTTATTTGTCTTATTTTTTAGGTGTGGAGGCTGATAGGAGCTCACAAGGACTACATTTACGTTGAACCAAATACATTTGTGATCTCCTAGACAGGTCTCACATGGCTGGTGCCAAACCACTTGCATCATTTACAGTAGCAAGTACCAAACTGTCCAATACAGAAGGAGAACTAATATCTGATCCTTCTACTTATCGCTAAATCATTAAGGCACTCTAATACTGCACCATCACACGTCCTGATATTTCTTATGCTGTCAACCAACTATGTCAGTATATGCATCAGCCACGAACTCCACACTAACAGGCTATGAAGCGAGTTCTTCGCTACTTAAAAGACACTGTTAACCACGGATTGTTCTATACATCATCTCCTCTACAATTACATGCCTACTGAGACTCGGATTAGGCAAGCAATCCAGAAGATAGAAGGTCTACTAGCGGCTATAGCGTTTTTCTTGGCCAAAACTTGGTTTCTTGGAGCTCTAAGAAACAGAATGTGGTCTCTCGTTCGAGTACCAAAGTCGAATATCGTTCAATGGCACACGCTACGGCTGGCTTAGAATGCTTTTCAAAGAATTGGCTATTGGTCTAGTCCACACACCGATTATATGGTGTGATAACATTGGGGCAATTGCACTCACTTCAAATCTAGTGTTCCATGCAGGAATGAAGCATGTTGAAATTGACTACCATTTTATTCGAGAGAAAGTTTGCAACAATGATATCAAAGTCCAACATGTCTCCACCGTGGATCAAATAGCGAATGTTTTCACTAAAGGCAAAACTGCACAACATTTTCAGTATCTAACGAGCAAATTAATGGTTTGTCAAAACCCTATTAATTTGAGGGGGGTGTTAGACTGTCAGAATCTTCAGAAGAAAATTCAGGAACATCTGCACCAATTCTTCACTCCATTCACTTTGTTGTCAATTCAAAATAATCCAGCTATTAGAGTGACTTTTGTATATTTGATTGTATTTGTTTGTTTCTTTATTTTGCTCAGATTTGTTTTCTTATTACACGTATTACAATTTCATTGTACAACTATAAAAATATAATGGAAACTACATGGCTTAAATGTGGTAGCCAAAACAAAGATATCTCGTGTATTCATATTTTTGTTGAATTAATAAGATTTTACAGTCCGAAAAATTAGTCAAAGTGCGCGTAAACTAACTCGGACACCCGTGGTTAAAAAAAAAACCAAACACATAACACATTATATACTTATGGGACAAGTTACATTCCTAACACTTGCTCACAAGATCTACTGAAGTTTTTTTTTTTGGCATATTATCTTATGGTTAATTAAGACTATTTAAGACGTGAACCACTTAATTTAAAAATAAATAAATAAAGCCAGCATATACAACACTTTACATGTGTGTTTGATATGATGGTTGTTTTTACTGATGTAATTTTTTTTATAAAAGAAACTATAAATTATATTTTTTTATTCAAGGTTTTTTTTAAGGAAAATCATCTAAAATTAGAATATATATTAATTAATTAAATATTTTTAAAATTATAAGTATAATTAGATTAAAATATAATTTTAATCACAACTCATCATCATGCTAAACGTACCGATAAGATTGTCGCCTCATGTGACTAAAGAATGCCCCACTAGTGTTGAAAAAAACAGAGATTTTTATCGGCAAAATCGCAGCGAATCACAGCTTAAAAGTCCTATAAAATCCCTCCACCGAGAACTTATTTTCACCTTCAAGCTCTCTTTCATTCTCCTGGTTCCAAGAGAAAATACAAATAGAGTCATGGGTTTTGTTATAGCTAAAGCTATTCTGACACTTCTCCTTTCTATGCTATGCTTCACTGTTTTTAGTGAAAAAGTTGAGCCAGCTGATCAACCTCTTCACCATGGCTCTCACCATCACTACCCAACAGCAGCGCCAGTAAGTGAGCCACCGAGTCATGCACCTAGCCTAGCACCAGCCCCACACCTCCACCACCACCACCACCATCACGGTCACTCACCAGCTCCTGCACCTGTTAACACTCCAGCACATGCACCGGTGCACCCGCCGAAGCCTCACTCTCCCCCATCAGTACCAGCTCACCCTCCCATGCACCCACACCCACACCCACACCCACACCCACGGAGTTATCACTTCCCTAGAAAGCTTGTAGCAGTCCAAGGTGTTGTTTACTGCAAATCTTGCAACTATTCCGGGGTTGATACCTTCTTGGGAGCAAAGCCAGTTCCTGGTAACTTGTTCACACTTTCTAAACCCTCTTGCTTAACATTTTCTGCAATAATTAGTTAATCTAACAATAATCTTAAGAAACAATTTTTACTTATCTTTTTGGGCTACTCAACCAGTTTTTATGTTCAAAATCAAGTATGAGCTAGCTAACTAGCTAGTTTATCCATGGAAATGTTGCTTGCCTTTTGCGTTAATCTTGGAAGTTTGTGTGGTGTGTGAACATGCATAGGAGAGCATATATTGCACTTTGTTCAAGCATCCAAGCATACATACAAGTAGGATATACAGAAACGACGACAATGTAGATGCTGGGGCTAGTTTAGTTCATGAAGTTTTTACTTTTTCTTGTTTCCAATGATCCAAGATCATATGTGTTGCGTTTGACAATACTAAACAGGCATCTTGTGATTTTCTAATACATTTGCTTGTATGTAGACTCACGTATATGTGTATTAATACTGTTTGTGCTTTACTTGTACATTTGCACGCGCACTGTGTCAGCTTTCCTGATCTCCCTGCCACATGCATGCATGATATATCTATCCGGTGGGCGTTTTATTCAAGATACGAATTGACGGGGGAGGGGCTCTTTTTTCCATGTCCGGTAACGTCAATTAAGTAACAAAGTTATGGGCTGAAGCAGCAGCCTTACTTTTTCGAGAGTTGAGAGAATGCCGGAGGTTATTTTTAAAATGTATTAAATATAAAAAACTATAATAATAATACTAATTTAACGTTTTTTAAAAATAAAAATTAAAAAATTTTAAACAATGCCAAGCTCTCTACACTAGGTACACAAGTAACATCGAATGCCTAGATCATTGCATATGGTATCTACTTTGTGAGAGCATTTGTTTATTTAAAACAAAAGGCAAAAAAGGAAGCAATGTTATTGTCGCTTTGACCAATAAAGTAAGCAAGCATTCATTGTAATGGCAGGTGCTACAGTAAAACTACAGTGCAATAATACCAAGTACCCACTAGAGGTGAAGGCCACAACCGACAAGAATGGTTACTTCCTCGCCAAAGCACCAGGGACTATCACCAACTATGGATTTCATAAGTGCAAGGTGTGGCTAGTCTCAGCACCAAATACTGCATGCAGCAAGATCACTGATATCCATGGTGGGCTGGCTGGTGCGATCTTAAGGCCTGAGAAGAAGCCTTTCGTTGATGAAAAGAAGCGTGGATATGCTCTCTTCAGTGTTGGCCCTTTCGCTTTTGAGTCCAAATGCCCTCGTTAATGCCCCCAAATTTGTACTTCTTGCTTCTGATTCTCCTAGCATTGTGTCTCCCACTTTAAGTAGTATTCCGAGCTTTTCCGGCCTGTGTCTGTAATGGCAGTTCCTTACTATTGTTGAACCATCAGTTTGCCGTTTGAGTGGAGAAAATTGATACTACGGGCTTGAATGTTTTGATTTATTTTTAAAGTATTTTTTGTTTGAAAATATATTAAAATAATATTGTTTTATTTTTAAAAATTATTTTTATATCTGCACAACACTGAAAATAATAAAAAAAAATATTAATTAAAAAAATAATTTTTTTATCATTTTTTTTAAAATAAAAAACAAACATGATTTATACCTTGCATTCTTGTTATCGGACCGTTTTGGATAAGTTTACTTATTTTATATTAAAAACTGAATACTATATATTTTTTATTTGAGTATATTTGGACATGTGTTTTATGATGAGCTTGGTTTTATTCTGTTTTTTTTTTTTTTGTTAATTTTTTTAACTAAATGATTTGATTGAGGTTTTTAATTTTAAATTTATGAAATTGAATTAAATATTTTTTAAAATATTCTAATCAATTTAATTAAATTTTTTTTATTGATTAATTTTTTAATTGTTTTTTTATTTTCATGATTTAATTAATTTTTTAATTTTTTTTCTCAGCTCTAGTAATTATAATTATCTTGGGCTGTCAGCCCTGATTTCAAAAACAAAAAAAAAGTCTTAGCAAGCGAAGTACTAAGGAGAAAAAGAAAGAAGAAGAGAAGCAAAGAGGCAGAGAATGCACTATTTCAGGTGGCATAATTTGTTTCATTAAGCAACAAAGTAAATAAAGCAATCCATTTTACTCTGTAAAATGCCTAAGAGCAATAAAATTCTTCAAAGATACAATACTTTAGAAGAAAAAAGAAAAAAAAAAGCCCTGGAAGATTTTTTACATTACCATATATGTTTTGAAAAAATATGTTTTTACTTGTATTAAATTTATTTTAGAGTGTGATTATGATTATTTTTTAAAATATTTTTTACTTAAAAATATATTAAAATAATATTTTTTTTATTTTTTAAAAATTATTTTTGATATTATACATTAAAATAATTTTAAAATATTAAAAAAATATTAATTTAAAGTAAAATATTTTAAATTTTTTAAAAATATTTTTAAAATATAAAAATATAATCTAAGTAATAAATACTCTAACATGTTGTAATTTCATATCATTGAAAGAAATCCTAGTGAGTGGTGAGTACAATATTTCTTTTTCTGCAGAACCCAAAGAGTACCTGACGAAAGATCATCTTAGGATTTGGCTGTTCTTCCATTGGATTCTTCTTTTTTGTTTATTTTTTTACTTTCTATTATTTTTATTTTTGGTTAAAAGGTATTTTTATTAATGATTCTGTACTATTTTCTTCTCTTTTTATTTATATTAATGTCGCTCCTCTGCTTTTAAAAATCATTTTAAAAAAAAAAAATGAATATTCGTAAATACCTTATTAATTCTACTAG
>Ga0307507_10010562_pt1 | contig 11902 bp, 5 predicted proteins | sample 7_EM_MG_FD_207223 | JGI IMG/M metagenome (GOLD analysis project Ga0307507, IMG submission 207223) | Populus trichocarpa ectomycorrhiza microbial communities from riparian zone in the Pacific Northwest, United States - 7_EM | ecosystem: Host-associated > Plants > Roots > Unclassified | place...
CGGCCCTTGCTCTGGGTTTGCGGCACTAGGATGTCGGGTGAGGGTGTGGCGGTGGGGGAGTGTTCCATCATGTCGAGGGGGGGGGACGAGGCTGGGTCCGCCGCTATGGCTGATTCCTGTGTGGGTTGGTAGGTGGAGGCCAGGGCGGCTATTTCGGCAAGGGCCTGTGGGTCGATGTCCTCGATGTTGTGGTCTCCGAAGACTCTTGAAAGGGCTGACTTAAAGCCAGGAGTGGGTGCGACTATGGGTCTCGGGGGCTCTGGGGCGTTTGCTAGTTGTATGTGGCACAGGTTTGTGCATCCTAGGGCTTCGCGGGCTTGGGGGAAGGTGGTGTCGGGGCGGATAATGCGTTTTCCGACGTCAACTAGTTTGTTGGGGCAGTTAAGAGAGTGCCTGAAGGTGCCAAACATGGGTAGCTTGCTCTCTAGGGACACGCCTAGGGGAGAGCCCGGTGGCAGGAGGCGAGGGGAATCCCTCTGGGGGCTGACTGGAGGGGTTGCGGAGTGTGTCCTGGAATGAGGGAGGGCAGGAGCGTTCTGCATGGTGATAGCAAGCTGGTCTTTTGGCCGGCGGCTTGTTTCTCAGGGTGTTTGGAAGCCTCAGAATAGTGGGACCTTATTGGCCACACCACCTAAGGGAGGGTATTGTGAAAAGAGGGGGTGGAGTAGCAAGATAGTTGAAAAGTCTTACTATACCGGAGGGAAGTGATGTGTTGGCGAAATGCCGTTGTAACCGAGGTGTGTGTATCCGAAAATTCCACGTTGTAACCGAAATCCCGACAAATTATACCGGATAGGTGTTGTTTCTGAGGATGGAGGATGGATAAACCTTATTTTCATTCTACTAGCTACTCATGAACTAAATCGTATATGAACTAACGGCGTGGGATACTCCCCCCAGCCCTTGGGCCCCCGTGAAGAAAACCTAACTCTCCGCCTTGTGCCTATCCCACCGTCCCCTAGCCCGGTCTTTTAACAAAAGAAACTCCCCCCCCTCCGTCGTCTCTCCTCAACCACTTCTGATAATGCCCGTCACAAAGGAAACGCACCCCTGGACCCCCGTCCCCGGTGTTCGTGTACGTAAGGAAACTCCCCTCCCTCCTTCATCTCTCCTCAACCACTCCCGGTATCAATCCGTCACAAAGGAAACACACCCCCAGGCCTCCACCTCCAGTGCTCGTGTATGTAAGGAAAATTCCTTCTGATAAAAGAAACCCACCCCGTCACCTCCGTGCCCAGTGGTCGTGTATGTAAGGAAATATCCCTTCCCGCTAGCATTATGCCCCTAGCTTGCCGGGCAAGCCTCATCTCCTATGTGGCAGCCGTCCCCCCTGCTCCCTTCTTCCTTCTCTTCTGAGTCGGGTCGTGGGTCCTTGCGTGCTTCTCCTGAGCCACCCTGTCTCTTTGCATGAGGAATCCACATACTCCGCACTTCTTCCTGCTCTTTGGTTTGCCCCCTCTGGGCCCCACCATTGCTTGGGATGTTGGTAGGTTTATCGTGGCTCCCAGCACCTGTGCCGTATTGGAACTCGTTTTCCATCTTCTGGTTGGGCTGTCCTTCAGGGCGTCTGGCCAGGTTTTCATCCCGTCGAGTAGCTCGCGTTGTTTTTTGCTACTGTGTAGCGGTATTTGGGTTGGCTTGATGAGCCCGCAGTAGTTCATGAGGTGGTCTGGTGTGATGATGTCTCTATCGCAGTGACATTTTCTCCTGGTGCCGTCGGTGTCCTGGTATGGCCAGGCTGCTGTTGATCTCAGGTATAGCAGGTCTCTGAATTCTGCCCTGGTAGTACCTCTGAGGTGTCTGTGGCTGGCTCTGGGTCTGCCTTTGTACCTGATTTGCTCGTTTTGGATCATTTCCGTCCAGTCCAGTAGGAGGCGTCCTCTAATATCTCTTTTTCCTTCCTTGTCACCGAAGGTTTGTGTTATGATGTGCTCCATTTCTGAGTTGCGAAGCCATTCTTTGCACCAGTTCGTGTGGCTACCGAGGGTGTGGGCTCCTAGCGCAAGGATGCGTTGTCGGTGTTTGGTGTAGAGGGTGAGTGGGGCGATGCCGGGTTCGCCGTATATGGCCGCAAGTGGGGCATTTGTTTCCAGTCCATAGGCTTTGCGTATGATGTTGTTTAGGACCGTCTGTGCTTCTCTTATCGGGGTTTTCCTTTTCCAGACCTCTATACCGTAGGTGAGATGTGGAATGATGAGGCCCTTGATTAATCGGAGTGTGGTCCAGCTGTTGAGGCCACCTGTTTGGTATCGGCTCGTGAGGGCTTTGAGGTTGTATCCTGTTCTCATTGCCTTTTTTGTCCATTGGGCGATGTGGTAGTCCCATTTGAGGTTGCTGGAGATGAAGTAGCCGAGCCATCTCATGTTTTCCTTTTGTTCCTGGATGGGTGTTTTCCCTACGTGTGGGTATAGCTTGTGTTGATCCGGGGTCTTGATGTGCAAGCATTCCGCTTTGGTTGGGGCAAAGGTGTATCCCAGGTTGCGTGCAGTTGTTTCAAGGTTTTCTAGGGTTTTTTGTGCGGCTTCCTGTCCTGATGTGGCCTTCTTGTATGAGGTTACGAGGAGGATGTGGTCCACATACGTGAGGATGCGGTTGGTTGTCATGGGGTAGTTGGTGGTGGCCATGGCCGCAATGTCCTTGATGCTGACAAGGAATAGTATTGGGGATAACGGTGAGCCCTGTGGTGTCGCCTTGTCGGTGGCGAAGGCTTTTGAGTTTTTTCCGTTGAAGCGGTATGATGTGGCGCGGTTGGTGCCCCAGTGTTCGACCCATTCTGCGAGGTGGTGGCTTTCTCTGGCTATGGTTTGGCAGACCTTGTCTAGTTGGAGGTGGTCGAATCCTCCTTCTATATCTAGGGCGGTCAGGCAGGTGTATGAACCTGGGCTGTTTGTGATTGCGTCGTTTAGGCCTTGGATGGCGTCTATGGTGCCGTTTTGTTTCCTTCCCCCGTACATGTCGTTTTCTAATAGCCCCAGGTCCGCGATCCTTTGTCCCGCTGCTCTCTCCAGGACTTTGGCCAGTATGCTTTGTAGTTGTATGGGTCTCCAGCTCTTGGCGACGGTGTAAGTAGCCTTCTTTGCCTTAGGGATCAACATGGTGTTGCTGTTTTTCCAGGTGTCGGGGATGCCTTGGGTCCAAGCTTTGTTCATCGTTCTTAGGAAGAGGTCCTCTCGCAGTCTGCAGAGCTCTCTTATCAGCCTTGTGGTGATGTGGTCGGGTCCTGGCGCTGCCCCGTTTGGTGACTGTCTGATGGCGGCGTTGAGGATCCCGGTGTTGAGGGGTTCGGCTTTTGCCCTGATGCGCGTATGGGCCCTGCCGTGTTCTCCTCCGTATAGCGCGTCCTGGAGTTCCTGGGCGATGTGCGGGTGTTCTGCTGCCATTCCCCCGCTGGATTTCCGGAGGGCTGGGATAGGGTGCCTGGTCTCTCTGGCCTTGATTGTGCGAAAGCATTCCGGGTCCGTTTCTTCCTGTAGGGCTTTGCTGTTGGCTTCCAATTTGGCCTGGGCTATTGCCTTCCTGTATTCCCTTTTGAGTGCGGGGAGTTCGAGATCCTTGGGGCATTTTTTGATTAGAGACCGTATGGACTTCCTCTTCAGGTTGAGGCTGTCGTGCCAGCAAGCCTTGGCTGTAAATCTGGCTCAGGGGGTGTGGCGGAGGACTATTTCGGTTAGACATCTCTGGACGGTGGCGGGGTCATCTTGTGTGTTGTCCAGTAGGAGGAGTTCGGCTCGTATCATGTCCCAGTTGGCCTTGTCGTATCTTAGTGGTCGGTCTCGGCACTAACGCCCCTGGTTGTCAGAAGTGATTGATAGTGCCAGGTGGTCTCCTGAGGGGATGTTGAGGAGCGCCACACCAAGATTGGTGTTGTTGCTTGAGATGGCTAGGTCTAGGGTTGTACCTGTAGGGTGGGAGCTTGAGGGGGGGTGGGTGATGCTGTGTGGGTTTCTTACTTCCATGTTCCTCTGGGTTAACCATTTCTTTAATTTGTTGCCGGCGGGGTTGGATGGTCCTGCCGACCATGTTGTGTATTTGGCGTTTAGGTCTTCTATTAATATGCAGGAGCTGTTCTGGTGCCATTCGTTGTTGTGGTCAAAGTCCTTGGCCTGGGGTCTCTGATATACAAAGGTGATTTGCGTGCCTGCGGTCCATAGGGTGATGTATTGGGGGGTAATTCTTTCCACCACGAACATGTGTACGTATTCGTTTTTAATGTATACGGCACAGCCGTATTTGATTACTTGTGTCTCAGCGTAGCATGTGAAGCCTTCGAAGTGGATCCAGTCACCGTTTTCTAAGGGGCATTCTGCGATTGCTATTATTGTTGGTTTGAGTTTCAGGGAGGACTCAGCTAGCTCTGTGACAACGTTCATGGACCCGCCGACGTTGTGGTAGATAATATCAGTCGTCGCCATATTTATTCGGCTGGAGGGGGGGTGCCCTCTCTTGGAGGTTCGATGGCTGGGCTTCGCGCCCTGGGCCTGGTGGGGCAGTGTCGGTCACCTGTGAAGTGTGATGTTTCTTCGCAGCTGGTGCATTTTCTGACTGTATGGGCACAGGGTTTGCCTTTTCCTGCCGTGCAGTATATGACGTCGCAGTGGTGGTCTTTGGTGTGGTGGGTTTCATGGCAGAATTTGCACCTGGCCTGAAGACGGCAGTGGGCTGCGTGGTGTCCGAATTGTAGGCATCTTTCGCAGTGGGTGGAGGCGTCTTTGCCAATTTATTTGCGGAAGTAGCACCGCTCCCCGGAAAGTGCCAGGTAGGGTTTGTTCCGGGTGAGTTGGTCCTTGACCCAGTCGGTGGCTTGCACTGCCACCATGATGGACGATTTGGTCTTTTTCTCACTTAGTAGGGCCGAGGGGGACCTGAGCCACTTTGGTCTGTCCATTAGTCTGAATCCCGGATTAAAGTCGGTGATTTCGCCTTCCAATTCGGGCCACTTTTCAGAGTTGAGCTCCCAGTCCTCTTGGGTCCAGTCCTCGTCTCCGAGGGGCACACTGTCGATCACGATGTTGACAGTGGCGACGTCGAGGGAGATGTCGAAGCCGAAGATGTCTAAGCCGTTGATGGCCTTTGTGATTTCCCTGGTGTCACGCAGGGCTGGTTCTGCGGGGAGGTTTTCCATGGCGGTAGGGACCAGTTCGTCCTGCCTGTTGTATTCGGCGTAGGCGAACTTGGTGCTGGTGGCGCTGTTTACAGCGTCCCTTATGTGTGCTGGAGTGAGGCCGGCTTTACCGACTCTGCGGTTTTTCTCGATGGAGCGGATGATGAGTCTCCTTTGTCTTGCGTGGGGGGTGGAGGGTGCCGAGGGTGCCTGCTGGGGTGTGGTGTTGATGCCTGGTCCTTTGGCGTTGTTTCTCTTTCTGGCTGGTGCGAGCCTGAAGCCGTCTAGATCTATGCCTGTGGCCGTGATGGCTGCCCAGGTTTGCTTGATGGCGTTGTTGGTGGGAGTGGTAGTGGTGGTGGTGGTGCTGGTGTTAGGAGGGGGCACGTCGTTGCGGTTGTTGTTTGCCGTGGGGGTTTTAGGGTTGTTGCCATGCCTGGCTGGTCGTGGAGGATCTGGATGCTGTTGGGGTTGGGGTTCCGTTGTTGTTGTTGTTGTTGTTGTTGTTCAGGTCTGGGGTTGTTGTTGTTGTTGGCAACGTTGTTTCTCCCGGCTAGGAGACGGTTTTCCATTGCCCTGAGCCTGAGCTCGAATCTGTTCTCCATGTCAGCCATGATGGTGAGCATGGCGGCATGGGTGATGGGGGCGTCTAGGACGTCTTGTGGTATGCCGGTGGGGCTGGGGGTGTTGGGGGTGTTGGTGGTGTTGGCGGCGTTGTTGGAGGAGGAGGAAAGTGTGGTGGTTTGTCGTTGTGACGGTGGTGCTGTCGGAGGGGCGGCGTTCTTCCCCTTGTCTGTTGCCATGGTGGCGGATTGTTGTGCCAGGTTCCATAGGTCGTTGGCGTGCCTTTGGTATGGGGTTTTTTCTGGCGTGAAATTGCCCGAGTCTGTGCCTGGGACCGTGGAAGGTCGGTGTGGGGGGGGGGGGAGGGAGGAGAATCTGACTCTTCTCTCCTCGGGTAGGCTGGAGTCGGGTGCGTGGATGCTATCCCCTATTCCTGTGCCGTCGGTGTTCTGGCCTCCTCACAGGGTCATGGCCGTGTCCTGGGTGTTTTCTCCGCCCGTGCGCTGGGTTTGCGGCACTAGGATGTCGGGTGAGGGTGTGGCGGTGGGGGAGTGTTCCATCATGTCGAGGGCGGGGGACGAGGCTGGGTCTACCGCTATGGCTGATTCTTGTGTGGGTTGGTAGGTGGAGGCGAGGGCGGCTATTTCCGCAAGCGCCTGTGGGTCGATGTCTTCGACGTTGTGGTCTCCAAAGATTTTTGAAAGGGCTGACTTAAAGCCAGGAGTGGGTGCGGCTATGGGTCTCGGGGGCTCTGGGGCGTTTGCTAGTTGTATGTGGCACAGGTTTGTGTATCCTAGGGCCTCGCGGGCTTGGGGGAAGGTGGTGTCGGGGTGGATAATGCGTTTTCCGACGTCGACTAGTTTGTTGGGGCTGTTCAGAGAGTGTCTGAAGGTGCCAAACATGGGTAGCTTGCTCTCTAGAGGCACGCCTAGGGGGGAGCCTGGTGGTAGGAGGCGAGGGGAATCCCTCTGGGGGCTGACCGGAGGGGTTGCGGAGTGAGCCCTGGAGTGAGAGAGGGCAGGAGTGTTCTGCATGGTGATAGCAAGCTGGTCCTTTGGCCGGCGGCTTGTTTCTCAGAGTGTTTGGAAGCCTTAGAATAGTGGGACCTTATTGGCCGCACCACCTAAGAGAGGGTATTTTGGAAAGAGGGGGTGGAGTAGCAAGATAGGTGAAAACTCTTACTATACCGGAGGGAAGTGATGTGTTGGCAAAATACCGTTGTAACCGAGGTGTGTGTGTCCGAAAATTTCGTCTTGCAACCGAAATACCCCCAAATTATACCGGATAGGTGTTCTTTCTGAGGATGGATGGATGGCTAAACCTTATTTTCATTCTAGTAGCTACTCACGAACTAAATCGTATATGAACTAACGGCGTGGGATACTCCCCCCAGCCCTTGGGCCCCCGTAAAGAAATCCTAACTCTCCGCCTTGTGCCTTTCCCACCGTCCCCTAGCCCGGCTTTTTAACAAAAGAAACTCCCCCCCCTCTGTCATCTCTCCTCAGCCACTTCTGATAATACCCGTCACAAAGGAAACGCAGCCCTGGATCTCCGTCCCCGGTGTTCGTGTACGTAAGGAAACTCCCCTCCCTCCTTCATCTCTCCTCAACCACTCCCAGTATCACTCCGTCACAAAGGAAACACACCCCCAGGCCTTCACCTCCAGTGCTCGTGTATATAAGAAAATTCCTTCTGATAAAAGAAACCCACTCCGTCACCTCCGTGCCCAGTGGTCGTGTATGTAAGGAAACTCCCCTCACTCATTCATCTCTCCTCAACCATTCCCAGTGTCAATCCGTCACAAAGGAAACATACGCCCATACCTCCACCTCCGGTGCTCGTGTATCTAAGAAAAAATCCCTCCTGATGAAGGAAACCCACCCCGTCACCTCCGTGCCCAGTGGTCGTGTATGTAAAGAAATATTCCTTCCAGCTAGCATTATGCCCCTCGCTTGCCGGGCCCGCCTCTTCTCCTATGCGGCAGCCATCCCGCCTGCCCCCTTCTTCCTTCTCTTCTGAGTCGGGTCGTGGGTCCTTGCGTGCTTTTCCTGAGCCACCTTGTCTCTTTGCATGAGGAATCCACATACTCCGCACTTCTTCCTGCTCTTTGGTTTGCCCCCTCTTGGTCCCACCGTTGCCTGGGATGTTGGTAGGTTTATCGTGGCTCCCTGCACCTGTGCCGTATTGGAACTTGTTTTCCATCTCCTGGTTGGTCTGTCCTTCAGGGCGTCTGGCCAGGTTTTCATCCAGTCGAGCAGCTCGCGCTGTCTTTTGTTACTGTGTAGCGGTATTTGGGTTGGCTTGATGAGCCCGCAGTAGTTCATGAGGTGGTCTGGTGTGATGATGTCTCTATCGCAGGGACACTTTCTCCGAGTGCCGTCGGTGTCCTGGTACGGCCAGGCTGCTGTTGATCTCAGGTATAGCAGGTCTCTGAATTCTGCCCTGCTGGTACCTCTGAGGTGTCTGTGGCTGGCTCTGGGTCTGCCTTTGTACCTGATTTGTTCGTTTTGGACCACTTCCGTCCAGTCCAGTAGGAGGCGCCCTCTAATATCTCTTTTTCCTTCCTTGTCACCGAAGGTTTGTGTTATGATGTGCTCCATTTCTGAGTTCCGAAGCCATTCCTTGGACCAGTTGGTGTGCCTACCGAGGGTGTGGGCTCTCAGCGCAAGCATGCGTTGTCGGTGTTTGGTGTAGAGGGTGAGTGGGGCGATGCCCAGTTCGCAGTATATGGCCGCAAGTGGGGTTTTTCTTTCCAGTCCATAGGCTTTGCGTATGATGTTGTTTAGGACGGTCTGTGCTTCTCTTATCGGGGTTTTTGTTTTCCAGACCTCTATGCCGTAGGTGAGTTGTGGAATGATGAGGCCCTGGATTAAGCGGAGCTTGGTCCAGGTGTTGAGGCCACCTGTTTGGTATCGGCTCGTGAGGGCTTTGAGGTTGTATCCCGTTCTCATTGCCTTTTTTGTCCATTGTGCGATGTTGTAGTCCCATTTGAGGTTGCTGGACATGAAGTAGCCGAGCCATCTCATGTTTTCCTTTTGTTCCTGGATGGGTGTTCTCGCTACGTGTGGGTATAGCTTGTGTTGATCTGGGGTCTTGATGTGCAAGCATTCCGCTTTGGTTGGGGCAAAGGTGTATCCCAGGTTACGCGCAGTTGTTTCCAAGTTTTCCAGGGTTTTTTGTGCGGCTTCCTGTCCTGATGTGGCCTCCTTGTATGAGGTTACGAGGAGGATGTCGTCCACATACGTGAGGATGCGGTTGGTTGTTGTGGGGTAGTTGGTGGTGGCCATGGCCGCGATGTCCCTGATGCTGACAAGGAAGAGTATTGGGGATAGCGGTGAGCCCTGTGGTGTACCCTTGTCGGTGGCGAAGGCTTTTGAGCTTTTTCCGTTAAAGCGGTATGATGTGGCGCGGTTGATGCCCCAGTGTTCGACCCATTCTGCAAGGTGGTGGCTTTTTCTGGCTATCGTTTGGCAGACCTTGTCTAGTTGGAGGTGGTCGAATCCTCCTTCTATGTCTAGGGCGGTGAGGCAGGTGTATGAACCTGGGCTGTTTGTGATTGCATCGTTTAGGGCTTGGATGGCATCTCTGGTGCCGTTTTGTTTCCTTCCTCCGTACATGTTGTTTTCCAATAGCCCCAGGTCCGCGATCCTTTGTACCGCTGCTCTCTCCAGGACTTTGGCCAGTATGCTTTGAAGCTGTATGGGTCTCCAGCTCTTGGCGACAGTGTAAGTAGCCTTTTTTGCCTTCGGGATCAAGATGGTGTTGCTGTTTTTCCAGGTGTCGGGGATGCCTTGGGTCCAAGCTTTGTTCATCGTTCTTAGGAAGAGGTCTTCTCGCAGCCTGCAGAGCTCTTTTATTAGCCTTGTGGTGATGTGGTCGGGTCCTGGCGCTGCCCCGTTTGGAGATTGTTTGATGGCGGCGTTGAGGATCCCGGTGTTGAGGGGTTCGGCTTTTGCCCTGATGCGTGTATTGGTCCTGCGGTGCTCTCCTCCGTATAGCGCGTCCTGGAGTTCCTGGGCGATGGGCGGGTGTTCTGCTGCTATTCCCCTGTTGGCTTTCCGGAGGGCTGGGATGGGGTGTCTGGTTTGTCTGGCCTTGATTGTGCGAAAGCATTCCGGGTCCGTTTCTTCCTCCAGGGCTTTGCAGTTGGCTTCCAATTTGGCCTGGGCTATTGCCTTCCTGTATTCCCTTTTGGGTGTGGGGAGTTCGGGATTCTTGGGGCACTTTTTGATTAGAGACCGTTTGGACTTCCTCTTCAAGTTGAGGCTTTCGCACCAGAAAGCCTAGGCTCTAAATCTGGCTCGGGGGGTATGGCGGAGGACTATTTCGGTGAGGCTCCTCTGGACGGTGGTGGGGTCATCTTGTTTGTTGTCCAGCAGGAGGAGTTCGGCACGTATCATGTCCCAGTTGGCCTTGTCCTACCTTAGCGGTCGGTCTGTGCACTCGCGCCACTGGATATCAGAGGTGATTGATAGTGCCAGGTGGTCCCCTGAGGGGATGTTGAGGAGCGCCACACCAAGATTGGTGTTGTTGCTTGAGATGGCTAGGGCTAGGGTTGTACCTGTAGGGTGGGAGCTTGAGGGGGGGTGGGTGATGGCGTGTGGGTTTCTTACTTCCATGTTCCTCTGGGTTAACCATTTCTTTAATTTGTTGCCGGCGGGGTTGGATGGTCCTGCCGACCAAGTTGTGTGTTTGGCGTTTAGGTCCCCTATTAATATTCGGGAGCTGTTCTGGTGCCATTCGTTGTTGGGGTCAAAGTCCTTGGCCTGGGGTCTCTGATATGCAAAAGTAATTTCCGTGCCTGCGGTCCATAGCGTGATGTATTGGGGGGTAATTCTTTCCACCACAAACATGTGTACGTATTCGTTTTTAATGTATACGGCGCAGCCGTATTTGGCTGCTTGTGTCTCAGCGTAGCATGTGAAGCCTTCGAAGTGGATCCAGTTACCGTTTTCTAAGGGGCATTCTGCGATTGCTATTATTTTTGGTTTGAGTTTCAGGGAGGACTCAGCTAGCTCTGTGACAACGTTCATGGACCCGCCGACGTTGTGGTAAATAATATCGGTGGTCGCCATATTTATTCGGCTGGAGGGGGGGTGGTCTCTCTTGGAGGTTCGATGGCTGGGCTTCGCGCCCTGGTCCTGGTGGGGCAGTGTCGGTCACCTGTGAAGTGTGATGTTTCTTCGCAGCTGGTGCATTTTCTGACGGTATGGGAGCTGGGTTTGCCTTTGCCTGCTGTGCAGTATAAGACGTCGCAGTGGTGGTCTTTGGTGTGGTGGGTTTCATGACAAAATTTGCACCTGGCCTGGAGACGGCAGTGGGCTGCGTGGTGCCCGAACTGTAGGCATCTCTCGCAATGTGTGGAGGCGTCATTGCGGATGTATTTTCGGAAGGAGCATCTTTCCCCGAATAGTGCCAGGTAGGGTCTGTTTCGTGTGAGTTGGTCTTTGACCCAGTCCTTGGCCTGTACTGCCACCATGATGGACGACTTCGTTTTCTTTTCGCTTAGTAGGGCCGTGGGGGACCTGAGCCATTTTGGTCTGTCCATGAGTCTGAATCCCGGGTTGAAGTCGGTAATTTCTCCTTCCAGTTCGGACCATTTTTCTGAGTTGAGATCCCAATCTTCTGGGGTCCAGTCCTGGTCTCCGAGGGGCACCCTATCAATCACGATGTTGCCTGTTGCGACGTCGAGGGAAATATCGAAGCCCAAGATATCTAGGCTGTTGAGGGCCTTTGTGATTTCCCTGGTGTCTCGCAGGGCTGGTTCCGCGGGGAGGTTTTCCATGGTGGTGAGGACCAGTTTGTCCTGTCTGTTGTATTCGGCGTATGCGAATTTGGTATTGGTGGCGCTGTTTACTGCGTCTCTTATGTGTGCTGGGGTGAGCCCGGCTTTACCGACTCAGCGGTTTTTCTCAATGGAGCGAATGATGAGTCTCCTTTGTCTCGCATGCGGGGTGGAGGGTGCTGAGGGTGCCTTTTGGGGTTGGGTGTTGATGCCTGGTACTTTGGCGTTGTTCCTTTTTCTGGCGGGTGCCAGTCTGAAGCCATCTAGGTCGATGCCTGTGGCCGTGATGGCCGCCCAGGTCTGCTTGATGGCATCGTTGGTGGGGGCGCTGGTGGTGGCATTGGCGTTGGTGTTGGGGGGGGGGGTATATTGTCACGGTTGCTGTTTGCTGCTGGGGCCTTAGGGCTGTTGTTGTGGCCGGTTGGCCGTTGGAGGATTTGGATGGTGTTGGG
>Ga0307507_10010564_pt1 | contig 11901 bp, 10 predicted proteins | sample 7_EM_MG_FD_207223 | JGI IMG/M metagenome (GOLD analysis project Ga0307507, IMG submission 207223) | Populus trichocarpa ectomycorrhiza microbial communities from riparian zone in the Pacific Northwest, United States - 7_EM | ecosystem: Host-associated > Plants > Roots > Unclassified | place...
AAGGCAGCAAATTGGGTATAAGGACAGCGAATTGGGTATAGTGGTTACCCAATTCACCTCCTCACCCCTGTTAGTCGAACATCCCCTGCTAGTAAAATATTCAAAACTTAGGCGCTGTACCTTCGTAGAATTACGAATACCAGCTAATGGATCCAACACACTCACACCAGCAGCATGCTTACCGTAGGCCTTCCCATGTAAGGAAAACACTAGTCATTCTTTTCCCAATTTTCGCCAAAACGTCAAGCACGCAACATGCTTGGCGAAAAACAGTGTAACTCGAGAGGTTGGGGTGGTTTGTCTCGGAAGACGGAGATTACTCGAGTACCAGTACTCAGAGAGGGCTCGCGGAGAAAATGGGCCGGATGAGATTTTCCCCTCTGCCGTTAAACCGCACAATACCGCACCACGACGACCCCGAGCTGAGGTTGTCATGATATGACAAGATCCCTTTCTCCAGGAGAATGGTGAAACGGGGAAATACTAGTACACTACACCCAGTACAGTAAGTGCGCAATCCCCGGCGACTTGGCAACCTGGTTGGGCCGAGGCCTAAGGGCAATGTCACTGCCGATTACCCAATTGAAGGCCGCACTGAATGGAAGAGCCAGTTCTGAACCACCGTTTTATATCCCGGTCGGAGACCATCAACGTTTCATGCCAGCAGAATGCGACGATTATATCAAGAAAACACCCGCGGAAACCACTAAAAGCGCAAAATGTCCCTCTGAAGATAGGCTAGATTCAGGCACACTCTTTATATTCCTCTCGGACGTTCGATAATTTGGTGCTGGGTCTCATTTGAAGGCAATTTGCTTGGGGAATCGTCCCAATATTTACACGAACCATCCTTGCAACCTTGTTTGGTGCCGCAAGAGATAATTTTCACAACCCACATATTTTTCTCCCTGATATATCCAACATTCACCCGCTGCTCGAGTTCCTCTATCCCGTTGTTTGGCAGGGTTTCTAGTGTTTGTCTCACTTGGATCTTGTGCTATTGCTGTAAATTATTTTTTGTGAACTTTGCGTAAGTGATTCAGGAAGGACGCCTGGGAGCTATCTAGATTGATTACTTTGTGGGTAAACTTTTACTATCATGAAAACAGTTGAGACCTTTCTGTGTACTAGCCAAAAAAAAGAGTCGGTGTTGTTCGTAGGTACAGTACCGGTACCGGACTTATCCCCTGGGCCGCTGAGACATTCAGCCCAGTTTAAATGTAGGAAACCAACTATGTAGGGAAATGATCGGCATCACGTGATATCAGATTGGTGTCTATTTTGCCGGCGCATAGACTATTTGAATTCTAACACGTACTATGAAAAACAGGAAAACATTCACGACATAAGATAATATTAATTTCTCTGCATCCATAGTTGACAGAGCGAACCTTAGCAGCCTGAAACATGCTTTCAAACTGGGTGCACCGGCAAAAAATACCGGGAGAGAATGGTCATCAGCAAAAATTATTCTTTGCGTCCGGAGCCTCCTGTGGGTCAGACGCTCGTGATGCTCGACATGTTAACCACAACTCAAGAGGTAGCGTCAGTAGGGCGTTCCATCCTGACACCATCCCCTCAGTTACACTACATCATGGCACGATCCTGAAGTTGATCCCTTGCGTATTTGATATCCTGAACCCTCTCAGTGCTGACCCCTGACATCCTGACACCCTCTGATTCTACACTCACTTGTCCTGATCCCTTCTGCTCCTAGGCACTCGCCTCCTGACAATCTTACTGCTTGACATCTCTCATCATGATTCAGCATAAGTTAGGTGTTAGCTCCGGGTTGTAACTTCAAGCCGTCATGTCACCCAGATGTTAGCAGGTGTGCTTTAAACGCCTTGTTGATGGCTATCTCGATGCCGTCACAATGGCTACCTCATTTTCTAGACACCTTTGCAATAGCTCACCTTTACGCTCTTGATGCTGTTGGGATGCCTGTCTCATTTTCTAGACGCCTGTGTGATAGCACACCTATACACTTGCGACGCTATGGAGAGAGCCATTACCTTGTCTGGATGCGGTCGTAGGCCCTAATCGCTCATCTATAGACTTGTAATGCCTTCGAGATAGCAATTGCATACTCTGGACACCGTCGTGACAGTTAGGTATTCGATACTGTATCATCCCTCCAGGCCTAATATCTCTAGTGTTCAAAACTTCATTCCGATATTTCATTTTATTTACTACAAGTACGAGGGATAATGTGATTATCTAGACGTCATGGTCCCTATCATGGCAATTGCTAAATGTCTCGTTCTTGGTAACATAGATAGATTTCTCCCACGTTCAGAATATATTTAACTCACACAACTACTTCCTGATCTTCACGGTGTGGCTGAGTTGAGTCTCCACTTTGGCAGTAGAGTTTGTCCTATGAAATCGATTTAGTGTACATGCTTTACTTTCTAAAGAACATTATCGCCATCGTTATTGGGCTTCGTTACGTGGCCCTGTTTCTGAGGGGCCGGGACAAGACAACCTAGGTTATTCTCATTAACTGGCTGAAGAAATCATCGAAATGGGACTAAAACCGAGGGAGCTAGAGTGATTTGAAGTTGTCTAACTTCAGAGAGAGCTATCTCACTCAGATGTGGTCTGATTTCGCTGATTTCCTTTTTAGTCTACAGCTAATAACCTGCTCTTGGCGCCCCATTTGTCAAAAACGGGGCCCCTAAACGGACAGTAATCATTATCGTTCTGAGCTTCATGAGCAAAAAGGAAAAGTTTGCATTTTGCCGCATCCTGCGCATCTTGAACAGTAGTTTGCATCCTGCAAGATTGGGACAAATCTTCTTGTGCATCCTGAAAAAGATTTTGTACTCTGATTACTAGCAGTTGATTTCAGTTTATTTGCACTTAGTGGCACTCTCAAGAGCCAACTATTGTGGGTACATGCATGTGTTCGAAGTCAGAGTGTCACTCTTAAACAAAATAAGTAATAATCAAATCAGTTGTGGGATTCAACACCTGAAACTTTGCAAACGACTACAATTATACAATAGTTATCTTATAAACTAACACATTTTCCACTCTGAATACTTCATTCCTCTGAGGATGCAAACAGAGATTACAGGATGCTAACAGAGATTACAGGATGCAAACTAATATTCAGAATGCGTGAGAGTAGGGAAATGTCGGAGGGCGGTCCTGTTAGGCACAGAGCTCCCAGAAGGATAAGGGGGTCAAGTTACCCTACCTTCGCGCACGAACCTCAGAAAAAGAGTTAGCAACACCCCCCTCCAGCCCCGATGTTGGGACAGTAGGTTGCCATACGTCAGCTGGGAAGTTGCGTCCCCTCACCAAAGACATCAGTAAAGAAGACCCTACTTGCAACACCGTATACGTCGCGGCTGTCTGTCCGACCGGTTCCTGTTCGCAGGATATATGAGAGGAGACCTCAGAGCACCTGATGCAAGTGAAAGCATCCAAATCGGACGACATCGCATAGAGTTACAACCACTACAAGATTGGGTATCGAAAAGTGGTTACAAACTCATGGGACGTAACTACTTTAGTTACGCTTCCTCAGTCTGGAAAGACGCCCAGCAACCCGTGGGAATGCACTATGCTCGGAAAGGGAGTCGGGGAACTCCCAAAGGGATTGTTGGCAAGAGACCGATAACTATAGTCGTAACCATTGGTTCGATCGATAGGAAAGAGTCGTGTAATGCCGGATAAGACTAGTGAATGCTTCCTGCAGGCAATGTCTAAAACGGAGCCAACAACATGAGGATTGGCCATCTTCTATCCCAGCGAATAATCGTATGACATGCGAACACATGGAGATTATTCATAAATCTATTTAGCAACGGATACATGTTCGTATAGCCATCTGGGAGGACGGGCACTACACCCTCCCCATGAGAGAGGCATATGTAGCAATAAGTTGCGCAAACGAGAGTAGAAAGATGACGGATGTTCAGGGTCAAGTCGGGCTCCCACTTCAAAGAAGTCGAGTTAGGTGAAAGAAAGATACTTAGTTATAGGAAAAGATTATGTAGCCCGCGAACACCCAGACGCGGAATATAAATATCGAGGTGTCTTCGTAGCTGCTATCTACCAACAAGCAACGGAGAAGAGACCTTAACAATATATACACGTTAACAAATATTTACCGTTCTACCTACTATACCTCTATCTTGAGTCTCGTCTCCCTAGACGTATTCTCCGAAATTACCAATGGACGGGCCTAGTATATTCGCTTGCGCTTAGAATATTACTACCCCCATAACAGGTCCTGGGTGGTCCTGGACCCTTCTGGTACACCAAGGGGGTGGTGGTCCCTTCTGGTACACCAAGGGGGATCGTGGTCCACGTGGTCCACCTGGTCCACTCATTCTGCTCTGATCCAGACTTTTTCAAATTTTGCTGAAAATGTGAACCAGGGTGAATGAGGGTGGACCTGGATGACCAGGGGGACCATAACTCCCCTTGGGGGACCAGCAGTGGTTTTTATATTTTGCTGATGCAGGATGCACAGGATGCTTAAAATAATAGTGATCTTTTTTGCTAATACCCTTCATGGTCATAGTAGAGAGAATATTCTTGCCCGCAGTAGCTTGACTTTCATGAGATTCATTCAGGTTCAGAACGAGGCGGTTGGCTCGACCTCAACTTCCAGCTCGCTCTCCTGCCAGCCTCCTTGTGAACTCCTGTGAGGTAATGAGACTTGCTGGCTGATCATCTACTAGTGGTTCAAGTCCCCAGGCAAAGGTCATCAGACTATAGTCAAAACGCTCTGTGGTTCTCGTATGATGGTTCTTGATTATTCAGGCTTCTCTCCAGGTCTCCGGTAGAATAGCAGATTGTTAGGTGTTCTCCTCCCCCAGCAGCCTGTCTGGGATTTCGACTAGATAGCTGACTCTTCAGTTGACCCTCACAGTGTTTTTCCAGGACCCTGGGGCTTGTATTGATTGGTAGCAGTTGTTGCGCCGAAGCTCTTCCATGATTGAGGCTCGAGAGCTAACGTTACAGTCTGGGGTGAACTGTCTTATGATTTTGGACAAACACTTCGTGCCGCTACTTCCAAAGAGGATCCTCTTACTAAACCTTGCCCGTGATCATTTCACCGAGATTCCTGAGAATTAGGTCCTGTATCACCTTTCAGAACATGGCCCATGTGTTCCTTTAACGTAAGAACAGATCTTGCGAAATTGGTTAATCCTATAGGTCACAAACAAAACCCCTAGAGATCCGGAGATTCTCACCTCTCATCACATCATACTTGATCTCTATGGGGTCCTGAGATATGCTTGTTCTTCATGTCCTTAGAGTATGGGACAGTATAGGGCAAGTGATGCAGACTATCAGGTCATTGATGAGTTCCACAAAACCCTGGTCCAGCATCCCAGCATTCTCTTCTGAGTGAGATACTTACCGTATATCGCTTCAGCAATCTGCAGTATAAAGAACCCGTAAGTTATTTCCTTCGCTTAGTTCAGAGTGTGTAGTGATTTCAACTGGAGTTTATCAATTGGTGAATTTTAACCTCGAACCCCGATGGGGGGCAGATCAAGCTCTCATTTTTGAGGAGGTATTCAATCCTACGAGGGATGGCTGTCAGGTCATCTAGCACTTCGTATCATTTCCAGATGTTACCTTTCATATAATATTCATAGTGGCAGCACAGCTGATTGTTTTTGACGTATCTTTGACAGTTAGTAAACCACCTGTATCTTAACACCCTTGAGTACAGTTACCATGACAAAAGCTGTCTTAGATGGTTCAATATTTCTGGCATAAGGAATTTCTTGCTGCACGTGACTGCAAACCCTATGCACAACAGCTGTCAAAGCAGTAGGATCTGAAATCGGTTCCTCAAAAAGGGAGTACCAAATCATTAGATACTTTCCCATGCGAACTATTCCTCCTTGTACTACTCATTTTACCATATTATGCTGTGAGTTAATCCCATGCGGAAAGTGCGTGGGTAGTTGTGTACTTGAGTCACCTAGTAGTGTACTTGAGCTACTTATCCCAGAAGAAGTATTGCTACAGAGGGCAAGTGAAGTAAAATTAAGTCCAACACTTGATGACAGGAACATCGGCGAGGTGAACGCTCTACCAGGAGTTATTCTTACACAAGCCTTGTTCATCAACCGCACAAGACCTTTCTCCTGTGCTCTGTAGATCGTTGAAATTTGTACCGTCTGGAGGAGATTCTTTCTGTTTGTCTTGGCTGCTTGAGACTTCCAATGTTCTTTTGATACAGTGCAGTCAGTACTATCATGATCTTCTATATCAGACTCTGTGTCAGATTCAGTTTTGTCCCACTGGCATCACTCCTGGTACACATCCCTGCTACAGTCGCTAAGAGGGAAATCTTCTATATGTCCTTGTCTATAAGGCTCTGTATCAGGCTCAGTATAGGCGGTGGTCTTATTTCTGCTCCTCCATTAGTGCTTTGCGGGCCATTCTCAAAGAACTTGTGCAATTGGTGGTGGGGAAGAATTTCACCTTGATAACGGGCTATTCAGTGGTACAAGGTGGGAGCCTGGGGATTCATTCTGAGGTCTTCCAGATCTGAATCCAATGTTTGATTGCACGATACCAGTATGAGCCAAGTCTGATTTTCCACTAGGGAACTGGGCTGACTGGAGCCCATAGTGTCGGGTAGGGCGTTGTGCCTACACCTGCTCAGATTGCCAACCCGGGGAGCTGGCTGCCTGGATCCCGTGATAGCGGGTATGACATCACGGCTGCTGCCACTCAAGGGCCGATTTCCTGCTCAGGGGGTTGGCTCACTCCAGATATTTCATTGCATAGTGGGTGTCATACTCGATGGTTTGAGGATGTTGGATAAGAGAGGAATTGTGATGTATGATAATTGAGGTATATCTGAAGTGTGCTGAAGGCCAGCAGTTGGTCTAGTTTTCATGTTTTGAATAGAACATGTTGGGTCTTATACGAGTAGTAAAACTTAAGAATTAGAGAGAGTTGGCAGGATCACAGACTATCACCCAGTATATCGGCCAAAAACCACCTTGTGTGAGATCCGTCGGCGTTGCAGCCTGACACAAGTGAAGTCACTTCTGTGTTTTCTGTGCCCTGTGCGCCCTAAATTTTGTTGCAAGGCCCCTCATCTCCTAACGCGATGTCGCATCGTACTGACACCCTGTGTACACCTAAGCTCCAGTTCTCTTCACTTCCTTCGCATGACTGAGCCAGCTTCACATTGCCTCTTCCACGCGCCCTGAGATATTTCTCCTGCTATCTGTAATGTCGGCCTGCGCCTCTATGCAGGCTCTCATCTGTATAGGGTAAACTAGCTAGTACTCTTTATATTCTAGGCAATGGCTTCAATATATCATACATATACAACTTGACGATATGCAAAATGCTGTCTGGCGAATTGTGGCGAGGAAGTTAGAAAAACCTCACCACAATTCATTAGACGGCATTTTTTGTTACGGCAAAGCAGCCTGAGTACTACCAGGATATACACAAACAGCCAGCCCCCTCCCCCCCTCTCCTATTCTGATTCCGTAATATACTTTGTTGAACGTTCCCAAGTCACTCCTGCTATTAACCAGCCAGGGCCGTGCCCCCTCGGGGATCAGGTGCGCCAGGCCAGGAATCGTCCCTCTGTCAACTATTGTAAACTCTCGAGCATCCTACCCCTTGTGCAATCTAGCAAGGCCGTCTATATCCGAGGGGAATCCTGAGTTGACTGCACTCAACATCCAAACAGCCGCGACCCGATGCACAGCTTTCTCACCAGTGTAGTTCCTGTATTTTGGAGAGCGCCACAAGCTTTGCCTGCTAACAGCCCCTCCGTGCACCATACATCTCTTCAGTACCAGCCTTGACCCAAACCCAATGATTCCGAGTTCCCTGATTGCGGAAGGGTATAGGACCTGTGCCTCCCAGACGGTGGATGTCGTAAATGTTGCTCCCTTGGAACTGTACAACAACTATTTCGAGTTGCGTTAGTAGTTCAACCGGGAATGATTGAAGTATTATATGATCTTCAGCCAGCAGGGCTCTGTAGGGTGCTTATGCCGGCTATATCAGATCAATTCGAGACATATACTCTTGAGGGAGACCCCGACACCTTACTAAAATCCAAGACTTTGGACATAGCGTCCAGAACCCCTTTGAGGATATATCTACGGAGGACCGCAGCGTGTACAGCACCTGTTGTACTATCTAAATGTTGCAGGATATCAGAAGAGAGATTGGCCCTGTGGTGTCAAAGAGATTCTATGTTTAATAACCTTATTCAGATGGTGTGTTGACAACTGTAGCTGTGTAGAAGATGGCGCAGGGCATCATGTTTATTCGATCGTCACCATGCCTTCTTGATTGGTTCCATCTCCCGAGCTATCGAAACTCAGTGGAATCAATCGGTATATTCCCAAACTGGCGAATATGATCAGTAACATAACTTAGTAGATGTATCTGGATAAAGTTTAAATACGATTCACAATGGATCAAGTCTGTAGGTGGCTTGTGCTCTTCTTCGTAATTGTTCTCACGGATCCAGCACCCCTTAGACGGAGCCACACACTAGCTCATCTGCATTCTCTGATGTCTCTTCTCCCTCTTTTGCTCATCAATCTTGGCCAGTGTACACTTAGCTACTCGAAACTGTAAGAAGATACCTTTCATCTTCTGAAATCGGTCCAGATAACCTTCTATATAGCCAATGGAATCAAATGTATGGCTTCAGTATTGTGCCATCATACCAAAGTCAAGGAGTGCTCTGACCCATCCGAGAGCATGTTTGAAAGCTGTCACTGGTGGACTCTGTGGCTGACGGAGTGCTACCGCGAGAACTCCCAAAATCGAGTACCCCAGATTGCTCATCTCTTTCCCTTGCAACTGTACAACCTCATGGTAGGCCTTTCTGGGTACTAGAAACTCAGAGTATGGCGGTAATGGCTTCCAAACGTTGTCCCAGGCTTGCAGTCCCCCCTGTTTCTTGAGTAGAGCTTCGATCCAGCCCATAATCTGCTTAAATAATCCGAGATAAACTGCATGTAGCGTGTCTGTCCTGTGCCAGTCAGGCGCCGAGACCTGGTGAAGTCCATGGAAAACCTTTTGGCCCAAAGTGATATCAAGGCCGCCGAACTTGATGTGGGTGCCGTCCGACTTCGAGCCTGGGAACCGCTTTTCATCTCCATAATGTTCTTCTCTTGCATAATCTCTAGCTTGATAAGTCTTGATCTTTGTTCCTAATTCCTGGGCGTGCATCTCACATTGAGGAGAGGCATTTGATTTTAACCTATGCAGTGTCACGTTTGACATAGGGTCCGCCACCCATGCCGCCAAGATTGAGAATCATCTCCGAACCTTCCTGTCAGTAGAATCAATTGGGATGCCATGAAGCGCCGCTTGGTGCCTGGGGTCAAAAATCAATTCAAGTACAACTTACAGTGTGTTGGCGTTCACTTATCTCTGGTGTTGATCTGCTTTAGTGGACTTTGTGAGTTTCAGGGGGAATGGCAATAGTGCAAGAAGTAGCACAGCCATTGAGCCAGGACTATTGTGCCGGACTGACGGAAGATTTGCGAGTGTAGTAGACACAGCCTACGCTTTGTTGTCACCGAAGAAGTGGCTCAGATGGGTCTGGTTGGACATCCCTATAAGAGGAATTATAGTCGCACCAGGTGGAAGTGTCTCCTATAATTAGTCAGCTAATGTTGCGGTAAAGGAGGTTAGGGTGCTGTACTTGTACATCCTACCACCAGTCCGCAATGTGCATTTCCGCATATATCCTGTGGACCATTAGGATCGAATTCACACCGCGGCACTTAGACCAAGTCATTTCGGTATGCGATCGGGCGAAGGAGATATCTGACACAATCCCGGACCTTAAGATAAACAATAGCAGAGTTTACTTGCGATCCTCAACTTGTCCTTCAAACAATTGCAGATATGAACAGTACTGGTCCAAAGAGCAGAGATGGTTCTTGAGCGTAGTAGTATGCATCAGACTATAGCTGTTTAACGCAGAACTACCAAGGCCAGGTGAGAAGTATTCAGTGATTCATGATTTGGGTACTCTACTGTGAATGAAGCATAAGGGCAGTTTGAAACCCTGCGCAGAACGGAACGGTGCCCACAGGTCCACGTGCTTCTCCGGCAGGTGGCTAATGCCCCTGTCTGATAGGTAACGAAGACCTAGGGTCGTTCACTATCTCAGTATCAGACTTGTGAGCAGTAAAGGCATCGAGCTCGTGTCCGGTAGGATCTGGATCGGATTCAGAGTTGCAATCCTAAAGAGTGCTCGCCTCTGGGTCAGCCCATATGCTGGTATCCAGGTCGTTGCTAATATATACCGATAATAGTTATCCTAGGTTGGACGCCAGAACACTGTCGAGACATTTGTGCGCGGTTCACAGGTGTTTCGTATGTGAGCCTGACCGGATATAGTTTCGTTCGCAGAATGGACATTTGCTAGGCATGGTGGGAGTCAGCTCAGTTTATATTATGAGTTATATGTAGATTGCAGGGTACTTGTACTGCTGTTTTTAGTCTTGAGCGCCATGTGTGTGGTTCGCATGCAGGGTCAAGGAGCTCAGATGCTTAAAAGAGAAACTAGTCCCCCATGGAGTTTAGAGAAGATGTCACATGGCGTTAGCTATAGTTTCTTTCAGGACGAGAGCTGGTGCTGAGCAAATGCGCTTATCATCCGTTATTCAAGTGGAATCAGATAATGGCAAAGTCCTGTGTTTGAGTGTCAGATTTTACCTATTTTTAGCCAATCTTGAAACCCCAGCGTGATTCTTTCAAACTCCCTAGAACCTTTGGGAGTTGTATGTACAAAGTGGATGGAGCATGATAGAAGGGACTTGATTGCAAAAACCATCTCCCATTCAGAAGGTTCACAACTGCCACCACATTCAGCTCACTACTTCCAATACTCTCATCTAGATACACTAAGAATCAACCAATATGGCCTACAATATCACATACCTAGAATACTGCTATAGGCATAATCGAGGAGCACAGCAGGCTCCAGTGGTGTAGACGTACCAACTTGGGCCTAATTGTCTCCTTGAGGTGATCAGCACAACACAGCTTGATACTCGGGGCTAGTGAATTAGTTTCGGCACAGAGCTCCCAGATGGATATGGGGGTCAAATTACCCAACCTGTGTGCACAAACCTCCAAAAAAGACTTAGCAACAAGCTCATTCAGCCCCAGTGTTGGGACCATAGGGCACTACACTTCTCCTGGAAAGTTGCGTCCCCTCACCAAAGACACAAGTAAAGAGCTCCCTACTCTAAACACCTCATACGTCGCAGCCGTCAGTCCGACCTGTTCCTGTTCACGGGATATATAAGAGGAGACTTCTGAGGACCTAATCCAAGTGGAAGCATCTCTATCGGACGAGATTGAATAGAGTTACAGCCACTCCAAGATTGGGCATCGGAAAGTGGACACTAGCTCACGGAATATGTCTACCTGAGTTAGGCTTCCTCGGTCTGGAAAGTCTCCCAGAAACGAATAGGAATGCACTGTGCTCAGTCAGGGAGTTGGAAAACTCCCAAAGAGGTTGTTGGCAAGAGACCGATAACTAACGTCATAACCATTGGTTCGATACATAGGAAAGAGCTGTGTAAGGTCGATTAGGACTGGGAATGCTTGGTGCAGCCCAAGTCGAAACGGAGCCAATAATATGAAGACTGGCCATCTTCTGCTAAGCGAATAATCGACTGACATGTGAAGATATGGAGATTATTTCCAAATCTATTTAGCAACGGATAAAGGTTTTTAATACTATCTAGTAGGAGGGGCTCTACACCCTCCCCATCAGAGTGTCACAAACGGTGACTAAGCAAGGCAGACTCTCACATGACTAATAGTTATTAGTCATCGGTTTGTTATCTTTCACACTATGAGATCAGTTGACTCATAGGTTTTCACATGACGACGCGATAGCGT
>Ga0307507_10010565_pt1 | contig 11899 bp, 8 predicted proteins | sample 7_EM_MG_FD_207223 | JGI IMG/M metagenome (GOLD analysis project Ga0307507, IMG submission 207223) | Populus trichocarpa ectomycorrhiza microbial communities from riparian zone in the Pacific Northwest, United States - 7_EM | ecosystem: Host-associated > Plants > Roots > Unclassified | place...
GGGGCGGCCTCACGTCTCTAGCGTCTTCTCCGTGCCGTGCGCTGAGCCGGCAGTCCTGAACTGACCGGTCCGGGGCGGTGCGAGGGAAGGAGTTGACGGTGGCCGGAACGGTGCGGCGGTCCGCAGTGCGGTGGAGACGCTTCCTGGTGTCGGTGGTCATAGCGGGTCTTGCCGTGGTTTGGGTCGATGGTGTTTCGGCGTCGGCGGCGGGTTCGGCGGCGCCAGCGGATGCGAAGCCAACGGTAGTGTTCGTGCATGGCGCGTTCGCGGATTCCAGCGGGTGGAACGCTGAGATCGCGTCGCTGCAAGGCTTGGGCTATGCGGTGGTCGCCGCGCCGAACCCCTTGCGCGGTTTGACCAGCGACGCCGACTACGTGCGGTCGATACTGCGGACGATCCCCGGTCCGATCGTGCTGGTCGGGCATTCCTACGGTGGCGCTGTGATCACCAACGCGGCGCGGGGTGTGCCGAACGTGCGTGCTCTGGTGTACGTCGGTGCGTTCGTGCCGGACCGTGGCGAGAGCATCGCGACCGCGGTCGACCCGCAGCGCTTCCCGGGCTCTTTGCTCGGACCGGACACCACGATCGTCCGGCCGTTCCCGAATCCGGCGGCGCCCGGCGGGACGGACCTGGACATCTCGATCAAGCCGGAAGACTTCCGGCAGGTCTTCGCCGCCGATCTGCCGGCCCGCGCGACGAGTTTGCTGGCTGTGACTCAGCGCCCGCTGTCTCTGACCGCGAACACCGAGCCGTCCGGCGACCCCGCTTGGCGGACAATCCCGAGCTGGGACTTGATCACGCTGGACGACAAGGCCATCCCACCGGCCGGTCAGCGGTTCATGGCGGAACGTGCGCACTCGCACATCGCGACGGTGCGCTCGTCGCACGCGGTCATGCTGTCCCACCCGGATGCGGTGGTGCGGATCGTGCTCGCCGCGGCGCACAACCACAGCTGAGGAGGCGTCATGGATCTCGAACTCAAGGGCCTGACAGCGGTCGTCACCGGCGCGAGCCGGGGGATCGGGCTGGCGGTGGTGCGTGCGTTGGCCACAGAGGGCGTCCAGGTAGTCGCGGGGGCCCGCACGTCGTCGCCGGAGCTGGCCGAGCTCGTCGAGACGGGCCAGGTCCGTGCGGTACACGTGGACCTCGCCGAGCCGGAGAGTCCGCGCAGGCTGATCGAGGCGGCGGGGCCGCGGATCGACATCCTGGTCAACAACGTCGGCGCGGCACCGGCGCGAACCGGCGGTTTCCTGAGCGTGACCGACGAGCAGTGGTTGGGCTCGCTCACCCTCAACCTCCTGGCGGCCGTGCGCACGACGCGGAGCGCGTTGCCGGTGATGATGGCGGCGGGCCGGGGCTCGATCGTGAACATCAGCTCGGTCAATGCCGCGCTGCCCGATCCGGCGGTGATCGACTACTGCGCGGCGAAGGCGGCGCTGGCCAACTTCGCCAAGGCACTGTCCAAGGAGGTCGGTCCCCACGGAATCCGGGTGAACACGGTCAGTCCTGGGCCGGTTGAAACCGCGCTGTGGCTGGGCGCCGACGGGGTGGCCGCGACGGTGTCCCGGGCGACCGGTACGGCGGCCGGTGACGTGGTGGCCGGTGCGGCGAAAGAGTCGGTGACCGGCCGGTTCTCCCGGCCCGAGGAGGTCGCCGACGCGGTGCTGTTCCTGGCCGGCGGTCGTGCCGGGAATGTGACCGGCGCCGACGTCACCGTGGACGGCGGTTACGTGCCGACATGGTGAGCGTGGTCGGCCGGGCGCGGGAAGTCGCGGCGCTCGTCGAGGTGCTGGAGCGGCGGGCCGCCTGCGTCGTGCAGGGCGATCCGGGGATCGGGAAGTCCGCGTTGCTGGCTGTCGCGGGACAGCTGGCGGCCGAGCGCGGGTTCCGGGTCCTCACGGTCGTCGGGGTGGAGTCCGAGGCTCGATTCCCGTTCGCCGGGCTGCACCAGCTGCTCCGACCGGTCCTCGACCGGGCGGACCGGCTTCCACTGGCCCAAAGGGACGCGCTGCGCACGGCGTTCGGCCTCGCCGGCGGATCCGCGCCCGAGCCGTTCCTGGTCGCGCTCGCCGCGGTGAACCTCCTCGCCGGGCTGGCCGCGGAGCAGCCCATCGCGGTGCTGGCCGATGATGTGCAGTGGCTCGACGAGCAGTCCCACGAAGCGCTGGCCTTCATCGCCCGGCGAACCGATGCGGACCCGGTCGTGGTCATCGGCGCGCTGCGGACCGGCCATCCCGGTCCGTTTCTCGCCGCGGGCTTGCGCGAAATCGAGGTCGTCGGGGTCGACGAGCAGGCTGCGCACAAGATCCTGTCCGCCCACCCCAGGGATCTCAGCGCGGCCGAAGTCAGACAGATCCAGTGTGAGGCCGCCGGCAATCCCTTGGCACTGAGAGAACTTCCGGCTGTGTGGCGGACGACCGGCGCGACCGACCCGCAGTCGGTGAGCCTGCCCGCGAAGCTCGAGCGCGCGTTCATCGGTCGGATCGCCGAGCTGCCCGACGTGACGCGAGACATGCTGCTGGTGACGGCGGTCGACCCGGTCGACACGCTGTTCGAGATCCTCGCCGCGACAGCCGTCCTCAGCGGACACGAGGTCGCCGAGGACGTGGTGGCCCCGGCGATCCTGGGCCGGCTGGTGACGGTCACCGAGGGACACGTCGGGTTCGGGCATCCGCTGGTCCGCTCGGCGGTATTGCGGGCGGAGACGGTCCGTCGCCGGCAGTCGGCCAACGCCGCGCTCGCCGCGGTCCTGGCCGACCCCTACCGCCGGACGTGGCATCGCGCGCAGTCACTGGTCGGGCCGGACGACCGGATCGCCGACGAGCTGGAGACCAACGCGTCGATGGCTTTGCGGCGGGGTGCGGTGTTGGCGGCGATCCGGGACCTCGAACGCTCGGCGCAGCTGACCAGCACGTCGAGCCGGCGCGGGCACAGACTGCTGCTCGCCGCCGAGCAGGCGTTCGGCCTCGGCCGCGCCGATCTGGTCGACCGACTGACCGGCGCCGCGCGGCGCACCGCGCTCTCCGAACTGGACAGTGCCCGGTTGGAGTGGCTGCGGGAGATCTTCCACGACGGCGTCCCCGGCGACGCCATCCGTGTCGTCGAGCTGTGCGACGTCGCGGCCCGGTCGGCCGATGCGGGTGATCGGGACCTCGCGCTCAACCTGCTGCTGGGCGCGGCACTGCGCTGCTGGTGGGCGGACACCGGTCCGGCCGCGCGGGCCCGGGTCGTCGCGGTCGCCACGGGACTGGGGGACGTCGAGACCGACGCGCGTTATGTCGCCGCGCTCGCCGTCGCCGAACCGGTGTCGCACTGCGGGACGGTCCTGACCCTGCTCGACCGGGCCGTCCCCGGCGACGCCGAGTCGCTGCGGTTGCTCGGCATGGCCGCACACGCGGTGGGGGACGAAGTCCGCGCCGCCGATCTCCTGGACCGGGCCGAGACGCTGCTTCGTGCCGAAGGAAAGCTGGGGCTGCTGCCTCAGGTGCTCAGCATGCAGGTGCAGATCCGGCTCGAGCTCGGCGACTGGGACCGCGCCGCCGCGGCCGCCGGGGAGGGCCGGCAGCTGGCCATCGAGACCGGCCAGCTGATCTGGAACGCCGGCACGATCGCCTGCGTCGCGCGCGAGGCCGGCCTGCGCGGGGACGCCGAACGGGCGTTGTCGCTGGCCGCCGAGACCGAACTGGCCGCCAACCGCGGCCGGCTCAACGACCTCCTCGCCTGCGTCCGGCTGGCCCAGGGGTGCGCACTGCTCGCGACGAACCAGCCCCAGGCGGCCTACGAGCAGTTGCGACGGCTGTTCGACCCGGCCGATTCGGCCTATCACCAGCGGGAACGGTTCGCCGGGGTGATGTTCCTGGCCGAGGCTGCGGCCGCCATCGGCGCGGACGTCCGGGAGGTCCTCGCCGATCTGGAACGGGTCGCCGCAGCCACTCCCGCGCCGATCCTGCACGTCCACCTGCGCTATGCCCGCGCCGTGCTCGCCCCGGACACCAAGGCCGAAGCCCGCTACCGAGAGGCGCTCGACGCCGACCTCGGCCGCTGGCCGTGGGCCCGCGCGCGGATCGAGCTGGCCTACGGTGAATGGCTGCGCCGCCGAGGCCGGGCCGCCGAGGCACGGGTGGTGCTGCGCTCCGCCGAGAACGCGCTGGAGCGGATCGGTGCGACCAGCTGGGCCGTTCGAGCACGGGCCGAACCGAGCGGGCAGTTGCGTTGCCGCAGGGCGATGCCCAGACTCGATATCCGATGACCACCACAGACCTCCTCGGTCGCGACGACGAGCTGCGAGTGCTGACCGACCTCGTCGAGCGAGCGCCGGAGCACGGCGGCGCGATCGTCGTGCTCGGCGAGGCCGGGATCGGGAAGTCGAGCCTGGCGCGGGCCGCGACGGATCGGGCCAGGACCGCCGGGCTCCGGATCCTCGACGCGGCCGGGGTCCAGGCGGAGGCGCAACTGCCATTCGCCGGGCTGCACCACCTGCTCCGCACCGTGCTCCTCGCCGCGGCCGCCCTGCCCGCCACCCAACGGCGGGCGCTGTCGTCCGCCTTCGGCACCGAGGACGGGCCGCCGGCCGAGCCGTTCCTGGTCGCACTGGCCACGCTGAACCTCCTCTCGGACGTCGCGAGCCAACAGCCGGTGCTCGTCGTGGCCGATGACATGCACTGGCTCGACCGGCCCACGCAGGACGTGCTCGCGTTCCTCGCACGCCGGGTCGACGGGGACCCGATCGTCGTCATCGGCACGGTCCGGTCCGGCCAACCCAGCCCGTTCACCCAGGCCGGGTTGGCGGAACTGGAGCTGCGGGGGCTGACCGACGCGGCCGCACGGGATGTCCTCGCCGTGAGCGCCGCCGACCTGAGCCCGGTCGCCCGGGAGCGGATTCTGCGGGCAGCTGCGGGCAACCCGCTGGCGCTGGTGGAACTGCCGGCCGCCTGGCGTGCCGACAACGGGTCCGCCGAAGACCACACGGTGGACGTCGGTACGCCGTCCCTGCCGCTGACCGCCCGGCTCGAACGGGCCTTCGCCGGCCGCATCCCGGAACTGCCGTCGGCCGCACGGGACGCGTTGCTCGTCGCGGCGGTCGACCCGGTCGGCGAGGTGCGGGAGATTCTCGCGGCGGCCTCGGAGCTGGCCGGACGGCCGGTCACCGTCGATGCTCTCGACAGTGCCGCCGAGGCCGGGTTGCTGCGGATCGACGAGACGAACGTCGCGTTCCGCCACCCGCTGGTGCGCTCCGGCGTCCTGCGGGCGGAAAGTGTTTCCCGGCGGAAAGCGGCCAATGCCGCGCTCGCCGCCGTGCTCGCTGACGAGCCCTACCGTCGCATCTGGCACCGAGCGCAGTCGATCGTCGGCCCGGACGACGAGATCGCCGACGAGCTCGAGGCCAGCCACACGACGTCACTGCGCCGCGGCTCGGTCGCCGCGGCGATCTGGGCGCTCGAACGGTCGGCGCAGCTCACCACCGACACCGCCAGGCGCGGCCGGCGCTTGCTGCTGGCCGCCGAACACGCGTTCGGGCTCGGCCGGGCGGACCTGGTCGAACGGTTGCTCGAAGCGGCGACTCGAACCACCCTGTCTACTTTGGATCTCGCGCGGATGGAGTGGCTGCGCGAGATCTTCAACGACGGCGTGCCGGGCGACGCCGCCCGGGTGCTCGAACTGTGTGAGACGGCCGCGCGCAGTGGCGAGGCGGGCGACACCGACCTCGGGCTGAACCTGCTGCTCGCCGCGGCGTTGCGCTGTTGGTGGGCCGACACCGGGCCGGCCGCCCGGGCCAGGGTTGCCGAGGTTGCCCGGCGGCTCGATGGCGTCGACGGCGATCCGCGGTATGTCGCCGCTCTCGGTGTCGCCGAACCGGTGCACACCGCGGCCACGGTCGTCGGCCTGCTTTCCGCGGTCGTCGTCGAGAACATCACCGACCCGGACGCGTTGCGGTTGCTCGGGATGGCCGCGCACGCGGTCGGCGAGCCGGCGTTCAGCGTCGATCTGCTCGGCCGGTCGGAGACCCGGCTGCGTGAGCAGGGCCGGCTCGGCCTGCTCTCGCACGTGCTCACGATGCAGGTACTCGATCGGCTCGAGCTCGGTGACTGGGAACGTGCGGCCGCCGCCGTCGACGAAGGTCGCCGGCTCGCCCAGGACACCGGCCAGCCGATCTGGGACACCGGCACGCTGAGCCTCACCGCGATCATCGTCGCCCTGCGAGGGGACAACGACCGCGCCCAGGAACTGGCCGCTCGGGCCGAGCACGCCGCGAACGGGCGGCGCCTGAACAACCTGCTGGCCTGCGTGCAGCTCGCGCGGGGGTTCGGCTGGCTCACCGCGGGCCACCACGAGCAGGCGTACGAGGCGTTGTGCCGCCCCTTCGATCCGGCCGACCCGGCCTTCCATTCGACCGAACGGTTCCACGGGGTGATGTTCCTGGCCGAGGCCGCGGTGCATGCCGGACGTCGGGACGACGCGCGGACGGTGCTCATCGGGCTGGACGAGCTGGCGGCCACGACGCCGTCGGCGACGCTGCACGTCCATCTCTCCTACGCCCGCGCCGTCCTCGCCGACGACGAGGACGCCGAGAAGCTGTTCCTCGCCGCGCTGGGCCAGGATCTCGTCCGCTGGCCGTGGGCCAAGGCACGCATCGAGCTGGCGTACGGCGGTTGGTTGCGCCGCCGGCGCCGGGTGGCCGAGTCACGGGCGCCGCTGCGCGCGGCCCAGACCGTCTTCGACCTGATCGGCGCGCGAAGCTGGGCGGACGAGGCACGTGCCGAGCTGCGCGCCGCCGGGGAACGCGCGCCGGAGCGGGGATCTCTCGCGCAGCTGCTCTCGGCCCAGGAACTGCAGATCGCCCGGCTGGCCGCCGACGGGTTGTCCAACCGCGAGATCGGGCAGCGGCTGTACCTCTCGCCGCGCACGGTCGGCTCCCACCTCTACCGCATCTTCCCCAAGCTCGACATCACCTCGAGAACACAGCTCGGGTCGCGGCTGGCCTCGCCCGCAGTCACCTGACTGAAGCGGCGACGCCGGTCACCGGCGCAGGCTGGACGGCATGACCAGCACACGCATCCCCGTCGTCTTCATCCACGGCCTCTGGCTGCACACCACCTCATGGGCACCCTGGCTGGAGTTGTTCACCAACCAGGGCTACGAGCCGATCGCACCGGGCTGGCCCGGCGTGCCCGGCACCGTCGAGCTCGCCAGACAGAACCCGGACAGCATCGCCGACCACGGCATCGACGACGTCACCGACCACTACGCCGCGATCATCGAAGCCCTGCCCGGCAAGCCGATCCTGATCGGGCACTCCTTCGGCGGCATGATCGCCGAGAAACTCCTCGGGCAGAACCGGGCGGCCGCCGCCATCGCCATCGACGCCGCGCAGATCAAGGGCGTGCTGCCGCTGCCGCTGTCATCGCTGCGCTCGACGTTGCCGGTGTTCAAGAACCCGGCGAACAAGCACCGGGCCGTGTCACTGACGGCCGAGCAGTTCCGCTACAGCTTCGGTAACGCTGTCACCGCCGAGGAGTCGGACGACCTGTTCGGCCGGTGGACGATCCCCGCGCCCGGCAAGCCGCTGTTCGAGGCCGCCTCGGCCAACTTCTCGCTGCACTCACCAGCCACAGTGGACACGGACAACGACACCCGCGGGCCGCTGCTGCTCGTGATGGGCGGCCAGGACCACACCGTGCCGGAGGCGATCACGAAGTCCACGCTCAAGCAGTACCGGCACTCCGACGCGGTCACCGACCTCATCGAGTTCGAAGACCGCGGGCATTCGCTGACCATCGACAGCGGCTGGCGGGCCGTCGCCGACGCCTGTCTGGTCTGGCTGCAGAAGCAGGGCCTGTAATGGCCACCATGATGGCCTTGCGGGCACACACCCGCGGCGGACCGGAACAACTGGTCTACGAGGCGGCGCCCCGCCCGCGGCCCGGCCCGGACGAAGCACTCGTCGCGGTGCGGGCGGCCGGGATCACCTTCGCCGAACTCACCTGGGATCTCTCGTGGTCCACAAGGGACGGGACCGATCGGACGCCGGTGATCCCGTCGCACGAGGTGTCCGGCGTGGTGGCCGAGCTCGGCGACCGGGTCACCGACCTCACTGTCGGCGACGAGGTCTACGGCCTGATCGACTTCGACCGCGACGGTGCGGCCGCCGAGTACGTGACGGTGCCCGCCGCCCACCTCGCCGCCAAACCGACGTCACTGTCGCACACCGACGCAGCGGCACTGCCGCTCGCCGCACTCACCGCCTGGCAAGCCCTCGTCGATCACGCCGGACTGGTCACCGGCGAAACCGTCCTCGTGCACGGCGGCGCCGGCGGGGTGGGCGTGTACGGCGTCCAGATCGCCGCCGGGCTCGCCGCGCACGTCATCGCCACCGACATCACCGCCAACGCCGACACCGTCAGGAGTCTTGGCGCCGAACGCTTCATCGACGTCACCACCGAGAAGTTCGACCAAACGGTCGCCGATGTCGACGTCGTGCTCGACACCATCGGCGGCGACACCCTCGAGCGGTCCTACGGCGTCCTCCGCCGCGGCGGCCGGCTGGTCACCCTGAGCGCGCCACCCCCGACGGGACGAGCCGAAGAGTACGGCGTGCACGCCATGTTCTTCGTCGTGCGACCCAACCGCGACGAACTGACCCGGCTGGCCGCGATGGCTGACCACGGACGACTCCGCCCGGTCGTGAGCCAGACCTTCCCGCTGGAGGAGGGGCGAGCGGCCTACGAAAGCGGCAGGCGGCCACGGCCGCCGGGCAAGACGGTCCTCACCCCATGACGACGAACCCCTCGACGGCCGGGCTCGCCTACGCCAGCGGGCCCGGCCGGTGGGTGCTCGCCGCCACGATCCTCGGCTCCGCGATCGCCGCCATCGACTCGACCGTGGTCGGCATCGCGCTGCCCACCATCGGCCGCGACTTCGGCACCGGCCTGGACACCCTGCAATGGGTCGTCACGGCGTACGCGCTGACGCTGGCTGGGCTGCTCCTGCTCGCCGGCGCTCTCGGCGACCGCTACGGGCGGCGCCGGGTCTTCCTGATCGGTGTCTGCTGGTTCGCGGCGGCCTCCGTGCTCGGCGGTGTCGCGCCGAGTGCCGGCGCGTTGATCGCCGCCCGCGCACTGCAAGGAATCGGCGCCGCGTTGCTCACCCCGGGCAGCCTCGCGATCCTCGAAGCGTCTTTCCGGCCAGCCGACCGCGGCAGGGCGATCGGCGCCTGGTCCGGATTCAGCGGCCTGGCCGTCGCGATCGGCCCGTTCATCGGCGGCTGGCTGATCCAGTCGGCGTCCTGGCGGCTGATCTTTGCGATCAACCTCCCGATCGCCGCCGCGGTGATCGCGGTGACCTGGCGACACGTGCCCGAATCCCGCGACCCTCAGGCTACCGGCCGGATAGATCTGGTCGGCGGCGCACTGGTCACCCTGGGGCTGATCGGACTGACCTACGGGCTGATCGAAAGTCCGATCCGCGGCTGGACCGACTCGCCCGTCCTGGCCACGCTCATCGCCGGAGTAGCGCTGCTGGTCGTGTTCGCGGTCTGGGAAAGCAGAATCACGACACCGATGTTGCCCCTGGAGTTGTTCCGCTCGGCCCAGTTCACCGCAACGAACCTGGTCACGTTCATCATTTACGGCGCGCTCGGCGGCGCGCTGTTCCTGTTGCCGATCCACCTTCAGCAGGTCTCCGGGTACACCGCGCTCCAAGCGGGTATCTCACTGCTCCCCGTCACTGCGATCATGCTGGGGCTGTCCGCCCGTTCCGGCGCACTCGCCGCCCGGATCGGCCCCCGACTGCAGATGAGCGCCGGTCCCGTCCTCGTCGGCGCCGGACTTGCCCTGTTCACACGGATCGGGCCAACGGGGAGCTACCTCACCGAGGTACTGCCCGCGGTGGTCGTGTTCGGCCTGGGTCTGGCCACCACCGTCGCCCCACTCACCTCGACCGTCCTCACCGCGGTGCCCGCCAACCACGCCGGCCTGGCGTCCGCCGTCAACAACGACGTTGCCCGCGCCGCCGGGCTCATCGCCGTGGCGGTCCTCCCCGCGGCGGCCGGCATCACCGGTAGCGCGTACCTGCACCCCGCCGAGTTCTCCACCGGCTTCCACCTGGCCTCCCTGATCACCGCCGCGCTCTGCGTCCTCGCCGGCATGCTCGCCGCTATGACGATCCGTAACCCCACACACCCCTACACACTCCCGAAACCCGCGCTGCACTGCGCAGTCTCCGCACCACCACCCACCACCGCCAAGGTCGGGTCCGCTTTGGACAGTGACTCGACAGCGGACGCAGCCACGCATCGGCCTTAGCGGAGTGCACCGACACACCCTCCAACCCGAGCACCGCCGGCTGCTCGCTCACCCCGCATTGCAGGATGTGCGATCGTCTGGCGCACCGACCTACCGCGAGCGTGAAGGCGAGACGGCCGGCTCCTCGAGCATCTGAACCGACCAGCCCGGCGTGTCCTCTTACTTGGTGCAGAGAAGCTGGCTGCGAGCGGTTGAAGTCGAGTGGGATCAGGCGACTCCGGCCGGAGCGCGCAACCTGGTGCTGCGGCTGAGGCAGGTGACGAAGCCGCGCCCGTCGGCGCGCACCTTGTCGGCAGCTTCGGCTGGCACGATCAACTCGATCACCGGCAAGAGACATCTCGGCGACGGCCACGAGCCACGCACGATCCGACACTCGAACGCAGTAGTCCGGCCGTTTACAAGTACTGGACCGGGGACGTTCACGAGGCTCCCCTGATCGACCCGGTGCAGCTCCACCGCCGGCACCGCGATCGGCGGCCGAACGCGCACCACAACCCGTTGAAGCCATTCCGAACGGAGGGGAAGCTCCGCTACAACCCGAAGGTGACGAAGCAGCGGCCACGGGAGATCCCCGACGGCTGTTGGAACGATGCGTTTGCCGGGCTGCGCTCGAACCGCGACCGGGCGCCGACCAAGACCGGGCCATCGAAATCATCGTCGAAGAGATCCCCAAGGACACCGACGGATAGCATCACCGCTCCCCAGCCATCGGCCAGTCGTACGCTCGATGCCGCAGACTCCTCACAAGACGTCATAAGACGTCCGCACATCGGCATGAGCGGACGTTGAGAAACATGACGACAATTGCCCGTCGACCAACCATGTGATGGGCAAAGCCCAATGGGCTATCGGGAACATCAACGGTCAGCGGGCAAGAATTGAGACATCCACCCTGTTGCACGATCCGGCATTTCATGGCCCGCGCGGGCGGAGTTGACCCACTGTCGGCGCGGTGACCTGCGGCGATCCATCTTCGGCGGTAGGACGAGTGCGTGACTTCGTCGATGAAGGTGGCCCGTTCGGCCTCCCTGTTGCCCGAACCGGAATTTCGTGGCCTCTGTGACAAGTCGATAGCTTCGAATTCATGGAGTGGAGCTATCAGACGGCCGAAGAGCTCACGGCTGCGTTGCGCGCCGGTGCGGTGACATCGGTGGAATTGACCGACGAGGCGATCGCCCGTATCGAGTGCGACGACGACGTGATCAACGCGATCTGCGTGCCGGACTTCGACCGTGCGCGGGCCGCCGCACACCGTGCCGACCAGGCACGCGCGCGTGGTGAGGACCGGCCGCTGCTCGGCATTCCGGTGACGGTCAAGGAGTCGTACAACATCGCCGGGCTGCCCACGACCTGGGGCATGCCGCCGCACCGGAACCATCTGCCGGCCGAGGACGCGGTACAGGTGTCGCGACTCAAGGCCGCGGGCGCGGTCGTGCTGGGCAAGACCAATGTGCCGTTGGGGCTGCAAGACATACAGAGCTTCAACGAGATCTACGGCACCACTAACAATCCGTGGGATCACGGTCGCACGCCGGGCGGATCCTCCGGCGGGTCGGCGGCGGCCCTGGCGTCCGGGTTCGGCGCGCTGTCCATCGGCT
>Ga0307507_10010566_pt1 | contig 11898 bp, 9 predicted proteins | sample 7_EM_MG_FD_207223 | JGI IMG/M metagenome (GOLD analysis project Ga0307507, IMG submission 207223) | Populus trichocarpa ectomycorrhiza microbial communities from riparian zone in the Pacific Northwest, United States - 7_EM | ecosystem: Host-associated > Plants > Roots > Unclassified | place...
GTCCTGCGCAACATCATCGCCGAGCGCGTGCTGGGACTGCCGTCCGAGCCGCGGGTGGACAAGGACGTCGCCTGGAAGGACCTCCCCCGATGACCGACTTGCTTTACACCGACATCGAAGAGGATCTCCGGGCGAGCGTAAGGGATCTGCTCACCGACAGCGCGTCGCCGACAGCTCTCCTGACGCGCGTGGAGACCACCGAGCCGTACGACCTCAAGCTGTGGCGCACCCTGGCCGCCGACCTCGGCGTCGCGGGGCTCGCGGTCCCCGAGGAGCTCGGCGGGCACGGCGCCTCGGCGCGCGAAGTCGCTGTCGTGGCTGAAGAACTGGGCCGCTGCGTCGCGCCCGTACCGTTCCTCGGCAGTGTCGTGCTGGCGACGACGGCGTTGCTCGACGCGGATCGGGAGGCGTCCTCCGAGCTGCTTGGGAAGCTCGCCGCGGGCGAGCTGACCGGCGCGCTGGCCGTGCCGCTCTCGACGGTGCCCGGCAGCGGGTTCCCGGCCGCGGTCAAGGTGGACGCCGACGGCACGCTCACCGGCAAGGTGGGCGTGGTGGCCGACGCGTCGGTGGCCGAGCTGCTGGTCGTCCCGGCGTCCGGACCGGACGGCCCCGGCCTGTACGCGGTGGAGGCCTCGGCCGCCACCGTCACCGAGCTGATCTCGCTCGACCTGACCCGCCGCGTCGCCGACGTCGTGCTGGACAAGGCGCCTGCCCGGCTGGTCGCCTCGGGCGAGCAGGCGGTAGCCGCGGTGGAGAGCGCGCTGAACGCCGGCGCCGGGCTGCTCGCCTCCGAACAGGTCGGTATCACCGAGTGGGCGCTCACCGAGACCGTGCGCTACCTCAAGGGGCGCTACCAGTTCGGCCGCCCGGTCGGCGGGTTCCAGTCGCTCAAGCACCGGCTGGCCGACCTCTACACCGACCTGGTGATCGCCCGCGCGGCCGCCCGGTACGCCGCCGACTCGCTGGCGAACGGCACCGACGTGGCGATCGCGGTGTCGGTCGCGCAGGCCCGCAACGCGCCGATCGCGGTGCACGCGGCGGAGGAGGCCGTCCAGCTGCACGGCGGGATCGGCATGACCTGGGAGCACCCGGCGCACCTGTACCTCAAGCGCGCCAAGGCGGACGAGCTGGCGCTCGGCACGCCGGGCCGGCACCGGGCGCGGCTGGCCGGGCTGGTCGACCTGCCCGCCTGAGCGCGCGGATCACGCGTGGCATCGCCGCGACACGCAATGTTGCGGCTGTGTCACGCGTGATCCGGTCCGCCCGGTGAATCCTTGACGCACCGGTAGCAGCGGTGTGTGGTGAACACGCTGGGGGGCGACGTGGGGTTGCCTCCCGACGTCATGAGGGGGATTCACCGATGCCACGCCTGTTCCCGCGGCGCTCGACGCTGCCCGGCCGAAGAACCACCACCGCGCTGCTGACCACCACCCTGCTGTTCGCAGGCCCGGCGGCCGTGCTGGCTCCCGCCGCGTCGGCGGCCGAACCGCCACCGCTGCCCGGGATCTCGTTGTCCCGGACGTCGTGGGCCTACACCGACTTCGCCGATCCGCAGCACGCCAAGGTGAACCCGCCGGGCGACGCGCCGGTCGGCACCCGGGTGGACGCCAAGGGCGTGCACGTGTCCCGCTCGTACTACACGCTCGACCTGACGTCGCTGCTCGGCAAGCACGTCGTCACCGCGGCCCTGACCATCCCGGAGAAGCGCTCGACCGACTGCTCGCACCGCGCGGTGGAACTCTGGTCGACCGCCGCGTTCACCGCGAAGTCCTCCTGGGCCGGCCCGCCCGCCGAGCGGACCCGGCTGGCCACAGCCGGGGGCTGCCCCGCCGGTCTCACGGACCTCGACCTCACCGCCGCCGTCGCGAAAGCCCTCCAGGCCAAGGAAAAGACGCTCACTCTCGAGCTGCGGGTGCCCGCCGCCCAGGAGCGGGATCCGCGCTACGGGCGCTGGTTCGCCAACGACGTCACCCTGAAGCTCACCTACAACACGCCGCCGAGCGTGCCCTCGAAGCTGCGCACGACGGACCCCGACGCGCCGTGCGCGACGACGGCGCCCGGCGTGTTCACGCGGGCCTACGACGTCCCGATCACCGGTCACTACGCCGACGTCACCGACCCGGATCCCGGCCAGCAACTGGTCGCGCACTGGGAGATGTGGTCGGTCGACGACCCCACCGTGCGCCGCGACCTCGACTGGCCGGTGACGGACGGCCAGGCCTACGCCCAGTTCGACAACCCGGCGCTGCCGCCGGACCGGACCTACGCGTGGCGGCTGCGGGTCACCGACGGCGTCGACACCTCCGACTGGTCGCCGACCTGCTACCTGACCCCGGACAGCATCAAGCCGGAGATCCCCGCCGTCACCTCCGAGGTCTACCTCACCAACGACCAGTGGGAGCCGCGCGGCGGCATCGGCGTACCAGGGCAGTTCACCTTCACTGCCAACGGATCCGCTGACGTCGCGCGGTACGAGTACCGCTTCAGCGGCAACGCGGAGTGGACCTCGGTGCCCGCCGAGTCGCTCGGCGGACCGGCCACGGTCACGTTCACCCCGCCCGAGACCGGGCTGTTCTCGGTCGCGGTCCGAAGCATCGACCGCGGGAACAACTACTCCTACGAGGAGTACCGGAACTTCACCGTGCGGGACATCCGCCCGTACGTCTGGTCGGACCTCTACCCGGACCTGACCACCAACCCGGCGGGCAACGTGGGCGTGCCGGGAGTGTTCGACCTCAGCCCCGGGCTGCCGGACACCGTGAGCTACACCTACCACCTGGAGAACGCGCCGGAGCAGACCGTGGCGGCCGACGCCGACCACAAGGCCCACGTGACACTGGCCCCGGCGCACGGCGGGCAGAACGTGCTCTTCGTGCGCAACACCGGCGCCGACGGGACGGTCTCGCTGTTCCGGGAGTACAAGTTCCAGGTCGACACGGCGCCGAACATCGGCTGGGACGGCTCGGTCCAGGTCGGCTCGGCGACCACCTTCCGGCTCACCCCGCGGCTGGCCGGGACGACGTCGTACACGTACTGGTTCACCGGCTACCAGGACGAGCCGATCGGCGACCCGGTCACCGTCGCGGCGGCGGCCGACGGCACCGGGTCCTTCGGCTGGACACCGCTCAAGCCGGATTCGGTGAACCTCCGGGTGCGCAGCACCGACGCGGCGGGCACGCAGTCCGAGGTGCGGTTCCAGTACCTGATGGTGGACGGCGCGACGCCGTGGGTCACCAAGACCGGCGGCGCGGACGCGCCCGGGACGCCCGGCACGTTCACGTTCCAGTCCACGATGCGGAACATCTCCGAGTTCGTCTACTGGCCCTCCACGGATCCGGTGCACAAGCTGACCGTGCCGGCCCGGCCCGACGGCACCGCGGAGGTCACCTGGACCCCCACCCAGGCCGGCAACGTCTGGTTCACCGTGCAAGCCCGCAACGCCGCGGGCGTGCTGTCGGCCGAGGGCTCGACGTTCTTCACCGTCTACGACAGTCCCGTGGTGACGTCGGCCGATTTCCACAGCTGGCCCTACGGCCCGATGGTGCCCGGCTCGTTCCAGCTGACGTCACGGCTCGCCACCACGGCCGCCTTCGAATTCGCGGTGGACAGCTACACCACCACGGACGTACCGGCGGGCCCTGATGGCAAAGCAAGCGTCGCGTACACGCCGACCCTGCCGGGGTTCCACACCGTCTACGTGCGTGCCCGTGCCGTGGACGGGACGACGTCCGGCTGGAACTACTACTCGTTCACCGTCACTGACGCACCGCTGGTGTCCTCGGCCGACTACCCGGGCCCCTACGCGGGCGGCCCGGGCGTTACGGGGACGTTCGCGTTCGACCCCGGGGCGAGCGGGATGACCGCGTACGTGTACCAGGTGCGGGACGACTGGGGCACGGAGGAACCCGCGGTGACCGTGCCGGCCGGTGCCGACGGGAAGGCCACTGCCGACTGGACGCCCGGCAAGGCGGGCGGCTACTCGATGATGGTCACGGGCAAGCGGGCGGACGGCACGGAGACCGAACCCAGGTACTACTCGTTCTCGGTCGCCTATCAATCGACAGGCGACTGAGCGCGACCGTCCACAGGGGACCTTCCCGGACATCGGGAAGGTCCCCTCTCCATTGAATTGTTTTCATATTTATCGCCACGGTACGCGGCTCTTCACCGCGCGTAGCCTGATCAAGCAGAAGTCTGTGCGCTCGCTGTGAAATTCCACAATGCGATAGGCGATTTTGCTCAATTGAGCACAAAGACTGTGTTCCGGATCACCGGAAGTACGAAAGTACGGCAGGATTGCCCTTATTCTTGAAAGCACCCGGGTCGAGTCCAATTAGCCTGGGCGCCAGGGATTTTCGCCGGTAGCCGAAGGAGGCCGGGCCGGTGGAGGCAATCGAGGAATTCGACGTGGTGGTCGGCGCACACCGCCACAACGTGATCGCGGCCGGGCCGGAATCGGGCGAGGTCGTACTGCTGCTGCACGGCTGGGCGGAGTTCGCCGACTCGTGGCTCGAAGTGGTCTACGCGCTGGCCGAATCCGGTTATCGCGCCGTCGCGGTGGACCAGCGCGGGTACGACCGGCGCGCCCGGCCCGAGCGCGCGGAGGACTACGCGATCGAGCTGCTCGTGGCCGACACGCTGGCATTCGCCGACGCCGTCGGGGCCGACAAGTTCCATCTGGTCGCGCGCGACTGGGGCGGGATGCTGGCGTGGGTGGTGGCTACGCAGCACCCGGCGAGGCTGCGCTCGGTGAACGTCCTCGCCGCGCCGCACCCCTCGGCGATCAAACGTGCGATCGCCACCGACGACGGGCAGTTCCACGACATCGGCTACGTCCGCTACTTCCGCCACGGGATCGGCAAAGCCGAGGAGTATCTGCGGCGGGACGATTTCGCGCAGCTGCGCTCGGATTACGACGGCAGGCTCCCGCCGGGCCTCCTGACGCGCAACCTGGCCCGGCTGGGCGAACCGGGCGCGCTGACCGCCGCGCTCAACTGGTACCGGGGCGCGACCAACGACTCCTACGACATCCCGGCGGGCCGGATCGACGTGCCGACGCTGTTCGTCTGGGGCACCGACGACCGCTATCTCGGCCGAACCGCCGCCGAGCTCACCGTGCACTACATCGACGCCCCGTACCGCTTCCAGGTGATGCCGGGCGCCAGCCAGTGGCTGCCCTGCGAGATCCCGGACGAGATCATCCCGCTGCTGCTGGACCACATCAAGCAGTACTGACCCGGCCCCGCTCCGCACGCGGGGTCCCCGGACCGGGCACACTGGACCCATGGCGCTTTCGGGTGAACAGTGGCTCGATCAGGTGTTCCGGCCGAAACTGGCCGACGTGCAGCGCGTCCGGGCGGAGCAACCGGCCGACGGAGACGCGCTGAAGGCCCTCGGCGGACGGCTCTGGGCGCAGGTGGAGGCGCTGGCCGACACCGGCATCCTCAGCGACGAGCAGGAACGCACCGCCCTGGCGGCGCTGCGCGGGGCCGAGCTGATGCCGAGCGTCCGCGTGGTCTCGACGTCGGCCACGGCTACCTCCGAGTTCAGCACGGGCGCACCGGTCTCGGCCGCGATGTTCACCGGCGAGGTCCATCCGCTCCCCGCCACCGCAGCCGGGCCGCCACGGCTCGTCGGCGTGCAGCCCGGGCCGTTCGTGCTCGGCCTGCTCGGCAGCAACCCGGTGACGCTGGTGACGGCCGAGGTGTGGACCGGCCGGATCATCGTCGACATCTACACCGGGACCAGCCCAGAGCAGCGGCGGGCACGCCACCAGGGTGAGCACGAGTACCTGGAATGGGTCCGCCGTCAGCGCCGCGGCGAGGCGGGCCAGCGTCCCCGCCACCCCCGGCTGACGTCACCGTTGCAGGCTGCGCAATGGGAACTGCGTGACGAGCCCGGCACGCCGTACGCCCGCAGCGGCGGCACGGGCGAGTGGGACGACCACATGGATCGCCAGCGCCTCTACTGGCAGCCCGCGCCCCCGCCCGGCGTCCGCCAGGTGACCCTCACCGCGGTCGGCCCGGACGGCACCGCCATGTTCAGCTGCGCGATCCCCCTGCCGTGAGCTGAAGGACGCCTTCAGTGCGTTCAATGCAGTGAAGGACGCCTTCAGTGGATCAGATCCACTGAAGGCGTCCTTCAGCTCGCCGGGCGGAGCGCGTCCAGGAGCAGGTCGGCGTAGTGGTCGCCCACCTGGCGCGCGCTCAGCGGGCCGCCGCGGCGGTACCACGAGCCGAGGTGGTGGACGCCGCCGAAGAAGAAGTCGACGATCACGTCCGCGGGCTTGTCCGTGCGGAACTCGCCGGAGGCCTGCCCCTCCTCGACAAGTGTGCGGAAACGCTCGTGGTACTTGCGACGTTCCGCGCGGACCGCTTTCTGCTTCTCGGGGCTCAGTTGATGCATCGACTGCAGGAAGATGGTGTTGTCGTCGAGGTTGTCGATACTCGACACGACGACGTCCGACGCCGCGGCGCCGAGCCGTTCGCGCAGCGGGGCGTCGCTCGAGGCGACGCTCTCCAGCTGCCGGGTCTGCTCGCGCAGGACGCGGGCGTAGATCTCGTAGAGCAGGTCGTCCTTGGAGCCGAAGTAGTGGTACATGGCGCCCTTGGTGACGCCCGCGGCTTCCACGATCTCCTGCACCGACGTGCGGTCGAAGCCCTTCTTGGCGAACAGCTTCGTGGCGTGCTGCAGCAGCCGCCTCGGCACCGCGGCCTGGTCTTCGCCGGGTGTCTCGGTTGCTGCCTTACGGGTGCTTGCGCGGGTCAAGGCAAGTCCCCCTTCGTCGGTTCAGGAACGCACAGGATACCGCCGGGTCGGTCACGCACTGTCGTTTCGCCCCAGGAACCGCCGGGGATTCTCCACGAGCATCGTGGTGATGTCCGCCTCGCTCACGCCCCGTGAGCGCAGCGCGGGCAGGACGTCCCGGGTGATGTGCAGGTAGTGCCAGTTCGGCGCCAGCACCGGCAGCTGGTCGGCGGGGAACCAGTCGATGAAGCAGGACGCGTCGTGCGAGAGCACCATGCTGCCCGCGTAGCCGCGTTCGCACAGCGCCGCGACCGTCGCGACCCGCTGCTCGAACGGCAACAGCAGGTCCAGCCCGAACCGGTCCATGCCGAGCAGCGAGCCCCGGTCGGCCAGCTCGATCAGATAGCCGAGGTCCGCCGAATCGCCGCAGTGCCCGACCAGCACGCGGGACAGGTCGACGCCTTCGGATTCGAAGACGTTCTGCTGCTCCAACCCCCGCCGGGTGCCCGCGTGGGTGTGCGTCATGATCGGCGCGCCGGTCTCCAGGTGCGCCTGCGCGACCGCCCGCAGCACCCGCTCCACGCCCGGCGTGAGGCCCGGTTCGTCGGTCGCGCACTTGAGCAGCCCCGCCTTGACGCCGGTGCCGGCGATGCCGTCCCGGATGTCCCCCACGAACATCCGGACCAGCGGATCCTCCCCGGCCAGCATCGTGCCGGGCCCGCGGAAGGCCAGGTAGTGCGGCACGTCGTTGTAGGTGTAGAGCCCGGTCGCGACGACGATGTTGAGCTCGACCTCGGCAGCCACCCGCTGCACACGCGGGATGTAGCGCCCCAGCCCGATCACCGTCGGGTCGACGATCGTGTCGATCCCCGCGGCCTTGAGCTCCTTGAGCCGCCGGATCGCCTCGGCGACGTGCTCCTGTTCGTCGAAGCCGTCGTGCTCGGGGTAATTCGCGACGAACTCCGGGCTGAGCACGAAGAGGTGCTCGTGCATGAGCACCCGGCCCAGCTCCGCGGCGGGTACCGCGCCCCGCACCGTCTCGACCACGGTCATCCCCTCGCCCGCAGTTCGCGGCGGAGGATCTTGCCGCTGGTGGTCTTCGGCAGCTCGTCGAGGACCTCGATCGCGCGCGGGTACTTGTAAGCCGCCAGCCGGTCCTTGCAGTACGTGATGAGCTCCTCTGGATCGACTGACCCGCTGACATAAGCCTTCACCGTCTCGCCGCGGTAGTCGTCCGGCACGCCGACGACGGCGGCCTCACGCACCGCGGGATGGGTGTAGAGCACGTCCTCGACCTCGCGCGGCCAGACCTTGAACCCGGAGGCGTTGATCATGTCCTTCTTGCGGTCCACGACGTAGACCCAGCCGCGCGGGTCCATGAAGCCGATATCACCGGTGAGCAGCCGCCCGCCGGGCAGCGCCGCCGCGGTCGCGTCCGGGCGGTTCCAATAGCCGGAGACGACCATCGGACCCTCGACGGTGATCTCCCCGGCCTGGCCGAACGGCAGCTCCACGCCGTCGTCGCCGAGGATCCGCACCATCGTGTCCGGCACCGGCAGGCCGATGGAGATCGTGCCGGACTCCGGGTCGATCGGCGCTTCGAGGCTGCCCGGCACGACGATGCAGCCCGCGGTCGTCTCGGTCAGGCCGTAGCCGTTGTGGATGTAGTGCCCGGTCCGCTCGCGGAAGGTCTCGACGACCGCCGGCGGCAGCGCGGCGCCACCGGAGTAGAGCAGGTCGAAAGACTTGAAGTGGTCCCGGCTGAAGTCCGGGTGCGCCATCAGCGCCATGTACGCCGTCGACGGCCCGACCGTGTAGGCCGGTTCGTGTTCGAGGAAGGCGTCCAGCACGACACCGGGTTCGAAGCGGTAGGCGATGGCGAGGGTGCCCGCGATGTCGATCGCGGAGGCGATTTCGCACACCATGCCGGTGATGTGGAACAGCGGCGCGAGGCCGAACAGCGTCGTCCCCTCCCCCAGCCCGCTGAACACGGACAGCGCGGTGGCGTTGGTGCCGATGTTGCCGTGGGTGTTGGTGGCGCCCTTGGGCGTGCCGCTGGTGCCCGAGGTGTAGCTGATCAGCGCGACATCGTCGAGCGCGAAGCCCGGCTCCGGCACGGGTGGACCCGGGCGGGAAAGCGCTGTCTCGAGGAGGTCCGCCGCGCCTGGGGTGTCTTCGCGGCGGACCTTGCCGAGCACACGTTCGTCATTACGCGTCTGCAGATCGAGCTCGCTCGTGGTGAGCGCGATCTCGACCGGGCTGTCCGGGACCAGCGCGGCGATGTAGCGATTCCAGCCGCTCTGCGAGCAGACGATCGCCTTCACCCCGGCGTCGGCGAGCACGTGCGTGAGCTCGCGTTCGCGGTACATCGGGTTGACCGGCACCACGACCCCGCCCGCCTTCCACGCGGCGAGCAGGGCGAGCACGAACTGCGGGATGTTCTGCAGCACGATCGCGAGCCGGTCGCCGCGGCTGAAGCCGGACGCCAGCAGGTGCCGCGCGAGGCCGTCGGAGAGCTCGTCGATCTCGCGATAGCTGAGCCGGGCGTCGAAGTAGGCGATCGCGGTCCGCTCGGGAACGCGCTCGGCCGTGCGGCGGAAGGTGGCGGGCAGCGTGGTCGGCACCACCGGCGGCGCGGCCTTCAGCCGGTCGTCGTAGCTGCCCAGCCACGGCTTCGCGTCATACCAGCTCATACAGTGGCCTCCTTTGGACACCGACCAGTCGGTATGTGACGCTAGAAGCACACTCCGTTCACGTCAACCCTGGCCGGAAATCCGCACCGTGTAGGCGGAACTGGGGACCGGCCAGGCCTGATCAGGCGGCGTCTCACGCGCCAGGCCGGTCAGCACGGCCCGGACCACTCGCTCGGCTTCGCGGGCGATCGCGTGCTCGTCGTCGAGCCGGACGAGGCCGTCGAGAAGCAGCGTGGCGAGGCCGTGCACAGCCGCCCAGACGACGAATTCCGCGCCAGGACGAGCCTTGGCGTCCAGGCCTAGCCGGTCGAGTTCCGCGGCGAGCACGTCGTGCGGATGAGGCGAGACGACGACGTCGGAACTGCCGTGCGATGCACCGAAGACCAGCCGGGCGACCGCCGGATCGTCCAGCGCCCAGCGGACGTAGGCGGCGCCGAACGCGACGAGGGGCTGGTGCGGATCCCCCGACGCTTGATCTGCGGCGTCGCGCAGGAGCTCTCCCGACCGGGCGATCACCCGCTGGGACAGGGCGCAGACCAGCGCGTCACGCGAGGCGAAATGGTGGTAGGCAGCGCTCGGGCTGACGCCGACCCGCGCCGAGGCCTCGCGCAGCGACCAGCCGTCGGCGCCGCGTTCGCGGACGAGCGCCTCGGCGGCGTCGAGCAGCGCGCCGCGCAGGTCCCCGTGGTGGTAGCGCCCCTTGGCCATGCTCGGATCTTAACATCGTTCAGATTCGGTGCTACCGTTTCATCTGAACAGTGATCAGATAGTGGGGAGACGAGCCATGGACGTCACCGAATCCGTGCCGGACGTGCAGGACGCGCCGCCGCCGGTCGTGCACGGCGAGCCGGTCGAGGTGGCCAACGGGGTCTTCGTGCTCCCCGACCACCGGGTGCCGCTCGTGCCGAACGTCGGCATCGTCGTCGGCGAGCGGGCGGCGCTGGTCGTCGACACCGGCCTCGGGCCGCGCAACGGCCGTCTCGTGCTCGACCAGGTCCGGCGGCTGGCCGGCGACCGGCCGCTGTACCTGACGACGACACACTTCCATCCCGAGCACGGGTTCGGCGCGCAGGCGTTCCGGGGCGCCGCGACGATCACCTACAACCGTGCCCAGCGCGACGAGCTGCGCCGCAAGGGCGGCGCCTACCTCGGGATGTTCAGCGGCCTGGGGCCCGCGATCGCGGCCGAGCTGAGCGGGGTCGAGTTCGCCGAACCCGACGTCGTCTACGACGAGCGCGCCGAGCTCGACCTCGGGGGCCGCCAGGTGCTGCTGCGGAGCGTCGGCCCGGCGCACACCGCGGGCGACCAGATCGTGCTCGTCGACGATCGGGTCCTGTTCACCGGGGACCTGGTGGAGACGCGCATGTTCCCCCTCGCGCCTTATTTCCCGCCGCACGACACGGATGCCGACGCCGTCGGCTGGATCGCCGTGCTCGACCGGCTGATCGCCCTCGAGCCGGAAGTCGTCGTACCCGGGCACGGCGAGGTCTCCGACGTCACCGTCATCCGCGAGGTCCGCGACTTCCTCGACCACGTCCGCCGGGAAGCCGGGCGGCTGTCGGACATGTCTGCCGACGAGGCGGCCGCCGTGATCGAGGCCGACGCCCGCGTCCGCTGGGACTCCTGGGCGAACCCGGAATGGATCGGCTTCACCGCGCGCGTCTTCCATCAGAGCCAAGCGACCGCTTAGTATGGCGGGGAGCTTGGGGAGGTACCCGTGACCGCTGTTGAAGCCGCCGGCGTCCGCCAGACCGTGTCCGGCAGGGTCGCCACGCTGACGTTCGACCGGCAGGCCCGCAGCAACGCGATGGACCAGCCGATGCAGGTCCGCTACGGCTCGCTGCTCCGCGCCGCCGACGCCGACCCGGCGATCCGCGCGGTGGTGGTGACCGGGGCCGGCCGGGGGTTCTGTCCTGGCGCGGATCTCGGTCTGCTGGACGACATTTCGGCTGCTGCGCCGCCGGTCGAGGACCACCTGGGTTACCTGAACGTCCTCGCGGCGGCGCTGGCCCGGGTGCCCGTGGTGGCGGCGGTCAACGGCGGCTGCGCGGGGCTGGGCTTCGTGATCGCATGCTCGGCCGACGTCCGCTTCGCGGCGGCTGGCGCGAAGTTCACCACAGCGTTCTCACGCCGCGGCCTGATCGCCGAATACGGCGTCGCGAAGCTGCTGCCGGAGCTGGTCGGCCACGGCCGGGCCCGCGACCTGCTGCTCTCGGGCCGGACGTTCACCGCCGAGCAGGCCTTCGAGTACGGGCTGGTGCAGGAAGTCGTGGCGCCGGAGGACTTGCTCGCGCGGGCTCAGGAGTACGCGACCGAGCTGGCCACCTACAGCGCGCCGCGCTCGATGGCGATCATGAAGGACCAGCTGGCGCGGGAGCCGGGGCTGTCGCTGGAGCAGTCCGCGCAGGAGGCGACGGCGCTGATGCTGGAGTCCTTCGGCCACCCCGAACTCGCCGAG
>Ga0307507_10010567_pt1 | contig 11898 bp, 5 predicted proteins | sample 7_EM_MG_FD_207223 | JGI IMG/M metagenome (GOLD analysis project Ga0307507, IMG submission 207223) | Populus trichocarpa ectomycorrhiza microbial communities from riparian zone in the Pacific Northwest, United States - 7_EM | ecosystem: Host-associated > Plants > Roots > Unclassified | place...
TAAATAATAATAATGATAATAATACTTCAGATCACAATCAGACAAACTTATAATTTATAGTTGGTCAAAACATCAGGTGGATGGACAATTTGGGGTCTTGCTAAAGAAATTTTTGAAGATGGATTGAAAATTGGTTAAAACTGCATAAATTGAAAGTTTAAGGACCGGCATGAACATGGTCGCAAATTTTTGCAGTCCAATTTTGATAGATCAAGGCTTAATTAAGAACAAAGATAAAAGATAAGGGTAAAATTGGAAAAATTAGAAAAGCCAAGAGCCCAATTGAACTTTAAAAGGGATTAATTGGCTTAATCAAAGGTTAAAATGAAAGAAAAATAAAGTTTGGAAGTCTACTTGACCAAAATTAGAAAAATCATTAAGCCTAAGAACTTAATTGAAGAAAAATATAAGTTTGAAAGTCAATTCAGGTCAATACTACAAGAGTTAAAGATTATAGGACTAAAATGAATGGGTGTTGAAGTTATACGGGGCTAATTGATTTAATCAGGGTAAAATCAAAAGAATTAAAAGTTCAAAGAGCTAATTAAGGATGAAATTAAAGAATTTTAAGACTAAGGACCGTGATGTAAAATGTGTCGAAGTATGAAGGCTCAGTTGAGGAATGCCAGTTACACAATTGAAAAGCTTCCCTAAGATTGGAACCAATTAAGGATGTGATTGCAAAATTACAAGAAAAATAAGGAGCAAAATTGACTTGAAAAAAAAGGCAAAAAAATCTAATTAACATAAGTTGAAGAAACAACATAGTTTTATCTTTAATGAAAAGTGTGTTTTGGGGCAAAGTTGTGTGTATTATGAAGAAATAACGTTATTTCCATGTGTTCAAATAAAAAAGGAAAAAGGAAAAAGGAAAAATCAAACGACTTATTATCTAATACCATACATTGTCTTTCTCATTGCTTTATCCCATTTTGAACCAGAATAGCTACCCCAAATCCCATTTTGAACCAGCCCAAATCTCATTTTGAACCAGAATAGCTACCCCAAGTAGCCACCTAAACATCTTGGTTCAACATGATATTCCCACCAAAAGACACCAAATCTTTCCCAAATCATAGCCTAGATGACCTCCTTCGAATCTAAAAGGAGAGGCCCACCATTGCTACCTTTGCTGCTTTCCAGAGTCTTGCTTTTTTTCTTTTAAAATCAATGGATATGTTGTCTCAAATAGTAATACTCTATTTTCTAAAGTTACATGTTACATGACATTCAGGTTTAAATTGTTAGGTGGGTTCTCACAGCTTTTGTTCTTGGTGCAATTTGATTGGTTCCATTTATAAAATAATTGATGTTGTTATTCTGAATCATGATATTTAATTGATGTAGACGATCACGACAAGTAAAAATATATCTCAATTTACCCTTTAAAAATATTAGGGCAAGACCAATAGGGTGGTGTGGTCCTATCCTGATGGTGATTTTTGTTTTTTGTTTTTTTGATCATGTCACTGTGCAAATACGACTCTAGTTATTTGCATTGTCTCATTTAGATGGTTTCTGCTTCTATGTAATGAGGCGCAAACACTTTTGTTTTTAATAAGGCCTTTCATTGTTTCTTTGTTTTACTTTTGTTCCCTCATTTTTTATTTCTCTCAAATAATAAAATTAGTTTCTTCTTCGTGACTCAACCCAATAACAATTTTTTTTTAGATTGAAATAATTATATAAAAAATAGATAAAAAAAATTATAAACCCTAAATCCAATGAAAACAACATTGAAGGAACAAATCGACAATAAAAAGAATTTAATTATCAAAAGAAAAACAAAAAAAAGGACCAGGGTTGACACTATTTTTTTTTAAAAAAACAAAAGGACTGCTATTTTTTATTCTTTTTTCAGTTTTGATCCTCTCATTTTTTATTTTTTTGCAAATAACAAAATATGCTTTCACCCCCCCCCCCCCCGCGGTTCTTTAAAAAAAAATACAGTAGGTGACATGTCGCTTGTTGTTTCAAATTCTAGCCATCATTGGTGCTTGGAAATTTAGGCACTCAACTTCAACGGCTAAAAAACAATTTTCATCAATTTTTTCAATTGAAAACACCTAAAAACACAATAGGAACCTCAATAAACCTGTTTATGGTTTTTAAGTAACATTCAATCATTTTAAAAATAATCAACTCGAATCTAAAAATATTCTCAAGCCCCGATCTATTTTTTTTTTTTTTGGCAAGATGAAGAAAACAAATGACCTAAATGGAACTTTAGACATCAAATAAAACATGTTGACACTAAGAATAACTAGTTTTGTTGTTAGAGAAGCACTTTTTCATAAACTTTCTCTCTCCTTCACCATTTTGTGATAACTCTCTCTTACCTCTCTCAAAATTAGAGACTCAAATGCAAGAAAAATAAAATTTTAGATCAAAATATTTAATTTCCAAACTAAAAGGACCAAATGTTTTTTAACAAAATCTCTAAGCATTGAGGCGCAAACAATTTTTTAAAGGCCTTCCATTATTTCTCTATTTCAGTTTCAGTCCCCTCATTTTATATTTTTCTCAACTACTAAAATTGGATTTATTGTGAAACCAAGCCTCAACCCAATCACAAGACTTTTTTTTAGATGAAGATAATCAAAACAAATTATAAATCTTAAATCTCAATAAAAATAATATCAAAGAAACAAATCGACAATAAAAAAAATTAGATGATCGAAAGCAAGACAAAAAAAGGATCAAAGTTGATAATATTAAAAACAAAACAAAAGGACTACTATTTTTTATTTTTTTCTCAATTTTGGTCCTCTCAATTTTTATTTTTTTTCAAATAAAAAAATTGATTTCTGTTGTTGAAATGTTTTTCCAAGACCACGATAACTAGATAAAAAGCAAATCGAGATAAATTATCAATTCTAATTTTCAATCAACACAATATTGAATAGTAAAAATAAAAAAAAAAACATCTTCAACAATCAAAGTAAGAAAAAAGATGAAAAAAAGAAGAAGAAAAACCTTGAAAGTGATTCCTCTCATATGGCTTGACTGAAAGATTGATGACTTTTTAGTTTTTTTTATTAAGAATTTTATTTTAATTATAAATTTAACAAATTAATAAATACTATCATTATTCTAAAAAAACAAAACACTATGTAAATGACTTCATAACATACCTGAAAATTTTTTATTTCAATATACTTCTTCTTAAGAATTTTTATAGCTAGGTCCGCTTAATAAAGTTGGAGTCAAGCTACCTCTTTCCTGGGTTGGTTTAGTAGTCAACAAGAATAGATGGGAATTTCAAATTCTGATACACATTTTTGATTGATATATTCAAACATGTCGTCTAAGACTTATTTTATATTTTATGTTGAATATTACGCTTTGAAGTTTTGAGTCTTGATTTGAAGTTTTGAGTCTTGACTCTTGACTTCGTAGAAATTTCTGTTCATACAAGAAATAATTTGCTCTCCTATTATTGAAGTAGAGTCGTAAGACTAATCATCCTCGTAAATCGAGGGAACTGAAGCAAATGGTACTCATAAAGATAGGATTGGAGGGGACTATGGAGGAGATGCAAAGAAGACTTAAAGAAGCAGCGGTGGAAGGGAATGTAATTGCCTTGCTGAAATTGCTTGAAGAAGATAAGCTTGTCCTTGATGGATGTGCTACAGATTGTTTTACAGAGACACCTCTGCACATATCTGCCATGCTTGGACACTTGGAATTTACAAGAAAAATCTTATGTCGAAAACCTGAATTCGCAAAAGAACTCGATTTCCTTGGATCATCTCCACTTCACTTGGCAACAGCAAATGGGCACCTTGAAGTGGTGAGAGCACTGCTGTCGGTCAACCCTGACATGTGCTTTGCTCAGAATCGAGATGGCCGGAACCCACTTCATATTGCTGTGATCAAAGGCCGAGTTGATGTCTTGAAAGAATTGGTTCAAAACAAACCCGAAGCTGTTCTTCATCGGACTGCACGAGGTGAGACCATCTTACATCTCTGTGTCAAATACTTCCAATTGGAGGCATTGAAGCTCCTGGTCGAGACAATCACAGACTATGGATTTATAAATTCTAAGGACGAGGATGGCTCAACTGTCCTGCACTTAGCGGTAGCCGATAAAGAAATTGAGGTATGAGAACAGATTTCTCCAACTACGAAACACAACAAACCCTTTATGACTTTAGCGTGACATGAAGAGTGTAGATTTTAAATTAAAAAATTAACAAGAACTTGTTAGACACAGGAGTAAGAAGAATTCGGTGTTTCACACTCCACAAAGAACTTGCATATAACTAGATTAAGGAAGATTAATTAGAGGAGTATCTGACACCATTGAAAATGTTAATCGAAAGTTTTTTGGTGCCCATAATAACTTGAAAAGACAAATTTTCAGATCATAAGTTTTCTGATCATGAAAACCGAGATTGAGGTAAACGCGATAAATGCTAGTGGTTTCACAGTGCTAGACATTGCCTTAGCACAGGGTCGAAGAAATTGGAAAGATGTAGACGTCCAGGATTCCCTGCATCAAGTAGGGGCTTCAAGTGCAAAAGACCTCTCTTCAACAATGCACAGATTGGAAGCTGTTGGGGCCGTGAACTTACGATCAGAAGATCATTTTACAAGCTTACAGTCGCGGTTGAAAAGGAAGTATCAAAGGAGACAGAGCTATGGGTTGGGAGAAAAGCGAAATGCGTTAATGATAGTGGCATCCCTCATCGCAACCATGGCTTTCCAAGCTGGGATTAGTCCACCAGGTGGTCTTTGGCAAGAGGATTCACAGGGGGCAACATCAAATGAACATCATGAAGCTGGCCGGTCCATAATGGCTGATAAGTTACCAGCTGCTTACAATAAATTTGTGATGCACAACTCCATAGCTTTTCTAGCATCTCTCAGTGTGATCTTGCTACTGATAAGTGGCTTACCATTTAGGTGGAGGTTTTCAATGTGGATTCTGACGGCAATCATGTGGGTTGCAATCACCGAATCAACATTTACTTACTTGATTTCCATATACTGTCTGTCTAGCCTTCATCAGCGTAGGACTTACATTGTGACCGTGGTTGTACTCAGTGTGGTGATGCTTGGATTGTTGAGCGTTCTTCTTGTGGGGCACTCTGCCCGCTTGATTGCCAAGATTGTCAAGCTTGGAAGAAGGTTAATGGCGCCAAGGGATCGTCGAATTTTGTTTGAGTGAGTCACGCCGATGCTGTATCTGTACACAATCTTCCTATAAAAAATGCCAATTGTATCTTGTCCTTCAAATCTCACAAGTTCTTATTTAGTCTGTTAATCATATATTATTCCATCCAAATTGTATTTTTCTTTTTTGCAAGAAACGATTTCATTTTTTAGTTAATTTTATGTTTTAAGTTAAAAAGTTCTAAAGAGGGACCCAGTCGAGAGATACAAATTGTTTGGATTCCAAATCGATATAATAAAAAACTATATATTAAAAAAAAAGTTATAATTAAACATTTGGTGTTCTCCATGCAAAAGTTACCACTTTTACATGTTAAAAGTTAAACGACCAAGGAATTGAATAGGAAAAAAAAAACACATATCTTGTTTAGACTTAGGGTCTTGTTTAGTCAAAATTAGAAGTTAGATCGGTAAAAATTACATAATTTTGAGAATGAATGATGAATTTGTAACAACTAATTAAATTTAAAGATCTAAATTGATCCAATTAATAATGCAATTAAAAAGAAAAGGAGGATTCAAGATAAATTTAATTGAAATCGCAAGAATTTAAGAAACAAGAACTAAATTAAATAGACAAAATTAAAAATATTTGATTTAGAGATTAAATTGAGAGAAAATTCAAGATTTAAAACCGTAATTGAATGAAGCGAAGGACTGTAATGAAAAGGAAGAAATATCTCGAGGACCAGTTAAATCTATTCATATAGCTTCATTTCGGTCCTATTTGTTTCAATCTAGTCAATTCATACCAATTAAGTCTAATTAAACTGATTTAATTCAATTTAGTCCCAAATCATTTCATACCAGTAGAAACACAGCTACTACCATCTCTCTCACACAAATTCAGCCAAACCTTAATTAGTTCCCAACACTACCATCGCCTTCAAACATCCAAAACCCAGCAAACACCTATAAATTCCACCCCTTAATCCAAGCAACAACTCATTGCAGCATGTTCCTAGCCAGACCTACCCAGAAAAACCAGACCCAGATAACCCAAAATCTAGCAGACCCACTAAAAGCCCGGTTCAAACACCACAGTGACTCTCAGTCTCCAAATCCCACAGCCCTGAGCCACCATATGCATTCTACAACCATCAACCACCGTGTGAACCTCCCTCTCAAAAACCTTAGGAACCACCGTCGGAATCAGTAGGCAGGGCCCCCTTCACGCTGCCACCATCAAACCCCCACAAACCCAAGCGATCCTCTCATCCCCGTCATCGAAAACCACCCAAACCCAGCTCATCTTCTCGCCAAGATCACCATCGATCTCACTAAGCCTACCACAGCAATCACTATCACCCTCTCGATTTTGCCCATAACACCAACAGGGAGAGAGACCCAAGTGAAATGGAAAAATGTGGGCTACGGATTGATGTTGTGTCTTTAGGTTTTTGCAGGTTATTTAAATTGCGCGTGAGCTACAGGTGCACTCCACTTCAGAAGACTCAAGTCACCAGCGAGATTTTTGTAGAATGTAGTATCTCTGCTTTGATACCATGTTATAAATATGTGTAAAGGCTTATCTTTTCATTGATACATAGAACTAATTTATATGGAGCAGATAGTAGTATCTAGGTCTTACTTGCATACTAATATTTAGGCTAGAATCAAGAAAATATTTCTATGACTCAGTCTCAATGTTGGCCAAGAAAAATAATAGATTAATTCCCTGATACAAAACTGCATATACAAATTAAATGTTGGCGTGAGTTATGGTTGTTGATCGTGAAAATCTCCTTGCTCTTGACCTTCTTGCAAACGTGACAATTTTGCGTATTAGACGGATGGAATGTCCTATAAGAACAATGCCCATCACTCCATAAAATACAACAGCGGCGCCAGCTTTGGCTGTAGTACTTTCACCCCGACGGCTAGACAAACAAGATATAGAGATGTAGTATGTCCAGATTGTTGCTATAACTGCGATCCACATGATAATCATCAAAATCCACGTGAAAATCCTCCATTTGAATGGTAGCCCACTAATCAATAATATGATCACGCTAATGGATGCTAGAAAACTTGTAGTGTTGTACCCCACAAAAAATGCAAAATCATCTGGCATTTTATCAGCCATTATGGACCGACCAGCTTCATGTGATTGTGATGGTGGTTGTTGTCGGTCTTCCTGCCAATTACCATTGGGTGGACTAATTCCAGCTTGGAAAGCCATGGTTGCAATTAGTGATGCAACCACCATTAATGCATTTCTCCTTTCTTCCAGCCAGTTTTTCTTCCTCCAACAATTCCTCTCATTTAGAGTTGTGGAGTTATTGGGCCTGATGGCATCCAATCCGTGCATTGTTGATGGCATATCCTTGGAACTTATAGCTCCACCTTCTCTAAGAGTGTTTTGAATGTCTATATCTTTGATGTTTCTTCTGCCTTGTGCTAACACAATGTCCAAAGCTGTGAAGCCATTTGCGTTCAGTGCGTTTACTTGTATTGGACTTTCGGAGATGAGATAATTTATGACCTGAAAATTGATTTTGCTACCAAGTCAGAAGGAGCAGATAAACAAGTTTTAGCACACCAGAAGAGGATCGGGAAAGATTACATTTGTTTCTTAATCAAGCTCCTGTTATTAGAGCTGGTTTAATTAAAAAAAAAATGCCTAACAGTTTTCTGGTACAAAACCTTTGTTCGCCTCTGATGCCGATTGCGGATCACCGTGCTTTCCAATTTGGCAAACAGAACAGGACTGGAAGACAAGTAATCTTAAACAAAATGACTAATTCCTAATTGGAGGTGAAACTATAATGGGTCATGGTTCAAGGTGCTGAGAAAATAAGAGGTCAAAGCATTTGAGCCTAAATGCTACGGCAGTTCGAAAAGTTATTCTTTCTCATACCTCAATTTCTCTATCAGCTACTGCTAGGTGTAGGATAGTGAAGCCATCATCATCCTCTGAATTTACAAATTCAGTGTCAGCAATTGTGATCCCTACCAAGAATTTCAATGCCTCCAATTGGTAGTGTTTGACACAGAGATGCAGGATGGTTTCGCCTCGCTGACCTCTGGTTCGAATGGCATCAGGTTTGGCTTGAACCAGCTCTTTCAAGACATCAATTCGGCCTTTGATCACTGCAACATGAAGAGGGTTCCATCCATTTCGATCTTTAACAAGGCATAGATCCGCGTCCACCAATAACAATACTGTTACTACTTCAAGGTGACCATTTGCTGTAGCCAAATGAAGCGGAGATGATCTATGCAAGTCTAGCTCTTTGACCAAATCAGGCTTTCGCCAAAGAATTTCTCTCGTGAATTCCAAGTGTCCAAGCATGGCAGCTATGTGCAGGGGCGTCTCTGCTGGACATGTAACAGCACATCTATCAAGAAAAAGTTTATCTTCCTGAAGCAATATAATCAAGGAAGTTACATTTCCTTCAACAGCCGCTTCTAGAAGCTTTCTTTGCACCTCCTCCATTCTCTCCATTGTCCAGTCTATCTTAACGCGCACCATTTGTCTCAGTGGCCTAGATTTATCAAAGAGACCTTGAGCCTTCCTTAAAGCATGGACACAAAATTTCCACCTGGTCATAACTTCAAGCTCGCATCAAGTCACATCGACCTCATTGTCTAAACGCCAGTGGAAAATTTTCGTCCTGACTACGAGGTGGAATTTTCTTATTGGACTTTGTCTAAGTTTATACGAAGAAAATCAACAGTCCCTTCGACATGTTATGACGTGTAGCTACATTCACACATAAGCCAATCTGAGATCGTGCCATCATCAACACATGCATTTGAGTCCTAATCAAAGAACCTACTCCTAAGAATTTGAAGAAAACATGGAGAATTTATTAAGCGGTTGTTGAATTTTCAATGCCTGAATGTAGCCTTCTCCAGAAAGCAAGTAATAACAGGTCAAAGGTTGTTGTCATAAACATAAATATTCCGGGGTCGATGTAAAACCAATGCACCTAATTCTTTTCTTTCTTGAAATTTTTTTTATTGAACAGATTTTTATTAATTGGTAAATCATCATCCTTACTTATTCATCTATACTGCTCTAGGTCAACTCGTTATCCCTCTATAACTACCATCGTAAAATAATCTTTGCATCACACACAAAATAAATCTTCTTCAGGAAAAATTTTTTTGAATAATCTTGTGCTAAAAATCAAATGAAGATATAGAGTTATATATTTTAAAAAAATGATATTTCATCCTTTAATTCCCTCAAATAAATTTTCTACAAGCTTTTCTTTCATATATTTTTTTTTTAATTTAGAGCTTTTAGATGTTAGTAAGTTAAGGTAAATTAATAATATTTGTATAAAGATAATGTAAAGAATAAATTATGACACCCATATTAAATTAAGTATTTAATCCCACACCAAGGGAGTGTTTTATTAATTTATTTAGTATTATATATGAATTTATCATGTATTATTTCCACATAATATTCACAATATTCATTTAGACTATTGTAATATTTTTTATTTTAACTTCAGTGTTATGAATTGTGGGGCTCATTAAAAAATATATAAACTGTTAATTTTATGATTTTTTTTTAATTTGATTAGTCAAGTGTTGCATCATATTTTTAGTGTCAACATTAATTGATTTTATGGAATATATTATCAGTAAATAGAAGATTTTATCTCATTAAAACCAATCTGGAGAGGATTCTGTTTGATCAAATTTTAAATATTCAAGGACTAAAAAACTTTTTCTATTAGTTTTAACAAATAATTAAGAGAGAATATTGATCCATCTAAAATTATCAAGCAACTAGCCAATGAGAAGAGAATAACGTACGATCTTCGTCCTTTAACTATCAAAGAGAGACTAGCAACTCCTACGATAGACAAACAAAGCACATCGAATCAGCTAAAAGAAGATGGGACATTTCCAGCAGGGGATTCTCTAAAATATCAAATTTAACTACCGTTTGTTTATTCTTAGTTTTTGTATTTGCGGTCTAAACAATACAGTTAAATTTTTGATAATATATTAAATTGTATTTTATATTATGAGATTCATTAAAAAAAAATTAAGTTTAAAATGTTGTTTCTGTAAAGTATTTTTTACATGTTTTTTCAATTAAGTAAAATTCTGTTTGTTTTTGTGTTTCAAAAGCATTTTTTTTAAAATTTGAAATTTTTTTATTTTTTTCTTTACTTTAAATTAATTTTTTTATATTTTCAAATCATTTTAATGTGTTGGTATCAAAAATAATTTTTTAAAAAAATAAATTATTTTGATGCATTTCCAAGTAAAAATTACTTTTGAAAATTAATCACAACCAACACATTTTATACATGTTTTTTGTTGTACATAAACCTCAACCATAATTTTTAATAAACACGTATGTAAATCCAACTAACCACATCTAACCATATTTTTTTTAAATTTATTTTTTTAAAAAAATCATAACTACAAAAATTACCTCAAAAACAAACCCATTCTTAGATAATCTGAACAGGAATTAGCTTTTTTTTAGGGTATGTTGAAGAATAACCTCCCACTCGACTCAATAACTCCTAATATCCAAGATAATATCTCCAAACTGATAATACTGAATATTATATATCCTCCCGAGCAAGTCGTAAAACCTCCATAGAATCTGAGCTGCACAAGATCCTTCGAAAACCCTTATTCCAAGTACCCAGCAGCCCATGTTTGAAGGCCAGGAGCTCAGGAAGAAGTTATGTTGATATAGTTTTTTTTTTTTTTTTTTTGCACTCATATAAGTTTTCATTTCTTTCTACTTTTATCATTGAACTTTATTTTTATTTTTTTTTGTAATTTGTTATTTGAAGTTATGTTTATGTTTTTGAATTTCTTTTGGTGTGCATGCTCTCATGTATGTGAGATGTTTGAGAATATTTTGATTTTAAATGAAATATTGATTTTATGAAATAAAATTTTAGATTATTATTAAAAAAAATATGAAAGAAGAACCATAATTAACATAGCAACAAATAGAACCCCCTTTTTTTTTTATTTGCACGACTAAAAAGGCGTGGAAAATTAATTTGATCCCTTAAGTTTATTTTTTTAATAACTAGCCCTATTTTTTTAGGTTTTTATGTTTTGTTCCTCAACTTTATTTTTTTATATTTTAGTCCATAGATATTAAAAAAGGAAAGAGAAAGGATCTGACTGACCATAAAAAAAATTAATCCGCTCTCGATTTCAAATTTTCAATAGGTTTGTCTTAGAAAAAAAATTTCAATAGAGATAGTAATGATTAAAAGATGTTTCAGGATTAGAAATGATTTATTGGGATTTCTAGGATGTTTATGTGTTTTTTTCAAGTTAAAATTTAGATTTTTAAAGTTAAAAAATTTAGACTTTGATTTTTCATTTCATCATAGGTGTCTGGAAAATATTCCAATGAAAGAATATATTTTCTACTCAGATGGGGAGACGATGTGTTGACCAATTTATTAAAAAAAAAATCAGGTAGAAAAACCAATTAGGAAAAAAAAAATGGGTCCTGAGTGAAGAAACGCTTGGCCTGGACAATTTCCCACAATCATATCGATCATAAGACATTAGATTTTTTTTTTATCTCACAGAATTTCATGCATATATTACACATTTACGTGAATATTAATGATAGATGTGATCAATACCATGAGATGCGTATGTTATATGGTAAAGAGAAATATAATCAACTCATGCTGATAGATAAAGAAAAAAAAGTCAGTAGTCCTCCATTGATTTTTCATGGTTTATTGTGATGGCAGTCAATTT
>Ga0307507_10010568_pt1 | contig 11898 bp, 13 predicted proteins | sample 7_EM_MG_FD_207223 | JGI IMG/M metagenome (GOLD analysis project Ga0307507, IMG submission 207223) | Populus trichocarpa ectomycorrhiza microbial communities from riparian zone in the Pacific Northwest, United States - 7_EM | ecosystem: Host-associated > Plants > Roots > Unclassified | place...
CTATTGAGCACTGATCCCACAGAAGGCTGCTCTCTCGTAGACTATGGTACATGAAGAGGGCTTTTATGCAGAGAATCTATGCTCGTCAAGAGTAGCTATCAGGGTGTTTTGTTGGGTGGAAAACAGTACTCCGAGCCGCTAGACTGCCCCCCATCAAACCGGTCCCCAACACGCCGTGACACCGGTATTTCCAACATCAACTACTAACCGAAAAAAAATGTTTGGGATGTTCGTAAGTAACCGACTTGCGTGTGGCAACACCCCATACTTTTTCTTTCCTTCGGCAAGTATGGTTCCGTAAGGCTAAACTCTGTACCAGCTTTCAGACAAAAAAGTGTAATAACATTGGCTACGACACCGAGTGTAACACCTGGGGAATTTGTTACCCTGTCTCCTAGGTTAACAAACCCTAATCTTTAAATTCACCAGATACATACCATTGTTAATAGAATATAAGCAGCAAGAATCTGATGTGATATTTTGGGAATTTGGGAGTTAGAGTTTATTAACCTAAGAGGCAGGATAATAGATCCCAGGTGTTAGACGCGGTGTCGCAGCCAATATTGTGACACTTTTTGTCTAAAAGTTGGTATAGAGGCTAGTCTTCCGGAACCATACCCGTAAAGAGTTTACCATTTTTCGGGCCAGTTTTATATCAGGTGATAGTTTGTGGAATGCCTGTCCTTTTATAGCTATTATACAGGCTAACTTAACTTACTCACAAGGGCCGGGTGGCTAGTATGTACAGTACTGGGGCAATAGTGCTATGTCACAGCAAGGAAAAAAAGAAAAGAGAAAATCGTGCCATGAGCCAGATGGAGTATGGGACCGGGAAGGAAAAGAAGGAAAAAGGCCTGCTAGTGATCCACATAGATTCCTGGAGCTAGAATCTATGGATGTTGAGAAGTGGATCGATCTCCTATGTCTTTTTTCACTTTTTTTGCGTGGGCGGCCGAGTGCAGTGCCACTACTGAAATTATAGCACTTGGTAGAACGGAAGGGTCTTAAGTGTGCATTATTGAATCCGCCAAGTGTGGATGTGACATTACTCGAAGTTCAGCGATGCCGGTAGGAGATGAGGACGACAAAGTATGCAGCAGTACTTTGGGGTATGATATATAATAGAAAAAATAAGGAAAAGAAAGCGAGTAAGCTCAGCGTCCGACCGTTGCTAGCCTAATACATATGTTTAGGAATTACAAACACTGGTTCTTTCGACTAGGATTATTTCCCGTCTCCCCACTAGAGACCGGCCTGGAACGGGGGGGTGAGAGTTCCATTCTATGATGCTAAAAAAAGAAGGGTAACAAAGCCGGTTTGATAGGAAAAATATGAATAACTGATGCCCTGGAGCAAACGGTGAGGAAAAACAGTCTATAGAAAAGAGGGAGAAATATAAAGGTATAATACAATGGTAATGCTATAATAATCAAATTTGATGACTGCGTAGATTGATGAAACAGCATGCTCTAATTCATCCCCGGTCACTCTCCCCGCCCACGGGGCACGATTAGAGCCTGTGGAAATTTGTCCCAAGCTTTCCGGGTGGGATGGCAGGGCCATAAACAGACCAGGAGAAGGGATCGGAAAGAAAGAGGGGAAAATGCAAATAAATGGGGGCGATATGGTAAGATAAAACAGATCGAGCAAGAATGTAGAGACCGCGTGGTAGGAGCGCCAAGGGGACCAATAGCCGCCAGCCTACAACTAGCCAGATGGAGACTCGAGGAATAGGGAGGGGTGCTGAGGCTTGGCCTTGGACATCAAAACACGCGGAGCCTTTTAGAGGGATGCTGATCCGGATCGGACGGCTCGGGTGAGGAAAGTGCTGTAAGTCCATTATCTAACGGAGGAGTGAAATTTCTATCTTCAGATAGTAATTTCACAATGTCATGATGTCCACAGTTCAGAGCTTGTGAAAGTGCGGTTTCGCCGGCGAAATCTGCCATATCGGTGTCGACATCCACTCGTTCCAGCAACATCCTTACAACTTCCTCATGCCCTTTCCTGGCGGCTATAAAGAGTGGCGTTTGGCCATATTCATCCACGGTGTTGGTGTTGATATCCACACGTTCTAGCAGCATCTTCACGACTCTCTCATGCCCTCCCCGGGCGGCTATAAAGAGTGGTGTTTGGCCATGTTCATCCGCGGTGATTGGGTTGACATCGTTCCGCTCCAGCAGCATCCTCACGACTCCCTCACGCCCTTTCCTGGCGGCTATAAAGAGTGGCACTTGGTCATCAACGTCCCGAGCATTGGGGTTGATATCGTTCCGTTCTAGTAGCATCTTCACAACTCCTTCATGCCCTGCCAGGCCGCTCTGAAGAGAGGCGTTTGGCCATATTTATTCGTAGTGTTGGGATTGAGGTCATTCCGTTCTAGTAGCATCTTAACGAGCCTCTCATATCCTTCCCAGGCGGCCCTCAAGAGTAGTGTTTCGCCACCATTGTCCGCAATATCAGGATTGACATCGTTCCGCTCCAGCAGCATCCTTACAACTCCCTCACGCCCTTTCCTGGCGGCTATAAAGAGTGGTGTTTCACCATCATTTGCGGTATTGGGATTGAGATCCCCTCGTTCCAGTAGTATCTTCACGACCCCTTCGTGTCCCTCGTGGGCGGCTATCATGAGCGGCATTAGACCATCTTTGTTCGCAGTGTTGGGGTTGATATCCACTCGTTCTAGCAGCATCTTCACGACTCTCTCATGCCCTTTCCGGGCAGCTATGGAGAGTGGCGTTTGGCCATGTTCATCTTTGGTGTTGGGATTGACATCGGTCTGCTCCAACAACATCTTCACGACTCCTTCATAGCCCCTGCAGGTGGCTATCAAGAGTGGCGTTGGGGTCTTTTTCTTGGCGGTGTTAGGGTTGATATCCAATCGTTCTAGCAGCATCTTCACGACTCCCTCATGTCCCTCCCGGGCGGCTTCGGAGAGTGGTGCCTAGCCCCATTTATTCACAGTGTTGGGATTGATATCCTCTCGCTCTAGCAGCATCTTCACGACTCCCTCGTATCCTTTCTGGGTGGCTATAAAGAGTGGCGTTTGGCCATGTTTATCCGCGGTGTTAGGATGGACATCGTTCCGTTCCAACAGCATCTTCACGATCCCTTCATGGCCCAGGCGGGTGGCTATCAAGAGCGGCGTTGGGCTCTTTATCTTCGCAGTGTTGGGGTTGACATCCACCCGTTCTAACAGCATCTTCACGACTCCCTCGTATCCTTTCTGGGCGGCTATAAAGAGTGGCGTTTGGCCTTGTTCATTTGCGTTAGGGTTGACATCGTTCCGCTCCAGCAACACCTTCACGACCCCTTCATGGCCCAGGCGGGCGGCTATCAAGAGCGGCACTGGGCTATTTTTCTTCACAGGGTTGGGGCTGATATCCACCCGTTCTAGCAGCATCTTCGCGACCCCCTCATGTCCTTTTTGGGCAGCTATGGAGAGTGGCGTTCGGTTATTTTGATCCGCGGTGTTGGGGTTAACATCGTTCCGCTTCAGCAGCATTTTCACGACGCATTCATGTCCTTCGCGAGCGGCTCCGAAGAGTGGCGTTAAGCCATGTTTATCCGCCGCGTTGGGATTGACATCCGCTCGTTCTAACAACATCTCCACAGCTCTCTCACGTCCTTTCCAAGCGGCTATAGATAGTGGTACTTGGCCATGTTCATCGGCAGCATTAGGGTTGACGTCGTTCCGGTCCAGTAGCATTTTCACGACTCCCTCGCACCCTGTAGAGGCGGCTATGAAGAGTGGCGTTTGGCCACCTTGATTCGCAGTGTCAGGGTTGACATCCCCTCGCTCCAGCAGCACCCTCACGACTCCCTCATGCCCCCTATAAGCAGCGCCATAGAGCAATGTTTCGCCATCATCATCAGCAGTATTAGGATTGACATCCGCCTTTTCCAGCAGCATCTTCACGACTCCCTCATGTCCTTCCCAGGCGGCCCGAAAAAGTGGTGTTAGACCGTGTGTATCCCTCGTGTTGCGCTCCATATCCCCCCGCTCCAGCCCGTTGGCGTCGATAACATTATTGAGAGAGTTAATATTGTCGGTAATTTCTATGGTTGGGGGCGATTTTCGTGCCATGTTGCTTGGGATGCTTTCAGTCGGCACTAGTGGCGCGATCAGTGATGTTGTGTTAAGGAGTCTGGGGGCTCCGAGGATTTCATGGCATGGGGTGAGATGAGGCTCAAGACGTTTCACATCCGCCCAATCACGCAGGAGCAGGGCTCTCAGTCGTCCAGTCGGACGGCCGTCGACAGCAGTCCGACTGCCACCCCTGGCAGGCTGCTCTAGCACCACTCTTTTTTAATTTTATTTTCTATTTTTATTTCCATTTTTAACCTTAGCTTATTTGACTACTACTTGTACTCTACCGTAGTATTTGTCTCATTGACCAATTTTGCGCGTCTGGAGTCGACGGCCGTCGACGGCCGTCCTTTGTCGTCCTCACCCCGTCTTGGACGGACGGGACGACTGAGAACAGTGCGCAGCAGCTGCAATACCCGCAGTCTCCAGGACCTACAACCACCTAACTATCATATCCTCAGCACTGATGCAGCACATTAGGGCACTTGCGCGAGTTACAACCTTACTTGCTCAGAAGGGCGATTTCTAAATACACTGACTGATTGTGAAAAGGACCAGTAAGTCGAGCATTAAAGTTGCCCAATAGATATACGAGTACCATCTACGTTAAGATCGTGGCCTTCCCTACCGTACTTTGATTTGCGTAATTCTGGGGGCAATTTGATGCGATATCTACCCAACGCCCCAATCAACACCCAGAACCCGAGAACTATTACGAGCGAAAAAAGTTCCACATTCCTGACCTCCGGTTAGGATTCCACGATGATAAATTGTTCTGTATTTCCAAGAGAATGAGGCCAAGCCGGGCCGTACTATCTGGGACATTAGAAACCCCCCAGCCCCGTAGTCATCGGATTAGTAGTCTCGTCGGCCATATCTGTTCAAGGACCAGACTCTGGCGACCGTGTTACACAACTAGCTGAGGCGTTGAGAGCACTGATAAAAAGAATTTTTACAGAGAAAGACTAGAGGGGGGACATACGGGGTATACAAACATAGAGAGTGCCTGCACTCTTCCGAGTTCCCTTCTCATATAAATTTTACCTGTACACCACTAACTGTTGGGATATTCTATGTAACTAGCTGAGACCTAGGGTTCCGTAGAGGATAGGTGTTAGGGCTGGTGTAGTGCTGAGCACTCTGGGCCGATAGCTTAGAAGGGAACATGAAGAAGTGGGAGGAACTCAACCAATTACCATCATCCTTCGAACCCAGCTTCCCTGTTCGTTCCTATCAATCACTACCAGCTGAAATCACCCTAGCCCCAGACATTAACCCTCGCTGTACCCTAATGCCGTCAGCTCTAGGACATGTCTCTAGAATCGCATAAGAATGCCTAGACGTCTCTACTTAACGGCGTCCCTTGCAATACCCGCAAGAAAGGTTCCATGTATCTCATGAGCTGACAGAACCGCCTAGAAAAGATAGCAAAGCCTACACCTTAATGAACCCCAGTGATCACACATAGATCCGCACACCATTCTAACTCCAGGGGAATTGCTATCCCATAAACAAGACAAAATCTCCAGCAATCCACGGTTTACGCCCCCATTGAAGTTAGTAATCCGTAGGAGCTAAGCCACGTTTGGTAAGTTAGTACTATATCATGCAAAAAATGTACCGTAGACCTTGCGGGAACCAACAACCAGTGCTATCTGTCACGGGGATGGCCATGGGGAAAACTAGGCAGCAGCACGCAAAACATCGTGAATGTTTGATACCGTTACTCTTGTAGCTTAGCATAGTAGAAAATGGGATACTTAAGGGAGAAAAGCAGATGGGAGAAAAACCATCATCACCGCACCCCAGAAATAATCAAGTTTAATCACTTTTTCATCGATCTTTATCTCATTCTGAAATCCGTCTATCAAGCTTGTCTTTCAGAATTGCCATAACCACCAAAAGAACTCTTGAGAACCCAGACGGACTGACAGTGCCTTAACTCAACAGCCAAGAAGCAAATAAAATAGTAGGATGAACACCTTGGCAAACCCACACGTAAAAAAGCTTTTCGATTAAGGTAGACTTTAGGTAACATTGACAATAACCCAAGTCTTGTCACTAAAAGTGGAAATTCAAGCCAAGGTATTTGAATATAGTGAAAAAGAACCCACTAATTAAGGAATACGTAGAGGATAAGAAGTACCAGTATAAGGCCCTGTTTGGCACGCAACAGGATAAAAAAACTCCGTTTTTCTGAAAACAGCATATTTCCTAATACCTGAGGTAAGGGGTATTAAAACACAATAATTAAATCATAGAGAGATAGCAGATGCCCCTCTGCATATTCTATGAAAAGGGGAAGTCAATCAGAGACCTGACCATTAAGTAGTAGTAAAAAGAGTGATGTTGCAAAATACTGTAGGACAAGAAAATCCTGAGGATAACTGAAAATACCATGGTATTTCTGGCGTGCCAAACAGGGCCTAAATTACAAATAAATACCACACTATGAAGGAGTGCCAAAGTGTCCAACAACTTCCTTCACCCCTACCGGTACTAATAGCCGTTTTTTTAAGTCTCCGATATGGGGTTCAGATAGGTGATTCGGCTATGGTGTAACTGGTGGCATCCCTTGAGTCTAGATGACTGTAGTTCACGCAAATTTAGTAGGAGTGGTGCACCAGTTATTCTATATCTGAATCACCTATCTTAACCCCCATTCCGGAGACTTAAAAACGGATTGTCTGCTCGAGTACCGGTACTCGAGTAACGGGCAGGGTTCTCACTGTTGAGCCGCGGCCCCAACAATTTAGTCTAGCATTTTCCCTCTGCGAAAACACAACCTCTCCATCACCACCTTTCACAACAGGCAAATATGGAGCGTTCCAAGGCCCGTCGACCTTTCAAGGATCAATAGTAACCTTTTCTTCTTTTACTTTTACGTGGTGGGTAGGGGAATCGTCGCTAACAATTGAATTAGTCTAATCGCCTACAATGCTGTCTCCGCGGTGCTCTGGTTTGGTGTCGCCGGCCGCACACTTCTCCTACTCCCGCTTGTCGGGCACGAAAACGTCTACGCCGGTGTGGGAAACTACACGAAATGGACGCAGACACTGGCGATCTTAGAAGTTTTCCACATTCTTCTTGGTAATCCCCCATCCTCTCCAATTCTGCCAGGAATCTATAACCAACTTGGCCCGTGACACCCAGGTCTCCTCCGAAGCTCCTTCTCAACAACCCTCCTCCAGGTCTCCTCCCGAATTCTCCTGGTATGGGGTGTCTGCAACCCCTTCGAAGGACCCAAGGACTCGCTCTTTTACTCGACTATGCTCCTCGCCTGGGGGGTCACCGAAATCTGCCGCTATAGCTACTATGTAACCAGCATTGTTGGCCGAACACCAGCATTCTTGACCTGGCTGAGATACAACACCTTTTACATCCTGTATCCTATGGGCGCTGGCAGTGAAGCGCTTTGCATCTACCATGCTCTTGGTGAAGCGAGGTCTTACAATGAGATTTTGTACTGGGTCTTTGTGGGGATTCTGGTTACGTATCCTCCCGGTAAAGTTTTCCCCTATGAGATTGAAGGATCGGAGTGGGCAATGGGCTAACGATGGGGCCAGGATTATATAACCAATACACTCATATGATCAGGCAGCGAAGGAAGAACATTCGCGGAAAGAAGAGGGAGAAATAAATGGTGGGTGTAGGGATGCATGGCTTATTTGGAGTGTTGGAAGGCTTTTGGAGAAGGGGAAAGTTCTATGTGATGACAATTGGCAGGTGTCTCCGCCTATATTTATGCCCAAAATTATGATATGATAGGTTCTCGGTGGGGATCTCATTTGTGGCCTGCCATATTTCAAACAAGACGATAGCTACCCTTGTCACCATATCAAGAAACGGTGACATGTCCAACTCATCTGGGTTGATTACAATCCGTTGGCTGATGCCTGCATTCTTCTTCAGAATTGCACTTACCGGTAGACTCGGGTACATTGTGCAATTCGTGCACGGCATTTCCCATCGCAAGCACCAGGCCCCCGTTGCCAATGCCAACTAGAAGATTGGAACGAAGATGGTAAATTCTGCACCAAAAAAAAAAGTGATATCCAGGCCATATACTTGTACCGCTATATCCGAAGGCAAAACAATGTAGACCACGTTCTCTTCACCAACCCAATCCACGCCCGCCCCGTCGAAAGTCGGTATTAGAAAATTATTCCACTAGAGATGTTGTACTCGAGTATATATGTTAAAAGAGAAGAAATTCCGTGAACTCTTTAAAGATAATAATTGGTAAATTTTGATTTTTTTTCTAAGGCGCTGACTGGCTAAGCTCGAATATTTAATTACTCGAGCTTGTTGCCAATCACCACCCCAATGTCCACGGATTTTATCCCTGCCCCGAGTAGTAGATAGTGATCCGCTTTGTACGTTGATGATGATTGAGTTGTCATCCTCTTAATGTCCTATAGCTGCATGTATAAATATACCGGCCAATGCCTTTCACAATCGTCTTCCTGGTTGGCCTCCTGAATAACCATTTCATTAACCCAAGCACATAGCTATTCCTTGCAGTCTCTTGGATACCTCTCCTGCTCCCCACTAGAGAGGTTTCAACCCTAACACCGGCCCCCCACACTCCACGGCTAATCACTCTGAGTCAACAGAGCAAGCAAAACATGATATCCTATTATACAAAACACTCACGGCCTCGGGTAGTCCGCCAAGTTGCATGTACGACTGGGGCCCAAGTATCATGTGTGAAGCCGTATTTGAGGCCTGATACCGCGAATGAGGTGGTCGGGGTGTGTCGGAAAAAGGTGGTCGGTGAAGCTGAGGCGGGGTAGATGTTTGAGGCCGGATAGGGGTTGATTATGTTTGCTGATTTGGGGGCCTTGTTTAGGAAGGGTTGAATGCTATGGTAAGAAAATTGGACCTTTTCATGACCATGAGCTTACTTGGGCGAATAAGTGGTAGGTGAGGATTATCGAGAGCCTCAAGCCTCATCCCTGTGATACCGCTCAGGTCACATTCTTTAGAAGCATAATAATCGCAGTCTAATATCGTTGCCAAATGCTCTTGTAGAGTACTAATGTTTGTGTACCCTATAGTGAACGGAACAGATAGATTATACGAACCATCAAACCCGGAAACACACTTATCATGCTACTCTGATCCCCCCAATCTATCTATCCACCGCTGCTCCTGCGTTCACCCGTGGTTTGCTCGAACCGACAAGCGAATCCCTCCTCCTCCATGCCCCTTCCCAGCCCAGAAGCACCCCACTATCTATCGCATCCCCAGACAACCCTTTCCAGCCCACTACCCCCCATATAAACCAAAGGCCGCCCCACAATGGCCAGAACCTACCCCCCAATTCCAAGACCACCCGGCCACCAATGCCAAAATCCAAGCCAAAGAAGGCCTCTCCCAAGCACTTTCCGTCAAAACCATACATGCGAGCCCTCCACTCGGCCCCGCCAACCACCCCACCCACCGCAGCCTGGTCAACAACCGACGACGAGCTCCTCTTAACCTCTAAAACCTCAGGCAAAAAATGGGTGGAAATCAGCCCCCTTTTCCCGGGGAAAACCAGTAACGCCTGTCGGAAACGCCACGCAAGACTAGTCACAAATGCACAGCTGGAATGGAATGCCGAGCGTGAGAAGGATCTCGCAATGGAGTTTGTCAGTGCCAAAGTCGGGTTTTTCAAGAGCTTGGCAGGGAATTTGGGGCTGGAATGGCAGCAGGTTGAAAAAAAGGTGGGTATTCTTTCTTTCTTTCTTTCTTTCTTTCTTTCTTCCGGTGGTGTCAAGCAAAGTCCCTCTCCGGGGAGTGTTAATTCGTGACTAGTGCGTCGAGATGGGTTTCCGTGCTCTATTGGAAAAAGGCAAGAAGTGCGCCCCCGGGGGACCTCCCCCCGCGAGAATATATAGTTCCCAAGTAGATTCGAAGAGAAAGGCAATGGATGACCCTAGCGAAGAATCCCCCGGGAGCGAGATTATCCAACCGTCACCACAGCCATCAGTAGTAGTAGCCAGGCCGAAAGTGAAGAGGAATGGGAGGGCTGCGAAGAGCAAAAAGTCTGCGGGAGGAGGAAGTGGTGGTGGTGGTGGTGGTGGTGGTGAAATCAGGGTGGTGGGGTTAAAGGGGACAGAGTTCGAGGCGGAAGTGCCAATGGGAATGGAAATAGAAGTCAGGGAGGATCCTGCAGACGCTGAGGACGAATTGGAGGACGATGAAGAGGAGAAGGTTGACATTATGCGGGAATAAATGTTTTGAGGGGAATGTCTCATACTGACGAAGGGTCTGTTTTTTTCTATCCCTATCTATTCTCTTGTTTCGTTATTAAATTTTATTATCATAATTCAATCCAACGAATGGTCAAGTCGTCTGGTCGCATAGTGCATCACTCGGCTGTGGAGTAACGATGAATTCGGCGGTCTATAATAGTTAAGGGATTAGTATCAAGTGTTACAGTTTTTTATTGTATGACAAGATCAGAATATTAACACACTTGATGCCAAGGTCGCTCGTAGCGTTCTCTCTCTCTCTCTCTCTCTCTCTCTCTCCAGTTTGTGGAATTGATATCTGTATCCCACGCAATTTCAGATGCCCGTTGGCGATCCCCTTGCAGACACTCGCGCTCGGATCGACTCAAAAGTGTGCGTAGTACCGAAGAATCAATCGCTGCCACTCGCACAAGTAGATATAATCCATTGAAATACCGTACTCCGGAATTATGAGACCCAACGTGTGCGTACATGATACAAGTAAAAGGAAAGGTATAATATGATAAACATGATAAACGAGTCGTCGCAGTCGTAAAAAAGCCGTATATGTATGTATACTCCAGGTTTCTATCCATCATCCGTCCCCCGCCCCCACAATAGTCGAACAAATTCGATCATATCAAACGCCCACCACCAACCCAACATCAAACCCCGCCTCATCCTCTCCAAAATACCCCCTCTGATTCGCAACAAGCCTAACCCTACCACGCTTCCATTTTACCCAAAAGTCGACAGAAAAATGAGTATGCCCAAACACCCAAGTCCCCACACCCTCCCCACCAGCAGCGAGCACCTCCCCAACCACATCCGTAGCAAAAGCCGAAGCGACCGAACTCCCCTCAAACACACTCTTACTCGTGCCCTCAACGACAGGCGCATGATGCGTGACAATGACCGCCTTCCGCCCCCGCCGTAAACCCGCCACAGCAGTCTTCAACCACTCCACATCCTCACGAAAAGCCCTATTATGCGCATCCACGCTCCAGCCCTTTATCATTCTAAAATCCTGTACCCGGGCCGCAACCTCTGCTGCCGCTTCCTCCGGTACGTGGGTGTTTAGCGTGGCGCCGAGTATACAGACCACTTCTTCTTCCCCACTTCCCACACGCACCGATACCTCCACTACACGTCTATACAGCACCTGAACGCGCCCCTCCAGCACCCTCTCGCTCTCCAGCCGCGCTGCGGCATGGAGCGCCTCGTCACGGGATTGGTGGTAGAATTCATGGTTGCCGAGGATTAGGAAGATTTGGCGGAACTTGTGGACGTGTGCTGCTAGGAAGTGGAGGTAGCGGGGGTAGTGTGATGGGGTTAGGAGGCCGATGTCCCCCGCTAGGAGGAGGTAGGGCGCCCGAGGGGGGATGTGGAAGGTTTCGTAGGTGTTTGGTGGGGTTTGGGAGGCTTCGAGGTGGAGGTCTGAGAGTATTTGGAAGGAGGTTGTTGGCGGGGTTGTGCAGGTTGGGGGGTTAGTAGTTGAAGTGGCGGTGGAGGGGGACGGGAGGAAGGAGGTTAGGGTTGGGGAGAAGAGGTGGGTTGAAAGGGATTTGGGGATTGTGGAGAGTTTTA
>Ga0307507_10010570_pt1 | contig 11897 bp, 16 predicted proteins | sample 7_EM_MG_FD_207223 | JGI IMG/M metagenome (GOLD analysis project Ga0307507, IMG submission 207223) | Populus trichocarpa ectomycorrhiza microbial communities from riparian zone in the Pacific Northwest, United States - 7_EM | ecosystem: Host-associated > Plants > Roots > Unclassified | place...
TTTATTACTTTTCATTCTAAACAAGTCTTTTCTTTTATTCCTGTGTCTTTTTCACTCTCTTTTTCAAAATTTAATCGTTGAGGTTGATCTCGGGTGCTCGTGTTGTCATTTGGGTTCGTTAGCCGCTAACCGTCTAAGGGATAATCTAGTTACCAAAATGCTCAAGTATAACTAGCTCAATAAGTCAATACACCGTTCTTTATAACCCAGAATAATATCTCTCTCCTATAACTATTGTAATACCAGAATGGTCATAGTATGTGAGTCAAGATATGCTGCATAGAGTAGTAAGCAGTAATAAAGCTATGATCAATAAGTCTGTACACCAACGCCGCCCACCCCCTTACAACGTAATTCAGCCGCGACTTCAACAATCAATTGCACCACCAAAAATAAAGCTAAAAATACAATAAAAATATAGACTGAGAGCTATTGCCATAGTGATCAATACTTTGTGTACCAGCCTCGATTTCTTCGTACTGCGTGGTAGCGTCTGGGCATTGAATTGATCAAGCCGTCAATTAGCCCCTGCGCGACTGCCCACCACGCTGCCTTCAGAGCCCTAATGAAAATCACTCTACTCTCAGCATTATCCTTAAGATCTTTCAAGTATCTATGGTCCCTTTGGAGGATACTCTTCATGGCCTTCCAAACGTGCTCGATTGGGTTTAAATCAGGGCTGTGTGGAGGGTGTTCAGCAACCCAGATTCCATGCGATTCCAACCACGCTTTGGTGATCTTTGCAATATGAATTCTCGCATTGTCTTGCAAAAAAAACCTTCCAGGAGTATAATGAGGCAATAAACCTTCCTCCAGGATCTTAATATAGGAGCGAGCACTATAGCCGTTCTTTGGAGAGTCCTCGTCTCCTTCCATAACCTGTAGTTCTGACCGCCCACTGATCCAGATAGCCCCCCAGACCATAAATGAGAGGCAAGACTTGACATGTTCGCTCTCATTGACAGCCCACTCTTTCCATTTATCCTTTGGCAGTCGAAAAATCCCACCATCGGGACAATTGTGTGAGTTTTGTATGGAAGACTTAGGCTCATCGCTATAGATACCCTAAAGGAAGTTTTAGTAAGGACCATTATAAGGGAAGCTAATAATCTCCCATACCTCCACCAATTCTTGGTCCCTGTGACGATAATTATGTGCAATTTGTAGCCTTAGGCCTTTCTCTCACATGCATCAGCAAAATGTAAAAACCACTCCTGGTCCACCAAGGGGGGTTTTGGTCCCCCTGATCCTCCTGGTCCAGCCTGATCCACCTTGATCCACATTTTCGGTAAAATTTCCAAAAGTGTGGATCAGAGTGGATTGGAGTGGACCCGGTGGACCACAGGGACCATGACCCCCCTTGGTGGGCCAGGAGCGTTCAGGACCACCTTGGACCACGCTCCGACATTTCCCTGATGCCATCCCTCTCCTGTAGGCGAATCATGTTACAACGCTTCCATTTGTGATGTAGATTGGGCCCAAGAGCGCGCCGGACAGTATTGATGCACATATTGGCACCACTGGTCTCAATGAGATCACGAAAGTATATATCAGGAAAACTTCTCACAAGACGAAGTAAACAGCGTATAATTTGACGATTTAGCTTCTTCGGATGACCAGTTCTAGGTCTAGAACCAAAGTGGTTGAGCTCGCGCGCCCGTTTAACAGTGCCATAGACTGTCTGCCGTGTACACCCAAATTCCAATGCGACCGCCGATGGACTCAAACCCAAACTTATCGCCTCAAAAATCCGTGCTCGGTCATGGGAATTTAGTTCTTTTTGTCGCTGCTGGGGAGTTTGCCGATCTCCGCTTATAACGGTACCAAAAGCTTGCCGAGAAGTCATCTTTTAGTGGTGATGTGAAAGAAAAAACCAGATACGGGGGTTGGGAGGGTTTTGTGTAAAACCGCGTTGTCACTTAAACTAGGTGGGCGGGGGTGGGGTCGGTGTACCGACTTATTGATCATAACTGTATTTAGGAAGTGGGATTTGTAGCGCTGCTTTAAGGCCAGAGGACCCCCGCTTTCCTCCATCAAGGCCTTGCTTTTCTTCAGCTCCCAAGAACATCACCAACCGAACATACGCAATAACTTCTCCTCCCGAACGACGCAAGCAGCAAAACGCGAAATATGTCTCAACCCGCCATCTATGGTAATAGCAACTGCTTCAATAATACGACCTCTAATAGTAATGTTTGGAACAACTGTACGATTGCCGATGATCGGTCTCCACTCCTAACCTGGCTATCACCCCTAGAGCCCAAGCTGCGGCATCAGGACATCCGAGAGCGGCGCGTCGAGAATGTGGGGGAATGGCTCATGCAAACTGAAGAATTCAGAAGCTGGCATGACTGCCGTGGTGAAGGTGAGGGTGATAAGGAAGTCTTGTTTTGCTATGGAGGTCCGGGGGTCGGCAAGACTTTTATCAGGTAACGAGAATTATTCTCGGAGGAGAGAAGAAAGGGAGAGCCAGCACTAACGAGTTGTGATGTTAGTTCGTTGGTAGTAGATAGGTTGTGCGATCAGGCTGGGAAGCGAAACACATCCGTTACGTGCTTTTACTTTGATTTTGCGGCCCGAAAAGAGCAGTCCGCGATCAGTATGCTTGGTTCATTGCTGAAACAGATCGTTGGTGGACTAGAGAAGATTCCAGAGGAAATATCGCAGGCCTTTCAAGAGCAGAAGAAGGTCGTTGGTGGACGAGGACTGCTGCTTCCGGATATCGTGAAGATGCTACAAACCGTCACGTCCTCACTGCGCACATTTGTATGCATAGACGCTCTGGACGAGTGTGCGGCGGTGCATCGAGTCAAGCTTCTTGATGCGCTTAAACAAATCCTCGAGAAGTCACCGCGCACACGAATATTCATCATTGGAAGGCCTCATATTCGGGCTGAGGTGGAAAAGCGTCTTGCCGGACGAGTCATATGTGTGCCCGTAGGCCCTAGAAGAGATGATATCATCGGATACCTTCGTGTTAGACTGGAGGAGGACGAAACCCCAGAGGCGATGGACGAGAGTCTAGAGGCGGACATTCTGTCGAAGATTCCCGAAAAGATGTCGGAAATGTATGTATGGCGATGATACTCGGAAAACCGTCCCACACTATCCGCTAATAGATATGCATCTAGGTTCCTACTGGTTTCCTTGAGTGTCGATGCAATCTTACATGAATCGACAATATATGGGAGATAGGAAAAACTTAGCAAGATGGCAGAGGGATCGGAGTTGGGAGATGTTTATGGAGCGACGATCGAACGGATAAAGGCGCAAGCTGGGGATAAATCAAGACTTGGGATGGCAGCGTTGATGTGGGTCAGTCATGCGGAACGGCCGTTGCAAGCGGATGAGCTCTGCCACGCCCTAGCAGTCAAGCTGGGCTCAACGGATTTCAATGCTAGCAATGCCCCTTCGATATCGACATTGGTTAGCTGTTGTCAAGGGCTTATTACTGTGGGTAAGGAGGCATCAACTGTGCGCTTGATCCACTTTACTCTGCAGGAGTATCTTTCGGCTCATCTCGATGTATTTAGTGGACCTCACTCAGCCATGGCAGAAATCTGTTTGACATATCTGAATTCCCAACAGGTCAAGGCCCTTTTGACCGTTCCTTCTCCTTATGCCCCGGGCACACGCTTTCTAAAATATTGCTCAGTATACTGGGGGGTTCATGCGAAAAGGGAGCTCTCGGACAGCGCGAGATCATGTGCACTGGAGCTATTAAAAGAGAATTATGGCTCGATACCGACCAAATTACTTTTAAATCAAGTATTGTATTCATATGGTTGCGAATATGGTACTTGCTCTCCATTCAGCGGACTTCATTGCGCATCGTTTTTCGGAATTGTTGAAGTTGCAGCTGCTTTGGTAGCGATGGAATTTTATGATATCAACGAAGGAGACTTTTTGGGTTATACACTACTGGCATGGGCTTCTCGTAATGGACATGAGGGAGTGGTGAAACTGCTACTCGAACGGGAAGAGGTTAATCCTGACAAGCCAGATGACCTCGACAGGACACCGCTCTCATATGCCGCTTCGGGTGGATATGAGGGGGTGGTAAAACTACTACTCGAACGGGAAGAGGTCAATTCCGACAAGCCAGATGATGGCGGCCGGACACCGCTCTCGTATGCCGCTCAGAGTGGACATGAGGGAGTGGCGAAACTACTGCTCGAACGGGAAGAGGTCAATCCCGACAAACCAGATAATTACGGCCAAACACCGCTCTCGTATGCCTCTGAGGGTGGATATTCGGGGGTGGTGAAACTACTACTTGAACGGGAAGAGGTCAATCCCGAAAAGTCGGATGATGGCGAGCGAACACCGCTCTCGTATGCCGCTGGGGGTGGATATGAGGGAGTGGTGAAACTACTAATGGAGCGGGAGGAGGTCAATCCTGACAAGCCAGATAATAACGGCCAAACACCGCTCTCGTATGCTACTATGTATGGCCATAATACCGTGGCAGCCCTGTTACAGACTCGCAAAGCGGTAACCTCAATACGATTTAAGGCCCAGAAGACTTTTAAACGGCGACGGCTAAACGGCGACGACAACTAAAACGAAACACCGAGAGTTAAAGCAACACAAGCGACTTCTATCGCCAGCGCACAAGCTGCAGTGTGGAAGTTCTCTCTCATTCACGCCCTCGTTCGCTCGCTCACGCTCTCTCAACTAACTAGCTAACTAACGGTAAAGACGGGAGTATATATAAACCACAGTGAAGCCTTCCTATCCTTTCATTGATAGCGACACATGTCCTTTCTCTTCGATGTATGTTTCCCTTTCCCGTTCATGGATCCCGTGCTAACAAAAGAAAGACAGGCATCATAAGGAAGCTCCCATCGTTTACAGCCTCTGTGGATCCGACTCTTTCATGAACGTATTGCTTCCCGCGCTGCACCGATCCCAAGCGCATATCGGAGGCCTTTGTCCGGACGATGAAGGGACAGGCTGGGCGCGATATGCTGAGCATGCCGAGAAACATCAAAGACTTCCAACAGAGACACCCCCTCGTGGAGATAACCGCTGCCTCCTCCCTTTTGGGCTATGTTACCCATGATGGCTGCTTGGACGTCACCCTTTCTGGATAGGGGGAATCCCATGCGATAGGAATACACATATGCGTCACCATACCCACCTGAATCTTCCTAAGGATTCTCTTTTATGGTCGAGTGAGCATTTAGGAATTTCTGTTTACTAAGTTCTGTAGGGATTGGTTCGTGGGGGGAAAGAGTTTTGTTGTTGAGAGAGGTTCTAGGTTATAGCTTGCAGTTTTCATCCTGGCATTTAATTTTTCTCTAGCTCTAAATTCTTGCTTGTCTCCTTTTTTTTTGTACAGTTTTTTCTTCGCTTTCTTCCCTTTCTCTCCTCTGTTCTGAATGATAGATAGATTGTATGTAGGTATTGATTGGATAGAGGATAAGTGGTGTAAGGTAGCGCAAGGGTTCTTGAGGTGATTGCTAATAGCTGTATGAAGACTGTATCTATCATAGGAGACCGGTTGCTGTAAATGATATGGTCTAATGAATAGTGTAATAACATACTCAACAGATGCACGCTGGCCATCCCTATTATAGACTTTCGTATGGAGAGTAGGGGGGGCCTGGGAGGTAGGCTTTTGGTGTTACTGTTTGCCTCACTCGTCTCGTGATCAATTTATAGCATGAAACACACTAGCAGAGAAACCACCAGGAAGGTATGCTGTAGCAGGTATTCAAAAACTACAAGATTCTCTAGGTAAGAGTTGCGTTAACGCCGCCCAATGGCTAAAACCCCAATAGCCCGCCTCGCGAAATCGGTGGAAATCTTCTCCGGACAGTGGGCCTAAAGTCTACATAGAAATAACAGAGCCCTTTCCCTAATTGCTATGAGAATGTATCAAGGAAAAGCAAGAGGATATCTTTCAACTCCCATACTGGTGGTGCCCTCATATAGGGTGAGGAAAGAGGGATCAAAGAGCCCGCCATGCTGTACTATTCCATCTGCTAGTGAATTTGAGGAGGGAGGGAAACTGGGTGGTTCTTTCTCTCTCTTGCTGTTTTCTTTTTGGCATTGTAATATTATTATCGCGTGAGTCAGGTTTGGAATTAGGGTGATGCTATGGTATGCTAGACTGCTGTGCGAATTATGCTGTAAGGCTGGTTGGCGCATGTGTGGTTAGGGTGCTCTTGCTTGTCAGGACCGGGTTCGGTGTTCAAATGTGTGAACTCTGAGCGCGATCTATTCTATATGGCTAATACTAGACAGGTGCAGGGGTGCTGTCAGGGAACGCTAAGCGAGGAGGGATAGTAGTAGTAGAGCAGATTGGTAGGAGTTCTGGTTCTTATTATTCTTAAGCGAGGTGGGGGGTAGCAACCTTATTTATAAGAAAGTGTGCTCCCATACATGCAAGAAAAATATAGGGAAAACAATGTAAGAAACATAAGTGCGAACATGTTTGACCCTGAGATCCTTCCAAGTAAATCTAAAATAATATGCGTGAAACTATAAGGGTGTGTTGAGAATATTAGAAATATCATGACCAACAATAGGGCATAAGAGATGCATAAAATCACGAACACCAGATAGGAGAGCACATGTTAAATCCTAAAATAACAATAAAACACTATAAAAGATATTTTAGCTGTAGTAATGTAAGCGGTGTACAGGTGGAGTTGAAACACAAACTAAGTAAAGGAATACTCGGTAGTGTCATGAAATACTATACTAGGAGATATGATGAAATTTCAACATTCGACACCTGGAGTGAAGTAGGATTCTTAGAATTATTCTCACCGAGTGATCTTTTATGAACGCAATTGCATAGGGCATGCTGAAGATGAATCAAAGCTGGGCTCCCACCATCCAAGATGGAGTATTTAGGAAGTGATTTGAACTTGCAGGTCAGCTTGCCTATTGGCAAACACTACTTTAGACAGAGTTTTTAGTTTTCATGGATTTGCCTTCCCTTTGAGTGGAGAGATATGGGTGGATGATTACTGATGAGGTGATCAAGTATAATGTGGTGTTGTACTGGAGTGTACAGTGCCATGTTTAGTTGTGTCGATGATCATCAGAAAAGAGGATGTCTAAGGTAGAGCTATAGTAAATTCCACTATTGCGAACAGGAGTTTTCTATCATAATATTTGGGGAGGTAAGATGGTATGATAGCTTGCTAGGCTGGTTTAAGTTGGCCTGCCTCTTGTTCCTGTAGGGTTTCACAAGCTTATAATGTTGAGTGTAGTAGGGTACTGGCAACCATCCTAGTTGTGTTATGGTGAGCATAGGACGGCGTTGAGGGTCAACCAAGAGTTGCGCACACATGTTTGTTAGTCCATTTCATTAGCAGCTGTGCACACCTAAGAATAGAACAATTCTCTCTAACCTCCACCACATTCACCCATCTAATATGTTCGGAGCCTTTTTAGGGCCCACATGGCTTAAACTAGGAGAAAGATTACCCATTCACTAGGTAGCTGTCTTCCCTGTGTACATTTTTAAGTTGTTTTTCTCACTATTTGTGTAGCCACCTTACAAGGGTGATGCAGAGTCATTGTTGAATAAACCTCTTACTAGTACATCATAACTACCAAGTATTTTCTAATGGCTAAGGATATGTGGTTCTTGTGAGTTTCCAATGCAAACAGAAAAAATAACTGTTAAATCAAGTATCTTGAAAACTCTGTTGGTTGAAGTTTTTCTTCTCTAAGTCTGGAAAATAGCAGGGCTTAAACACACTTGTTAGGCTATCCTGTGCCTTTGTAAATATTTACAATAAGGCACCAAAATTGGTAGATTTGAAACATTACATAAAATATATCAACTATTATATGATACTTTGAGATAAAACATAAAATATAGTGAGTATCAAATAATAAATGAAGCTAAACCAGTAACATGACCTGTCACATTTTCAAATAAGACTTGGACAATTGGAAACTCAAGAATCCAGACCTCTTAGAAGTAAAGTATATCCAATTAGAGTACATAGTTTTAACTAAATATTTTATTATAAAACATATATTGACTGTTACTTCAAGTTGGGACTTCTTTGAAGGATATTCTATGAGAAATGTCTTTGGAGTTCTTGCTGAAAAAGTTGGAGTTTCACAGGCCAAGGTTCCTATCTCTGGCTAGTTGCCAAGCTGCTTCGTCTATTGAGAACTGTTCCTTTGCAGGTGCTTTGACAAATCGTCCCTGTTTATCTCTAGCTCGCTTTGGTTGAAACATCTTCTTGGGAGGTCTGCTCCTGCTAGGTTCCTGGTGTTCTTCAATCCTGGTGACTTGTTGAAGTTAAAAAAATGTAACCGTGTTAGGGGTAGCCGGTAAGGTGACTTATGATACCGGACTAAGCCTTGTACTCGGGTGGTTCTATAGATGGAGAATCTTGTCTAGGAAAGCTCGTAGAAAGTATAACTAAGTTACTCGCGTAGTATGAGGGTAATGAAGAAAATAATAGTTTTTTAACTTATTATATTGATAAGATCTCTTCTCCGGTGCTTGATGATTCTGTTTAAGCGGGGGAGGCACTTCAATATTTATATTCCACGTCTGAGTGTTCGCGGGCTACATGTCCTAACCATACTAACTAAGTATCAACCAAACTAAGTTCTTCAAACTTGTAAGTGCGAACACCTCTTGACCCTGACAACTGTTCGACTCCATACTCACATTATGAAGACGTAGACTACGGTTACAATCCTCTCTCTCCGGGTGATACTTGCAGCAGGTAACCGATAGTTTGCTAACGATCACTTCTCTTAGCCCGATAGCTGTTGTGATAGCTAAGTCCGTTGACTCCTATCTAGCAACGTCGATCGCTAGGCTCATATAAGACAGTCGTGTCTTGTTCCCGAAAGCGTGATAGATAAAGATCTTTGTATTGAAAGTATAGTAGATGAAAGAACTTAGATGGTTGCGTGAAGAACCCAAATCCCAGGTCTTTTTTTTATTTTTTTTTCTTCTTTTTTTTTATTTTTATTTTTATTTTTATTTTTATCATGCGTTCATTGTTTCTAGGTACAAGAAGCTTCGTGCAGCGCTAGCTATGGAAAGAACAAAACCTATAAGTCAAAACAAAAAACAAAAGAAACCATAAAACCTAAGTTCCTCCGCGGTGACTGGAGTTTTAGTTTAAAACCATTCGGCTAACGTTCCTCTCGGAAACAAAATGTAAGGAAATCTTAACGCTACAAACTACTTTTCTCGTCGGTGCGTTTTTTGCAAGGAAAGATACACATTATGGAAGAAAAACTACATCAAGGACACCCTAGGAAACCAATCTTTTGTTGGGGGTAGGCTCAGTCTAGCTTTGGGGCAGGGAGGGGGAGTGTGGGGGGAAAAAGCGATCGGGGATCATGTCCGGGGGGAAGCCGGTCTTGGTGTCGGAGATGTACTCGCCCAGGGCTCGTATCAGGTGGGGTTCGGACCATAAGGCGGCGTCTTGCCCAAGGGTGGAGACGTCATTCAGCCGGAGGTCTCGGTCCCTTGCCCGGGTAGGGCAAGTGAGGATGGCGTGGTGGAAAGTTTCTGGTTCGGTTCCGCAACGGGGGCAGGTGGGGTTCGGGTTGTCTTCGAACCAGGAGGGGTGGGCGGCCAGGTAGCTCTTTGCCGCTCGCATCTGGTGGATCCTTCCCACCACGAACTTTCCTAGGCCCATGAAGTGGTGCGGGGTGAGGGAGGGGAGGTATTCGTAATAAGGAGGTGTGGGGGCATCGGTGGCCCAGTCTTGGAGGAGCATGTTCCTAGCCCGGGCACGCAGCGCTTGGTAGGTTCTTCTCATGAGGTCCGGTGGGGGGATGTTAGTCCTGGGTGGGGGAGGGGCGTGTAGGACGAGGGGGAGGCGTGTGAGGCCATCCCGTAAGGGCAGCGTGAGGTGGGCAAGGGCGTCGACCAGGAGGTGGCGTCTTTGGGGCCGGGAGGGCATCTCCGTTCGCCAATCAAGGGGGAGGTACACGGAGGAGAGGCCTACTGTATGGTGCCTGGACGAGTCTTGGGCTCTAAAGGTGGAAAGGGAGGGGAAGGACTGCGGGAGTCTGGCTGAGGCGGGGTTGGCGTGCGGGGGGGCGCAGACGACCCTGAACGCGGCCAAGCGCCTTCTGTATCTGCAATACGAGACGATCAGGGGTAGGCAGGCCTCACGGGCCAGGATCGAGGTGGGGGTGGAGAAAAAGTTGTTCGTCGTCCATCTCTGGACTCTGTGCCAGAAGCTGTTCGTGCCTCTGAGAGCAGTATAGGTCGGGGTGAGGAGGTCGGCCCCGTACGTGAGTATGGGGCAGATGAGGCCGGTGGCGATGCGGTGGCATAGAAATGGGCGGACGCCCGCTCCTGGGGAGGAGAGGTGTTTGACGAAGGAGAAGATGGCTTGGGCCAGGGAAAGCCTGTGCCTGAAGTGGTGGGTGGGGGAGAGGGCGGGGGTGAACCAGTAACCGAGCCATCTGACGACCTCGGAAGGGCGGAAGAGGTGGCCCTCTAGTTCAACAGGGATCGTCGAGGGGGGAGTCCTTTGACTTGGGGTTCGCCAGTGGACAAGTTCCGTTTTTGGGACCGAGAAGGACACGCCCATGCCCCTGCCTCTTGTGGATATGATGGAAAAAGGTTCTTGCAGGCAGCGTGCGTTGCCCCTATAGGAGGGGGAGGCCACTGTGATCGAGAAGTCGTCGACGTAGGAGACCATGAGGCCTTTGGGGATCGATGTGTGGAGTGGGGCGACGTAGAGAAGGAAGAGGAGGGGGGAGATAGGGGACCCTTGGGGGGTGCCGACGGAAACTGGGAAGGAGAGGTTGGGAGAGCCTTGGAAGACTAGGATGCAGGTTCTTTCCGAGAGGAACGAAGAAACCCAGTCAACCATGTAGGACGGAACGTGAGAGGCCAGGAGTCTGGCTCTAAGGGTGGAGGCGTTGACGTTGTCAAAGCCAGCTTTAATGTCCAGGAATAGGGTGGAGACCATCAATCTGGGTCTCTGGAGGGTTTTGATCTCGTGCATGAGTGTGAGGCAGGCGTCGGCGGAGCTAAGTCCAGGGAGGGAGCCGCACTGGTTTGCGTGGAGGAGGCCCTTGGACCTAGCGATGGCAGACAACCTGACCGTCATCACTCGTTCGAGGATCTTGGAGATGGTTTTGAGGAGGACGATGATGCGGAAGGAGGCGGGGGAGTCGTAGGAGGCCTTGCCAGGTTTGTCCAGGACAACTCCATTGGCGGTTTTCAGGGACGGGGGTGGTACCCGATTGCTGCCAGTGGGGAGAGGAGTCCGAGGATGATTGTAGGGTTGACGTGGTTTACCCTTTTCCAAACGAAGTAGGGGACCCCGTCGGGGCCTGGGGCAGAGGAGGGGGAGCTCTTGGAGAGGGCGAATCTAACCTCCTCTTCGGTGAGGGGGTCGGCGAAGGGGTTCTTTGCTAGGTGCACCCTGCTGGGCAAGGGGTCCTTGGGGGGGAAGAAGTGACCCAGGAGCGCATTGTTAATTGCAACGGGGTCTGAGGCGTCAGGAAGGGAGGGGAATCTGGGGTCTTTCTTGGGGCAACCAACTGCTTGGCGGCCCATATGTTGTGTGGGGAGGCTTTCATAAGGAAATCAGCCCAGTAGGAGGCCTTGGCCCTTTTAATGGCCTTGAAGTATCCGAGCCTGGACAGTCTTGCTGTGGCGTAGGAGTCGGGTGTTTGCAGTTTCTTGGCCCTGCGGGTAGCCTTGGCGAACTCTTTCCGGAGGGTAGTGAGGAGGGGGTCCACCAAGCCTTAGACTTTGGGGAGAGGCGTGAGCAGGGTGTGTTGTCCTCGACTCAAATCCCATGTCTTTTTTTATTTTTTTTTTTTTTTATTATTTTTTTTTTTTTTTTTTTATGATAATTTAAATTTTTTTTATAGCTGAGGCCGAAGGCCGAAGCAAAAAGGACAAAAATAGCACGCATCCCAAA
>Ga0307507_10010571_pt1 | contig 11895 bp, 9 predicted proteins | sample 7_EM_MG_FD_207223 | JGI IMG/M metagenome (GOLD analysis project Ga0307507, IMG submission 207223) | Populus trichocarpa ectomycorrhiza microbial communities from riparian zone in the Pacific Northwest, United States - 7_EM | ecosystem: Host-associated > Plants > Roots > Unclassified | place...
GCCGGGTCCATCACCGAGCAGAACTGCAGCAACCGGTACGCGGCCGCCGACCGCACCTCGAGCTCGCTGAGCGAGACCTCCCAGATGGCCGGCAGCGGCCGGTCGCGCAACTCCTTGCTGACCGACTCGTCGCCGGGCAGGGTGAGCGCGCTCGGCCCACGGGTGCGGACCGCCTCGAGGAACTCGTCGACCGAGAACCTCGTCTCGGCCAGGAACGCGGCGGCCGCGGTGACCGCGAGCGGCAGGTCGCCGACGAGGGCGGCGACCTGGTTCGCCTCCTGCGGGCTGACCTTCGGAGCTCGGGCCCGGAGGTGCTCGATGCTCTCGACGCGGGGAAAGACGTCGACCGGGACCGCCGCGGCGGTCCCGCCCCAGCTCGGCTTACGCGACGTCACCAGGATGTGTCCCGATCCCTTGGGCAGGTACGGGAGAACCCCCTCCGGATCCTCCGCGTTGTCGAAGATGATCAGCCACCGGCGGTACTCCGGGTTCCGGCTGAGCGCGTCCAGGACGGCCCGGGCGTTCTCGACCGCGGCGCCGGTCTCGGAGAGCGGGAGCCGGAGCCGGAGCCCGAGCTCGGACAGCTGGGTGTCGATGAAGGTGACCGGGTCGGCCTTGATCCACCACACGACGTCGTGGGCGGCGCGGAACCGATGGGCGTACTCCAGGGCGATCTGCGACTTGCCGACCCCACCCATGCCCTGCAGGGCGACCGTCGACACCTGACCGGAACCGCCGGCGAGCAAGCGGTGCCGGACCTCGAGCAGGTCGGACTCCCGGCCGGTGAACCGCTGGTTGCGGGGGTCCAGGTTGGAGGCGAGCGGCTCGTCGAAGGGATATCGGACGGTGCCACCGCGCGGCTGCGGCCCGAGGGCCTCGGAGCGGCCGACCAGACGCAGCACGGCGTGGATGGCGCTCTGTTCGTCGAGCCGGGTCAGGAAGGTCGCGCGCCGGTCGGCCAGCAGCGAGGTCCGGACGCTGTCGGTGACGCAGACCGCCAGGGCGGTGGGGCGCTGCCGGCTCAGCGAGCTCAGGCGCAGGTCGGGGTCGGCCTCGGAGCGCTCCGACACGATCAGCAGGTCCCGATGGCCGCTGGTGTCCGCGTCCGGGTTCACCCCCTGGTCGGCGACCCGGATCCCGGCCCGGTTCAGCACGTCGGTCAGCCACTCGGCCCAGATCCGGTCGGCGCGGTCGTACCACAGGGCGATGCTCCGCTCGGCCACCCTCAGGCGCCGCTCGAACCGCTCGTTGACCCGGAGGCGGAGATCCGGGTCCAGCCGCGGCAGCGAGGACACCTCGCCGCTGGTGAGCTCACCCGTCAGCAACTCGTACGCCGCGAGCAGCGTGCCCTGGCTGCCGGCGGTGTCGCCGATGGTCGCCAGCCGCTCCTCGTAGTTGTAGTACGCCTGGTAGGGGACGAAGACCTGATTCCAGTACCGGTCGCGGGTCTCCCGGTCCGGCGCCTCCGGCAATCCCTCGAAGCGCTCCTTGGCGAACGCGCGGATCGCGTCCGACTTCTCCTTCTCGGCCGGGTCGAGCCGCATCGGCACCGGGAGGATCCGGACGTGCCGCTCGTGATCCTCGACCTGCCGGGCCACCGTGGCGGAGCCCTCGATGCCCTGTTCGTTGAGGGTGAAGCAGACGGCCAGGGTGTCCGGCATCTGCACGGTGCAGATGTCCGCGACGTCGCTGTACCCGGTGCGGCTGTCGATCAGCACGTAGTCGTAGCGCTTCTTCATCTCCTCGCGGAGCGCGTCGAGGAAGTAGCCGCCGCCGTGGCGTACGTAGAAGTCGTCCCAGTTGAGCCCGGCGAGCACGGTGGCGTAGTCCCGGTTCAGCCGCCCGGCCGGCAGCAGGTCGAGCCGGCCCTGGCCGGCGAACTCCCAGTCCAGTGTGATCACCCGCTCGGCCAGATCGGCGTGCCGGGCGAAATCGGGGGCCTCCGCGCCGTCCTCCTCGCGGCCTCCCATGTGGTCCTGGAAGTCCTGGATCAGGCCGATCACGGTGCGCCGCCGCTCGATGACGTTCCGGTCCAGGAACGGCGAGAAGTACCGGTTCAGTCCCGGTGACTCCAGGTCCCAGTCCACCGCGAGCACCCGCTTGCCGTTCGCGGCCAAGATCCAGGCGACGTTGGCCAGCGCCATCGTGCGGCCGGTGCCGCCCTTGAAGGAGTAGAACGTGACTACCTTGCCGACCGGTTCCGTTGTCATCGTTCCTCGTCCTTCGCCGGCCTTCGCCGTGACTCGGCCGCCCCCAGCCGCGGCCTCCCCTGATAGCGCGGGGGCATCTCGTGCAGGTAGCGGCTCCGGGCCTGGGTGAGCAGGGCGGGAAGAACCTCCCGGAGACGCGCGGCGTGGTCGGCGACCGAGAGGGCCGGCCCGGCGCCGCCGCGGCCGAGCATATCGAGTGCGCGGGCGCGGAGTTCCGCGACGCGCTCCGCGTTCGGCTGATCGTCGCGGTCGGTGATCACCACGGGGAGCACCCAGGGCGGCAGCTCACGCAGGACGGCGGCCAGCTCCGCGGTCCGGTCCGGGCGATCGAGCAGCCAAGCGTCGATCATCAGGACCGCGGGCCGGCGCCGCCAGAGCCGGGCGGCGCCCGGCATGGTCACCAGGGCGGCCCGCACGTCCAGCCGCTGGGCCACGCCCAGGGCATGCCGGGCGATCGAGTCGTGCGGCGCGCCGGAGTACGGCGCCCAATCACCGGGTGCGGCGCCGTTCGCCTGGTAGACCGCGATCAGGACGGCCGCGGAGGCCGGGCTGACCGTGCTCTCCTCCGGGCCGCCGGGAATCTCGGAGGGCCCGATCGGCGTCCGCTCGGCCGTCCGCACGATGCGGTCCGCCACCCGGTCGACGATCTTGTGGTAGGCGTCCCGTAGCTCCGGGACCGCCTGCGTCCGGTCGAGTCGTCCGGTGTGACAGAGCACCCCGAGCCCGAGCTCCTTGTACTCCGGGACGTCCTCGTCGAGGTCCCGCAGCCCGAACTGCTCGGCGTCCTCGCCCGGCAGCCAGAGCACGGGTTTGATGTGGTCGGCCGGATCGGCGTGGGCCTCCTCCAGGCGCCTGGTGAAGGAGAGGCGCTCCTGGGTGGTCCAGCCGCTCCGGGCGTACCGGTCCGAACAGAGGGGCACCAGGACCTCGGCCTGCCCCAGTCCACGGCGGAGGGCGGCCTTCTCGTCGGCGCCGGGATCGAGCACGCCGTCGTAGAGGCCGACCTGCCGGGCGCCGCCGCGGGCCAGCCGTCCCACCGAGGCGGAGAGGTCGGTGAAGAACGTGTGGACGAGCGGATCCCGGCGCGCGGGCGGCTGGCCGGGCACCGGCGGGACCCGCGCGTAGCTGAGGTAGAAATAGAGGCTTCCGGGAAGGGCCATCAGGCACCGGTCCAGAAGGATCGTCGCAGGCCGGTGGTCGTCTTCTTGGGCGACGGCCGGACCTCGAGGGCGTTCGCCTTTATCTGGATCTCGCGGGCCAGCGCCCAGACGACCGCGTCGTAGGCGCCGTGGCCCTCGTGGTACTTCTGCATGCCCAGCACCCCTTCCGCCAAGTACAGCGTGCGGTGCTGGGGCAAGACCGCCGCCGAGCGCAGCTCGAAATGCTGGACTGCGGTGATCACCGGCGGCAGGGGCCCGTCGACCGGAGCCCAGATCACCGGGAGGATCGCGGTGGCGTTGGGCCGCGGCGGAGTGCCCGCTCTCGTGGCGACCTTGCGGCGGGCGAAGTAGTCCCACTCCATCGGGCACCACCGGCTGAGCTTCACGTAGCGCGCCGAGATCAGGGCGACGAAGACCGAGGCGCTGTTCAGGTTGTGCAGCAGTTCGGCGTTCCAGTTCACGCCGGCCTCCAGGCCGGTGTCCATGAAGCCGATCGGGTCGCCGGCCGGGATCGGCAGCAGCTGGTTGACGGCGTGGTTCAGGTCGTAGAAGAACTGCCGCTGCTCGGCGATCGGATCGGCGAGATCACCGCCGCCGCCGGCGGGGACCCGGGAGTAGCTGAAGAAGAAGACCGGCTTCGCCGCCGGTGGCGCCTTGGCACGCCGTTGCCGGGGGTTGCTCATCGGGCCGTCGCCCGGGCGCCAGGCCCGGACTCGTGGTCGCGATCGGATATCGACGCCATGGCCCGCGGTCCTCCGTGGTCGATACAGATGAATGGTAGATACGGGTGTCTACTGCTCTCTGGCGGACAGCCAGCCGGCGAGCTCGTCCGCCTCGGGCCCGGCGGCGCCGTCCCGAGCGCGCAGCGCCAGCAGGACGGCCCGCACCAGATCGGGCCGGGCGGCGAGCAGGGGCTCCGGCGCGGCGGCGGCGAGGGCGATCCACGGCTCGTCCGCGGCGGGGCTCTCGGCGACGGCGCGCCGGGCCGCCGCGAGGCCGGGCACGGCGGTCGCGGCCGGCTCCCGGCCCAGGCCGGCGCCGTGCAGCCGGGCGATCAGGCCGCCGTCCGGGGCCGGCTTCTCCGGACCCTCCGGCCGCAGGTGGCGGCCGGGCAGGACGATCCGGTCACGCGCGCCTTTCCGGTACGCCCGAGCCAGCCGCTCGGCCTCGCCGGACGCGACCCGCAGGTTGCCGAGGTGCCATCGGGTCGACTCCGCCCGGCCGGTGACCGACGCGAGCTCCGCCACGGCGGCCGGCACCGCCTCGGCGGCCCAGTCCGCGGCCCGGGCGAGCAGCCCGTCCACCAGGCGCCGCCCGACCCCGGTCAGCTCGGCCGAGCCGCGCAGCTCCCCGACCGCCGCGGTGGTCACCTCCCGCAGATAGGCGAACTGCCACAGCGCCTCCCGCTGGTCCGGGCCGGCGCGCCGCCGGACCCGCCAGTAGTCGATCACCGCGGCGTGGGCGAAGACGCCCTGCAGCATCGTGGGCGCGGTCCGCGGGAAATGCTTCCACGGCGCGCGGAAGAGATCGCTGCCGCCGGGAACGCAGAACGGCGTGAGGTCGGCGGCGGCGGCCAGCAGCAGGTGCTGGGTCTCGTGGATCAGCATCAGGACCGCGATCTCGACCGGGACACCGACGTCCATGGCGACGCAGCCACCGGCGACCGGGGAGGACGAGCTGGTGGCCGTCGATTCCTCGCCCTCGAGCGGGAAGATCGCCCGCAGGAGGTGGCGGGCGGTACGGGCGTACCCGGGAAAGGCGGCCTCGGCCATCACCCACGCCTGCCGGATCAACTGCTCGGCGTCGCGGAGCGCCGCCGGCGTGATGGCCCGGGGATGACCGAGGGCGATCCGCCGGGGCTCGTGCTCCTCCAGGGTGATCGCCCAGTCGTCGGCGAGGCTGATCGTCCGGGTCGCCCGCCGGCGTGGCGCCGGAGCGCCGGAGTGCGGACAGCCGAGTTCAAGCGCGCCGCCGGTCTGCCGGAGAACGACCGTGTCGCAGTGCAGGCGGTCGGCGACGCCGAGACCGGGCAGGAAGAGCGCGCCGCCGGTGGCCGGGAGGGTGGTGCGCAGGTCGAGGCCGGCGCGGATCGCCGCGGCCGTGGCCAGCGTGGTCAGCTCGCGGAGGGCCTCGGCGGAGTCGGCGGTGAGCGCGCGCAGGCCCCAGTCGTGCGCGAACGGACGGGTGACGATCTCCTCGACCGGCTCGCGGGCGGCCGCGGCCGCCCGGCCGAGCAGATCGAACGGCCCGGCCGCCGGCTCGCCCAGGCGACGGCGCACGGCCAGCAGCAGGACCCGGCGCAACGCGGCCTGGCCGGCGCGTAGCAGGGTCAGCGTCTCGGCGGTGGGCTGTCCGGAAGCGATCTCGTCGATCTGCGGCTCGGAGAGGCTCAGCTCCCGCTCGCTCGTCGTCATGGGCGCTCGCTTGTGGTCAGGCGCCGAGGGCGAGGAGATCCGCGGCGAGGCGTGAGCGGACGTGGGTGATCAGCGCGAACAGGTCGTCGCAGTAGACGGAGGGGTGATCGAAGCCGCCTCCGGCGGCGTAGCGGTGGGCGTGCAGGCCGCCGCCGCAGACGGCCACCACCGGGCAGGCGCGGCACTGCGGGCCGAGGCCGTCCAGGCCCCGCCGGGCCGCGGCGATCGCGGGGTGGACGAGCAGGTCGTCGAGGGCGTGCGTGTACACCGAGAGGCCGGTGGCGGCGCCGTCGTCGGTGACCTTCAACGCGTCGTTGCCCTCCAGCGTGCCGTCGCTCTCGACGACGACGGCCGACGGCGGGCCCAGGCCGAGCATCTCGGTGCCGGCCGGACCGCCGAGCAGCAACGACATGATCGAATCGAGGATCCGGATCTCGGTCTCCACCGCCGGGGTGGCGTACCAGCGGTCGAAGATCGTGATCAGCCAGTCGGCGTACGGCGTCCCGGCCCGCGGGGCCAGGCCCGGCGGCGGGTGCACCCAGTTGCCGTGCGGCAGCAGGAAGTCGATGCGCGGCGGCCGGTGCGCGAGCAGCGCCTCGTACGTCCCGATCGGGTCGTTGGCGAGGTCGACCGTGCAGAGCAGGCCGCCGTAGATCGCCCGGTTCACCGGTTCGCGCAGCCGCTCGACGCCGGCCACCGCCTTCTCGTACGAGCTCCGGCCGTCGGCGTGGCGCCGGTGCCGGTCGTTGGCGTCGCGGTCGCCGTCCAGGCTCACCCCGACCCGGACGCCGTGACGCCGGAACAGGGCGAGGAACGGCTCGGTGAGCAGGGTGCCGTTGGTCTGCACCGCGAGCTCCATCCGGACGCCGGGCGGCGCGGCCTCCTCGAACGCGAGGATCGCCTGCTCCAGGCCGGCGACGCCGGCGAGCAGGGGCTCACCGCCGTGGAAGACCACCCGGACCGTGTCCAGCCCGTGCGTCAGGGCGTGCTCGGCCAGCCGCTGAGCGGTCCGCGTCACGGTCGCCGTGGACATCCGAGCCGGGCGGACACGCCAGCCCTGGTCGGCGGCTTCGTACATGTAGCAGTGGTCGCAGGCGATGTTGCAGCGTTCGTGGAGTTTGAGAACAACCTCGCGTGCCGGAGCAGCGAGCATGCGTCACACGACGGACTGGAAGGCGAACAGCGGCTCGGCGGTGGGCCGCTCGGCCTCCTCCGTGAGCCGCTCCAGCAGCCTGCGCAGCGGGGCCGAGTCGAGCGTGGCGAGCTTTTCCAGCGGCACTCGCGTCACGTCGATCAGGCCGTTACCGCCGCCCAGCGGAGTCGATGTCTCGGGACTCTCCATGCCACCCGCCTTCCCTCGACCGGAGTGAGGAAGAGCATACACGCGGTGACGATATCCAGCGACCGCCGTCGAAGTCTGGCGGCCTCCCACGGGGGACTGGTCGCGCGACTCCGCCGTACGCGAATGCTCGCCCACCGACGGTCAGTGGCTGGTGCCGAGGAGGTCGTAGGCCGCGACCCACAGCGTGTAGGGGTTCGCCAGGTCCGGATAGGCGGCTGTCATCCGGTCGATGAGCTCGGCCGGGGTGGCGCTGCGTTCCAGCGCCGCCTCGAAATCGGCCAGGTAGCGGCGGCTTTCGCCGATCTGGCGGCGGGCGTCGTCGTCGGGCGCCAGCGGGTCGCGGTGACCCGCGACGAGAGTGCGGGCCTCCAGCGCCGCCACCGCATCCAGCGCTCGGGCCCAGCTGGCGCGGGACTCCGGCGTCGACCCCGCCAGCCACATGTGCGTGCGGTTGTAGACGACATCGCCGGAGACGACCAGGCTCAACTCGGGGACGTGGACGACGCTGGAGTGCCCGGTGTCGGTCGTGCCGACCGGGAGCACCGTGGCCGTGGCACCGCCGATCGGGAGGGTGGCGCCGTCCAGCGGCGCCGGCACTACCGGCCTTCCGGTCAGCTGGCCGGGGAAGAAACCGCCCCAGACCTGCATGTACCCCGGCGAGATCTGCTCCCGCATCGCGGGGATGGATTCGGCCAGGGCCACCGGTTTCGCTTCCGGAAAGGTCGCCAGGATCTGCGGCAGGGCCAGGAAGTGGTCGGCGTGGGGATGGGTGATGTACACGTACCCGGGCGCGCGGCCGTGCGACTTCACCCACGCCGCCAGGTCCCGCCCCTCCTGCTCGGTGATGAGGCAGTCGATCAGCAACGCGCCGTCGTCGGCGCCGATCAGGGTCGAGGTGCTCGGTGGCCAGGTCGCCGGGCCGAGCGCCGCCTCGAATCCCGGCACCGCACTGGGGATCGGCTTCGGATCCACCACGAACACCGCAAAGTCAAGACTCATCTGAGGAAGGCCTCCACGTCGGCGGCGAACTCGGTGTGGTGCTGGAACAGGACCAGCGGCACATCGCTCCCGGCGCCCGGACCCGTGTCGCGGTATGCGTAGTCGATGCCGTTCGCGGCCGTGACCAGCTTGTTCGGTAGGTTGGGGTACACGTCCACGATGATCCACCGGGCGGCCGGCGACCGAATCCGCATGTTGACTGCACCTCGCCGGCCGGTAGCTACGTCGCACCGGCCGGCTCCTTGACCGGCTCCGCCCCCTCATCGAGACTGATCGCGCGGCTCCGCCGTACTGACCGCCACCGCCGTGCCGGACGGGACCGTGGTGCCGGGCGCGACCGCCTGCCGGGTCACCACCGACGAGTCCGGCGCGTCCTCGGGCACCAGCAGCGTCATGTTGTTGCGGCTGGCCGCCTCCTTGGCCTCGCCGAGGGTCTGGTTGCGCAGCTCGGGAACGGTCTGCTGGTTCTGCCTCTCGGCCTCTTCGAGCAGTTCCCGTACGCGAATGCTCGTCCACAGATAATTCAGGACGAACCCGGCGAGGATCCCCACGATCAGCACCGAGATGCCGACCGCGCCCGAGTAGGCCACCCCGCCCAGCGGCTCGTGCAGCGCGTGCCCGAGCGAGCGCAGCGCCGGCACCACCTTGCCCAGGTTGACCAGGCCGAGACCGATCACGATGGTGGTCAGCCAGTCCGACACCTTGATCAGATTGGAGTTGGTCAGGTAGAAGGTGGACGTCGGCGAGGAATCGGCGCTGGTCAGGTCGGAGACCCGGGCGCGCGGCAGTCCGAAGAGGAACCCGAGCACGGCCCCGACCGCCGCCGCGGCGACGAACAGCAGGAACGCGGTGACGCCCGCGCCGCCGTAGTGCGTCGTCACGGTCAGGATGATCGACACGACGATCATCGCGAGGAGCATGCCCACCGCGATCACCAGGACGCCCCGCTGGATCTTGTCGCCCGCCCGGCGGGGAAGCTTGCGCGGCCTGAACAGATCTCGGATTCCCATGCGGCGCAGGGTATCCGGTCAGGTCGATCGCTGGTCGAGCAAGACCGGTCGCAGCTGGTCGAGCACCGCCGGATCGTCGATCGTGGACGGCGGCGGCTCCTCGTTGCCGTCGGCGATGCCGCGCATGGTCCGCCGCAGGATCTTCCCGGAGCGGGTCTTCGGCAGCGCCGCCACCACGTCCACCCGGCGCAGCGACGCGACCGGCCCGATCTGCGCCCGCACCAGCGCCACCAGCTCCTCCTCGAGGCCGATCGGGTCGGCGTCGACGCCGCTCTTGAGCACCACGAAACCGCGCGGCAGCTGCCCCTTGAGCGCGTCGGCCACGCCGATCACCGCGCACTCGGCGACGGCGGGATGGCCGGCGAGCACCTCCTCCATCGCGCCGGTGGACAGCCGGTGACCGGCCACATTGATCACGTCGTCGGTGCGGCCCATGACGTACAGGTAGCCGTCGTCGTCGAACCGGCCGCCGTCCCCGGTCAGGTAGTTCCCCGGGTACGCCGACAGGTAGGACCGCTCGTACCGGTCGTCGTCGCCCCACAGCGTCGGCAGGCAGCCCGGCGGCAGCGGCAACCCGAGCACGATCGACCCGTCCTCGCCCGGCGGCAGGTCGGCGCCCGCCGCGTCCACCACCCGCACGCGGTAACCGGGGACCGGGAACGACGGGGTCCCCGGCCGGGTCGGCAGCTCCTCGAGGCCGCGAGGGCTGGCCGCGATCGGCCAGCCGGTCTCGGTCTGCCACCAGTTGTCGATCACCGGGACCTTCAGCAGGTCGCCGGCCCACTCGTACGTCTGCGGGTCGAGCCTCTCCCCCGCCAGAAAAAGCAATCGCAGCGAGCTCAGATCGCGCCCGCGCAGCGCGGCGCCCGACGGGTCCTCCTTCTTGATCGCGCGGATCGCGGTCGGCGCGGTGAACAGCGCCTTCACGCCGTGGTCGGAGATCACCCGCCAGAACGCGCCCGCGTCGGGCGTCCCGACCGGCTTGCCCTCGTAGAGCACGGTGGTCGCGCCGGTGAGCAGCGGCGCGTACACGATGTAGGAATGACCCACCACCCAGCCGACGTCGGACGCCGCCCAGAAGACGTCGCCCGGCCCGGCGTCGAAGATGGCCCGCATCGACCAGCGCAGGGCGACCGCGTGCCCGCCGTTGTCCCGCACCACGCCCTTCGGCTTACCGGTGGTGCCGCTGGTGTAGAGGATGTACAGCGGGTCGGTGGCCTCGACCGGCACGCACTCGGCCGGTTCCGCGCCGTCGACCGCCTCGGCCCAGCTCAGGTCCCGCCCGGGCCGGAGCGAGCCGGGGTGTTGCGGGCGCTGGAAGACGACGCACCTGGCGGGCTCGTGGTCGGCCAGCTCCAGGGCGGCGTCGAGCATCGGCAGGTAGGGCACCACGCGCCCGGCCTCCACCCCGCAGGACGCGGCGACCACGACCTTCGGCCGCGCGTCGTCGATCCGCGCCGCCAGCTCCTTGGCGCCGAAACCGCCGAACACCACCGAGTGCACCGCGCCGAGCCGGGCGCAGGCGAGCATCGTCACCACGGTCTCCGGGATCATCGCCATGTAGATCACGACCCGGTCACCCTGGGCGACCCCGAGCCGCCGCAGCGCGCCGGCGAGAACGGCGACCTCGTCGCGCAGGCCGGCATACGTGTACGAGGTGAGCACGCCGGTCACCGGGCTGTCGTGCACCAGCGCCACCCGCGCCCCCAAGCCCGCCCCGACGTGCCGGTCCAGGGCGTTGTAGCAGGTGTTCAGCCGCGCGCCGGGAAACCAGCGGTAGAACGGCGGCCGGTCGTCGTCGAGGATCCGGCCGGGCGGCGTCACCCAGTCGACCAGCTCGGCGGCGTCCCGCCAGAAGCCCTCGGGGTCGGTCACGCTCCGCTCGTACGCCTGCCGGTATTCGCCCATGTGATCAGTCAGCACCCTGGCGGCCCCGCCGTCCAGACGGTTGCGCCGAAAGGTGGGCCGTCTGCGCCGAACCGGCCGGGCCAACCTGGGGATTCCCGGAAAAACCGGCTTGTCGCTCCGTAGCCTCATTTCATGGGTCTGTTCGGAAGCCGGACCGTCGACCGGCCTTCGGTGCCGCGGCGCTATCCCCGGGACATCGAAGCGGTCGAGGAGTTCGTCGCGAATCTGGAAAGCGCGACGGACGAGGCCAGCACCTGGCGCATCTTCGCGTCCACCTACGTCGAGTTCTTCGACATGGAGTACGCGTCGATCTGGGGTGTCGAGAGCGGCCAGCCCCGGCTCCGGTACGAGGTCGGCAAGATCGTCTCCGCCCTCGGCGGCGGCCAGCCCGCCATGGTCCAGGAGGCGATCCGCGGCCGCGAGCCGGTGTACGCCGACGACCGTGCGGCCGCCCGCGACCCCCGTCTCGCCACGGCGATCCGGTCCGGCGCCAAGGCCGGCATCGCCCTGCCGATCGTCCTGAACAACTCGGTCACCGCCGTCCTCGAGATGTACGGCCGGCACGAGCTGGTCGTCGACGGCGCGCTGATCAGCAAGTGGGGCGCGATCATGCGGGTCGCCGAGCAGGCCCGGCAGGCGGCGCTCGCCGCGTTCATCACCCGCCAGCTCGCCGACGACCGGCTCGCCGTCACCACCGTGGTCGACGCGCTCGGCCAGACCATGGATTCCGCCAAGGCGCTCAGGGCCGCCCTCGACGCGGTCCGCAAGGCGTTCGGCTGGGCGTACGGCTCCTACTGGGAGATCGACGACGCCGAGGGCGTCCTCAAGTTCAAGATGGAGTCCGGGTCGGCC
>Ga0307507_10010573_pt1 | contig 11894 bp, 8 predicted proteins | sample 7_EM_MG_FD_207223 | JGI IMG/M metagenome (GOLD analysis project Ga0307507, IMG submission 207223) | Populus trichocarpa ectomycorrhiza microbial communities from riparian zone in the Pacific Northwest, United States - 7_EM | ecosystem: Host-associated > Plants > Roots > Unclassified | place...
TTCTTGCGAAGTATAAATCTTGGTTTGATTTTACAAATAAATGAAGTCAACATAAAGGTAAAAATTACAAAATTGTCTTATTTGTTTTGTAAAAATATTTTAAATAGAGATAGCATACAATCATATATTTAATAAAATCAAATATTTATATAAATGTGCTTATTTAATTTCAAGTACATGTTGAATAATAATGAATTAGTTTTATATTTCTTATTTTTGCAGCTAAGAATGTGGATCATAAACTATCCAACCTTGTATAAAAATTATTAATTTTATATATCAAGTACTTTCATTCAAATGAAATATTTATTAAAAAATCTTCATTTATATGTACTATTATTCACCTAATTGGTCATCAATGACTTAAAAGTATGATTTTTTTTTTTTTTACCTATAATCGTCATGATTTATATGACCAACTGCCCACATCCTTTACATTATCGACAATAAATCTTTAGTGACATGTTTTGGACTTCTTCTTAATGATTATTCTCTGACCTGAAAGTGGACAACTAACTTAGGGAATAGAGCAAAGACATGTATAGCAAGAATTGTTTGAATTTCTTAGAGATTCTTTATTGGTGTTAATAAGATATTACTAAAGACATACGTAGAATCTAAAATTATGAACTCTACAATTTATAAATATTATTTTTATCATCATAAAAACATCAAAAGAAAAAAAGAAAAAAAAAATATTATTTATGTCCAAAAAATATATGGAATTACCTTAGAAAAAATTAAGTATTGTCAAGTTAAAAAAAACAAACCTTTTTTTTTATATAATTTTATTGATACAACGAAATATCTAGGATAAATTGTTTTACTTCGTTTTTGTTTGAATATACCAGTCAATTTGTGTTTTTAAAAAATTTAAATTATTGTTTTTGATAAAAATTTATTTTTTTATATTTTGAATCATTTTAATGTGTTAATTTTAAATTTATTTAAAAAACAATAAAAAAAATATTATTTTAATATATTTTAAAATAAAAAATATTTTAAAAAATAATTTCACTATCAATTCCAAACACGCCTAGGTAATTAACTTTGCGGTTATCAGTTTTTATGGAAAAAGAAATACCCCAAACCGAAAAGGGGAAAAATGTTTTTTTTTTTAATTAGCTATATTATGTCTTAAACAGGGAGACTGATCAACAAGAGTCTGAAAGAGACAGACAGATTCTTGTCTTCGCTTACAATAAGCAGCTCGATCTCACTTTCTTAACATTCAGCACCTTCACTAATCACTGCTGTGACTGTGACCCAAGAAAAGCTGAAATTTTTAGAGCCCAAAAGGAGAGAACCAAACTCCTTTTATACTGCAACTTTGCCTTGCCATTCCGTTTGTTCTCCAGGTGCTTTCTTTTCTCTTTTCTATTTAGGCTTCTGGGTTTTGCTCAAAATCAAAAATTAACTTATGGGTTTGGTAAAAAATTCAACTTTATGGCTTTATAAGTTCTAGCCACGTTCAATTTGGCCTTACAACTTGTGTGTCTGAGTAGTTTTGATGGTTTATTGGTTGACTAATCAAGGATGGTAATGGTTAAATTTCTGTTTTTGAGTGTGTTTATGGGTACCCTTTTTGCTTGTTTTATAGCAGTAGTTAGCGGTGGACAAGTAAACAGGATTGAAAGGTCAATCAAACTTGCCTGATTTTTTTAGCAAGCCAAGTTCAATTTTTGGTTGTGGTATTTTTGTTCTTTAAATTGGGAAGTAATTGATTATATGGTAACGCTGAATTTTGCTAATGGAAGTTAGTGGGTGGTTCAAAGATCTTTTCATTGTTGCGACACAACATGCTTGTGTAAAATGGATTTGTGTCATCGTGACATGACAACGTTAATTGCATTTCTGATATTGGATTAGATACGAGGTTTATGTCACTTTGTTTCAGCTATTCTTTTAAGATGTAATAGATGGTGTTGTTCCTAGTTTGATGTTTTTATATTGGCTGAAAAATTTGACATTAGAAGAAAGTCTCGAGTTTTTTACTGAATGTAACTGAGGCATGCAAGTTTTAGGCTCTATCAAATTGCAATTGGTTGGGGTTCATGTATTCTGAAGTCACCTAATGAGATTTATGAGAATCAAATCTTAGTTCTTTTGTTTTTGTCCTTTATCTTGCCCTTTTCATCATCTTTTGGAAGCTCATTTAATCTTTGATGACAGTTACTGAGAATTAAACAGGTAATTGGTAACTGAAAATAGAGGAGTACTGCGTGGGTTAGATTGTGATGCTGCATGTTGCTACCAGCTGAGGGGATAAGGATGAATTCCACGATGGATGATATTAACTTGATTCAGCAAGCACAGAGGCATCATTTGGTGGTCAGAGAGCTTGGAGAGGAGATCGATTTGGAAATTGGTCATGGAGATGATGACCATTCATTTGCTAACACTCCTATTATGGGTGGTCGGCCAAGAGAACATTCTGCTGAGGACAATGATGAAGTCAAGAATATGATGGCTTCTTCTCAATTTTCAAACGAAGAACAAGATGTGCCAAAGACACAACCAGTAAAAAGGAAGAAAAAGGTGGTCAAAAGATGGAGAGAGGAATGGGCAGATACCTACAAGTGGGCATACGTGGATGTGAAAGAAGGAACTGCAAGGATATTTTGCTCTGTTTGTAGAGAGTATGGGAGGAAGCATCGAAGAAATCCATATGGGAATGAAGGCAGTAGAAACATGCAGATGAGTGCACTGGAAGAGCATAACAATAGTTTGCTTCACAAAGAGGCTCTTCGTCTGCAGATGGCCTCCAAGGATAAGATTGTGGTCGATAAAACCATTTATGTAAAAGGTTGGTTGCTTATCCATGATTTTCTTCTCTCAAAGGTGGATTTTAAGATTTTAACAAGTGGTTTTGTTGGATGCATATATATATATATTGAACCATTCTTGTGACTGCATTATTCTATCATAAGGTTTTTCTTTTTCGTAATCTTTCTTGCTGAAATATACCTTTTGTCCATTTCATGACAATGTTCCGTAAATGAAGCTCTTATGTCAAAAACAGCTGGATCTATTGTTGAAGCTGCACTTAAAAGGGACCCTCATGAGGTTGAGTTCATACAATCAGTGCAGGAAGCTGTTCATGCTTTAGACAGAGTTATTGCAAAAAATTCTCAGTAAGTTACCATATAGCAAAGCATTTCTAATTTTCTTTCTTGTTTTTTTAGCCTTCAAAAGTGAAAAGGAGTTCAAGTCAAAGTTATCTGGTATCCTCATGAAGTGACTTTACTTTGTTTCAGTTACGTCAACATCATGGAACGCTTATTAGAACCTGAACGCATGCTTGTTTTTCGAGTGCCTTGGGTGGATGACAGGGGTGAGACACATGTCAATCGAGGTTTTCGGGTGCATTTTAACCAGGCATTGGGTCCATGTAGGGGTGGTATTCGTTTCCACCCATCAATGAACTTAAGCATTGCCAAGTTTCTTGGTTTTGGACAGGTACTCATTGTATCTATTGTCTTCAGTGGACTATCTTCCGCAGTTCTGTGTCCCAAATTCATGATGAAACTTTGCCAAGCATTTTACATTTCTGCCTTCTAAACTGATGGGCATGAAGCAGAAAATATTTTTTTAGAACACTAGAAACTGAAATGGATTGATCTAACTTGTCCTATATAATAAGAGGGCAAAACTCATGCAGATGCTACATTATGTCATGCTCTCTACTTTGCTGCAGACATTAAAGAATGCCTTATCGCCATACAGACTAGGAGGGGCTGCTGGTGGAAGTGATTTTGATCCAAAAGGAAAAACTGACAATGAGGTGGCATTGGAAGTGACTTTATAATCTTTTTCATTTGTAATTCTCGGAAATTCTGAAAGTTTTTAATATGTTTCTTATGAAACCTTCACTGACAGATTATGCGCTTCTGCCAAAGTTTCATGAATGAGATCTATAGATATCTAGGTCCGGACAAGGCAAGTAGAAGAAGACTTTATTGCTCTAACTGTTCTAATGTCTAATTGCTCACTCATGGTTCTACTGGTCTGATTTCATCTTGTAACTTTTTAGGACCTTCCATCAGAGGAGATGGGTGTTGGTACGAGAGAAATGGGGTATCTACTTGGACAATATAGACGCTTAGCAGGTCATTTTCAGGTACCTTTACTTTTCCTTCTCTAGTGCTTGCTTATCCCCTTTTTTATAAAGCAGATTATTTTATAGAAAGAAATAGAAGTGAATGAACAATACTGGAATACAAAAGCATCCCCCAGAAAAGGAAAAAGAAACCCAAGAAACAAATAAAAGAGCATTCCAATCAGCTAGGGCCTCCATAGCATTGGCTGATTGAAGATGCAAAGGCAAGGAAAACTATCCTACCTTGTAAAGAACTGCATCATTGAGAGATAAATTTTGAAGATTGTTGCATTCTCACTCTCTGGTTGTTGTTATTGAATTGGATGCTCTTAAAGATTAATGAATACTTAAAATGTTGTGATTGTCAGAATGTGTGCATGTCTTTTCTCCCTTGATTGTCATGTTTGCTTGTGAAGAAGGTTGAGAAGATTGAGGGAAAAAGAAAAAAATAGACGCGAGAGACTAGAGCTTTCAATTGAAAAAATTTTCCTTCTAGAACTTCATTGAACCAGGACTAGATATAAGTGCATAGGGAAAAAATGATTTCTCTAACCCATAGCTCTGTTTAGGAACTCTAGTTCACAATGAACTAGGACTGAGAATTGTTCTTGTTAGAATCTTATATCATGTCCATATCTATTATAACTGATTCAAAATCTTAGTCCTTCATTTTCTACTTTTAGACTAGCGTCTTTTCTCCTTTTAAAATCAAATTGATAATACCGCCTCTTCTTGGGATAAAAGTGAGTCTTGAACTGAAGGTTGCTTGTTCTAGATAATCTAACTATACTGAAACTTTATTATGTGAGATGCCTTTTTCCTACAGCTTCCCTGTACACAAGTTTTCCACATTTTTTTTTGGGGGTGTGAGGCTTACCTTAATGTATTTTCTGTCAAAGAACCATCCCAACTCAAAATTTTAAGCTATTAGGTGACCAAGATATAATTTATATTATTTTCTAATACACCCCCTCAAGTGAAAGCTTTTTGGGCTTGAAACTTGCACGGGTCTGCACTATCTTGTGCTATTAATTAATTTTTAATTAGAAAAGAGAAGGGATGTGGTGAGATTCGAACTCATGACCGTTTGGTCATCAAGACTCCAATACTATATCAAAGAACCATCTCAACTCAAAAGCTTAAGGAATTAGGTAAAGTCTCAAGATATGATTTATATTGTTCTCTAACACCTTCCATTTTACATTATAAGTGCTTCAAATTTATTGTTTTGTCAGTATTCATCATGGAAAGAGACTTATCTTTTCCTTCATATTCATGCCTAACTCATGCAGGGAAGTTTTACAGGGCCAAGGATATTTTGGTCTGGCTCTAGCCTTCGAACTGAAGCTACTGGCTATGGGTTGGTAATGATTCTCCTATCAAACTCTTAGATACTACACGTGCACATGTTTTTAAGTTTTGTGATTTATAGCTGTGTGCTTCCATGTGTGAACAGTCTTTATTCTCTGTTTTGCCATAGTTTGAGATTGTTTCCTGTGTGTGAAATTATTTATTCTCTGGTTTACTTTATAATTGTCTTCTTAGTGAGTTTAATGAACTCACTGTATTACTCTTGTTTAAGTATCTTAATATCTAACAAATTCATCATGCTTTTGCAGGTTTTCTTTGTGCAGCTTATGCTTGCTGACATGAATAAAGAAATCAAAGGACTAAGGTTCCTCCCTTACTCTGAAAACTTATTACTGTTGATGTCAATATCCCTCAAGTTAATGGAGTATAGGCCAATAGGAATATATTCTTACATTCGCTACAATGCAGTGAGATGTATTGTGTTTGAGACATGATTGCGTTTGATTCTTGCAAATATCTGAATATTTCTCACCTGTATTAGGTTTATTAGCTGCTTAATATACTGAATAAAGCATTTAGTTGATGCTGAGCTGCTTTTGCAAATTTTTAGCATTTATTTATTTCTGAATTTCCTGTTCAGATGTGCTGTAAGTGGTTCTGGAAAGATTACAATGCATGTTCTAGAGAAGCTTATTGCTTATGGCGCCCTTCCGATCACAGTATCAGGTACGTTTAGTTGTCGGTGAATATTTTAAACTATCAAATTGAGTGATGGGCTCTAGCATGTCAAATTAGTCCCCAAGTCAAAATACCTCAACAAGAACAAGCTATGTTGATCATCACAATTCACAATTCTATAAGACCATAACTGCATCTTTCAAAAGTGTTTCTTCCAACTTCTTTAGAAGACTTGCAAGAGGAGTGATGCCTTCAAGGTTTTGTAGGTCTTTTATCTTGTCTCTTATCAAAAAACCATAAAAATACAGAAAAAGCTTTCTATTTCTTGTCACAATTTTGTTTATTTGGTTCTTCCACTTTCAGTGTTTCTGATATTTAGGGGTTAATGGCTATAATGCGGTTGAGGTTTTGCTGCAGAGGATTATTTGAGTAGCTACTCTTGTAACATGTATCAAAATATTGGACAGATTCAAAGGGATATTTGGTGGATGAGGATGGATTTGATTATGTGAAAATATCTTTTCTCAGAGATATCAAAGCGCAGCAGAGAAGTTTGAGGTGTGTTTTCCTTAGTCACCATTAATCTTGTTGCTTAGTTGATTTGTTGACATTTTATGGTGTTATTATAAATGTGGAATCTACAGAGACTACTCAAAGACTTATGCTCGTTCTAAGTACTATGACGAAGCAAAACCTTGGAGTGAAAGGTGTGATGTTGCATTTCCTTGTGGTTACCAGAATGAAATCGATCAATCTGATGCCATGAGTCTGGTTAATTCAGGCTGTCGTATCCTCGTTGAAGGTAGGAGTTGCCAGCGTAATCCCTTTAGGCATTAATATTTCCTCCTTCATGACTTTCAACTTTCACATCAATTGATAGGGACTCTGCAATATTCTCTGTTTCTTAGGTTCAAACATGCCCTGTACTCCTGAAGCTGTTGATGTTTTCAAAAAAGCCAATGTTCTCATTGCTCCTGCTATAGCAGCTGGTGCTGGAGGGGTAAGTTATTCCAGTTAACTTGTGCACGATAAATATTCAATACACGTTGAACAATGTCATGAATTTTGTTTGACATATTATGACTCTGCCCATGCTATGGGGATGAATACCAAGCATACCTTTAGAAAAGAAATGCATCTTATCATGATTATGAAGTGGGCTTGTTTCCTTTATTTTTTTGTATGTGGTAGGTACTGCTACTATTCAGAAGATTGTAGAAGTCCAGGGGCTTAGGAGTCAAAAATCATTGAAACTTGAATAATCGTTATAGTTTCAACTTCTTTAAAGATCAGGGCTTGATGTAGGACCTCTTTGGACTTTTGTCCCACAAAAGGTTGCCGTGAGCCAGGTTTTGTTATTTGTTGAAATAGGGTTGACTAGTTTCGTCAAGAGTAGCTTTGGCCAAATATGGTCTCAAAGCTGTGTTGCACTTGCAATCGATGTTAGAAAGTTGAAGGTGTATTGATAAGACTGGTCAATTTATCATTGTTGTTTATGCAAGATGGGTTTGAGTCTTCACAATTTTATTCAGCCCATTTATATGTGCTAAATCAGTAATACACCTGGGTGCAGGTTGTTGCTGGGGAGCTTGAGTTAAACCATGAGTGCAATTTGCTGAACTGGTCACCTGAGGACTTTGAATCTAAATTGCAGGTAAGGCTATTTTGCTTTTATATTTTTTCATGTTGTTTTGAATATTTTCTAGCTGTAATGGGTATTTTTGTTTTTTCAATGTTGGAGATTGGAGCTTTGTGCTCAAACTGAGAAGCTATTATGTCATCTGCTTGCAAGAACCACCTCCTTCAGATTTCCTTCTAAAATGACTCCAAAGTAATCAACTCAAAGTTGTAAAATATTATTTCTGGTCCAGACTGCAAATTAGATTATAATGTTTGAAGTGGCCTGAAGTGTTCATATGGGATCCTTCTCGCTACAGTACCGCATAATGACTAGTGTTTAGGTCTGTGTTGGGGTTCAGTAGGTGGATCTGCTCCTTGTGGGTTGTTAGTTGTACTTCATTCCTATATTCTACTTTCTGATGACTGATGAAAATATACTTGATGAACATTATACATTTTAGTTTGGTTGGATTTTCTTTTTATTGACATATTTTATGTGGATTTTCCTATTACTCCTCCTAATGGTAGGAAGCAATGAAACAGATCTACCAAAGAGCCCTGAAAGCAGCAAACGATTTTGGCTACCAAAAGGAGAGTCCTGAGTAAGTGTCTTCCTACTGGCATTATCATGTCTAAAATTTTGTCTTTTACGTGTGATCCAAGCGACCCATAGCAAGCAGTTGGGGGAATGAGTGTCTGAAAATTCTTATGTAGAGCAACTTGAGAGCGCTCATGTTTCACGATTTATATTATTATGCAAGGAGTTTTTGATTTTTGTTTCTTACTATATGATGTTATCACATGGTGTGCTATGTATCAGAAACTAGTTATTGAGATGTTCTCCTTGAGAGTCTAAATCTAACAAAGAAGTTGACAGTTTTGGGACGCTACAGTTAGAAGAGCTGATGGTTTGGTGACTTGGTTCAATCTACTACGAGCATTTTTTGAATTCCCGCTCTTCAAAAGTCGAAACCGTGAAGGTTTCATGATGTTGTTTACAGTCCACAAATTCATGAATTGAGAACACGTCTAGTGACTTCATTAGTGTAACAAGTGATAGGTTTAAAAAACCTATTCACTGAAATTAGTTTAGACGCATCAGTGTTTTGGTTTTGTTAGTTTCGTTGTAGGGAGATTCTACAGACTACCAAAGGCCAAAATGATGCGATACATGAAATTATTTTGAGCCTGTAACACGAGAGATATATTATTTTCCTTATCTGCCTTTTCATCTTTTGTTCTTCTCAGGGCGTTGGTGCACGGAGCTGTCATCTCTGCTTTTCTAACCATTGCTCAAGCTATGTCTGATCAAGGATGCGTATAGAAGTCAAGGATAACATATAATTCACATGCTTCACTAAAGTTATATGATCTCTGAAGGCGGCACTCCTTGGCATAAAGAAGTGATCATATTATCGGCAACGTCATGCGGATCTTTAATGCCAGGGAAGGTCCAAGATCTGTATCTCGACTCGTGTAATATCAACTGAGACACAAAATGATAATTGGCGGGGGGGTTATTACAACATATTTATTGTAAAAATTAGTTCTAGTGGTGGTATAATAGAAGGGCGCCAGAGCCCAAAGGGGTGTGTGTTCTAATCTGGACCCATTAATCAATCCAGATGTTGCAGTCATGTGGAATATTCTAATACTGTTATTAGAAATAAAATCATTCATCGTTGCTATTCTTTGAGAAAAATGTTCACGCCTTCGCTTTATATTCTGATCTTTTCAACTAGTAACTTGAACATGGATTTAGAACCAAAGAACACAGTTAATTCATGAATTTTATGTCATGCTGGAGTAGATTTTTACCAGCTCGATAAGTGGAAAAATGCTCTCATTTACATGTATCTAATGGCGCAAGAAAAGGATGTTCTCCTTCCTCCATGGGAGCTCCATCTCAAACAGTAGAGAACGAACAGATCCTTGCTGTTTGTCAGCCAAAGCGAATCTGCATCTTCATTATAGGTTCCCATTTATTGGGGTGAAGCCTTACTTCATGTGCCGGAGCTCGAGATTGAGAATTGTGAGAGGTTTGGAAGGCTGGAGATGACACGCCGTCGCTGCTTTCCCCGACTTTATTTTCACGTTTTTCTGCCGGTAATAACATCGATTATGATTTAAAAAAACTATTTTATAAAAATACTTTTTAGTTGAGATTGATTTAGAAAAATATATGTTTAGTTAAAACTGAAGTTAAACAAAAAGTAATATAATGTATTTGGTTAAGAATGCTTTTCAAATTAAGGTTATAAAATAACTAAAAAACATATATATTAATATTGATAGTTTTTAATTGAAATATTATACATTTAACTACTGCTATTACATCATGAAATAAACAATACTTTATATAAAATATTTTTTATTATTCCATTAAATTATTTACAATTCCATCATGTATATATTTCATCTGACAAGAACTACAGTTTCCTTGACTTACAACAAATTCATAAATATAATATGGTGGTTGACGCGCACCACTACATTCGATAGTTTTTTATTGTTCCATTAAAATGATAAAAAATATAAAAAATAATTAATTAAAAAAAACACAATTCTAAATATCACAAAAACCTATTCATAATTACTATCTAATTTCAAAAAGGTCCACACATATAATCTAAAATCGATTTATTTTTTTATATATAATAAAACTAATTAATTATTAATAACTTTTTATTTTAAAAATTATTTATTTATTCTCTATGTATTTTTTTGGAAATAAATTAAAAATTAAAAAAATATTTTTTTATAAATAATACACAAAATAAATTAATTTTTTAAATAAATTTTATACGAGAAATATATCTCTTTTCCAAGGCTATCATAATTTTTTCTAAAATAGTAATAAAACATTATTATCATACTTATTTAATATAAAAATATTATAAGATTCATAAAAAAACAATGGCATAAACTAATTTGGACTTAAAAGCATAACCATTATAGAAATCTCTGCATTCAAAAGCTTCTCTTTCTAATATTCATGTGAACAATAAAGCATGGTTCAGTGTTTTGCCGCGCAAAAAGTAGCTCCTAGCTGCTTCTTTTTTCTTGCGTTTCAAACATAGCATTCCGTGGAACCCATGAACAGTAACCGATGTTTTTTTAATTACCAAACAATTTGCATCTGTGTTTTGTTTAAAACACAGACGCAACCTCTTAACCAAACACTGCTTGTAGTGGTAATGGATTAACTTAGCAAATAGAGCACTTCGATTAACGTGCTAGATTTTTCTCAACTTGTTCTAAATTCTGAATTACATGTCCAGTAACCCCTCACATGAACAAAAGGAAATCACTCTGATCTACACATCCCTCTTCCTCACTCATTAAATACATAGGGGAAAAGGAGATAAATACATGTAGGACAACGCCCAAAAATTTATTGCTCATACACACTTTGCCTTCAATAACCTATATTACAACACCAAATACTTTTATTTAAGCAGCTTTCCTTGAAGAGTGAGAAGAGTCAGATTTCTCCGCCAGATAGTGCTCAAGCATATCTTCTTCATCATCTGCCATTATATAAAGAAAGGACAAAGTTCAACAGGATGCATATGATTAAGTTCCGACATTGAAATTCAAGTTACCAAATAAAATCTCCATGCCTATAAAATGCCAAAACTATGAATAGTAGACTAAGAAGATAAAGAATCACCTTCAAAATCATCGTCATCAAAATCAATTTCTTCCTCGTCTTCCACGTCAGATCCTTCATTGACTGCTATAGCACCTTTCTGCAAAAGGGACTCAACATGTTATTTACCTTCTAGCATAAAAGAGGTTCAGTTAGAAATTAGAATGCAATTTCTATCTAAACATCAAGCCATCTCTATGATAGACATCTAGAGTGGAACCCAACTTGCTATTGATATATGCCAGCAAAAGATGCATGAGAGAATTCAAATTATTTTTGAGAAACTACATTCCTTTTATCTTATGGACTTGGGTCTGTGATTTGGAATGGCCAGTAAAAATGACAATCAATAGCCATCCCAGTGCTAGCAATATAAATCAGAGTTGATCTCAAATGTTAATAAAATGCCTTTAATCAAGTGAAATAGCCTGCTCAATGAAAGGATGAATTAATGACGTCCAAGAGCATTGATGGTTCATCTTGATTTATATTTCTTGACCTGAAATAAAATTTCACCAGCCAAGGGCTAGCACT
>Ga0307507_10010574_pt1 | contig 11893 bp, 7 predicted proteins | sample 7_EM_MG_FD_207223 | JGI IMG/M metagenome (GOLD analysis project Ga0307507, IMG submission 207223) | Populus trichocarpa ectomycorrhiza microbial communities from riparian zone in the Pacific Northwest, United States - 7_EM | ecosystem: Host-associated > Plants > Roots > Unclassified | place...
AGCGCTACAGTTTATCTCTTGCTTTTGATCTCAGTACTTTTGTAGGAATAACATCATCTGTAAAGCAGATAGTGCGCTTAGAAATATCGGTTTGATATTCTTGTAGTATGCTTTGAATACGAGTTAGACTGGGCTAAATGAGGAGTAATTTTAGCGTCATTTCTATCAGATTGCTCAGAAGACAGCCAAGCGGTTCTGTATCCAGAATCCTGGGAAGTTTCAACGGCGTCAAGTGACTGGCTGCAAGGAAAATCAAGTGCTTACCTATGGGAAAGACCCCAAGAGAAGAGTTGATATAGAACCTGGAGAAAAACAAAAAATTCCAGCATACCGGTGAGTACCGTCCAATGAACCGAATTGGGGGCATATCAGAGTCAATATCACTTTTAAGTAAAATGTCTTTTGAGACAGCGTCCCATTGAAACAGCAATGCATGGGAGGTCGATAATTTGGAAGCATGGGGAGGTCGATACCATCTTCAAGTAAAATGTCTTTCTGCTAGGGCGTGTCTTGGATTGCCTGTGAAAATGGGTACTGGATCTTTTGATTTGATGCATAAACTGGAAATTTGATCTCCACTGTAAATTTTTTTAATATTTTTAACTTCAAAACCTTACTGAAGTGTGGCACTAAGGTGTTGTATAATTAGATGAATGCTGCTAATTTATCAGGGTGCTTTTTTTTTCTCGGAATATTTTTTTCTTTGTTTAAATTTCATATTCAAGATTGTTAAAATCATGTAATTATTGTGTAAAATCATATAAAAAATAAAAAATGATAAAATTAGATTGAAATAATGTAAAATTAATTAAATCAGATAAAATTATGATTTTATAATTTTCCTATAATTTTAAATTCTTATTTTTTTCATTGCATAGGCTTGTATTCAGTCGCTAACACAAAAGTCTTAAGCACTTGTATTTATTGATTATTTTTTTAATCAATAGTGCAAAGAGAAAGTAAAAATAATTTTACTTAAACACTTCTTAACAAATAAAAAAATGTTTATTATAGGTAAAAGTGACAAACCATATTTTGAAGCTTATGTCTAATATCATAATCTTTTCAATAAATTTACAACATTATAATTTCTTTATAAAAAATCTCATAACTAAGATATAATCTAACAAGAAACTAGATTTTAAGATAAATTCTTTCATATATATATATATATATATATATATATATATTTGGAACTGTGCTGACGTACAGATCGATCTGTGTTCTTTTTTCCGTGCTCAACGTAAGGATAAAAAAAGAAACATTTATTTTGGTCCTCAGATATCAGAAAGGGAATCAAGAACAGTATAATAATTTTATTGTCGCCGAATACTATGAAGAGTGCGACACAATATGATCCCAAATATGTTACAGAGGAAATCTTATAATTTTCGATGGAAAATCAACGGGTAGGGAGAATAAGCACAACTTTGATGAATGCCAGGAAATATATGCAGCAGATGTTTTACTCGAGCATTATCATCATGCCATATTCATTGAGTGATAAAAAAATCCAACCCCAAAAGTGGAAAAAAGATATTCCAGGTTCAACTTGAAGAGGGTTCTGCTCCATCATGGAGTGCACAACAAACAGTCGCCTTGTGATGCCCTTGATACACCCTGATGTCTTCACCGGATGACATGGACCAAAGTCTAGCTGTCGTATCAGAAGAAGCTGCATGAACAAGAGACAGTATTACAAAATGCATCAAGCAGGGAAAATTGAAATGGTCGGCGCATCTTCACTAGGCCTCCATTCCAAAAAAGATATTAATTGCATCTTGACAACCAAACCATGTACCTGTTATAAGGTATGCACCATCTACAGAGAAAACACAGTCCCACACCCAGCGTTGGTGACCTGGAGATCAAATGAAACATAACAAGGAATATCTCAGAGATGATTAAAACCTTTTTTTATTGTATAAAACCTGATAAAAATGAGCATCAAAGGAAAATCTGATGAATTACCTATCAAAGTTTTCTCTAAAGTAAAACCATCAACATTCCATATCTTTACAGTGTGATCGGCTGATGCAGTGGCCAGATATCTAGCAGGCATAAAATTGGAAACAATTAAACTAAAAATCCATCAAGAAAAGTGGGAGAAGAAGGTAGGCGAGAAAAACTGCAGAGAATATAACAAGGAAAAACAGAAAAATGGTAAGATTAAATAAGGAAATATAAACCTGTGTGGATCACAAAATTCAGGTGAGAGAAGACATTTGAGAATGTATTTATTATGTGCTTGTAGCTTATGAAGTGGCTCAAAGTTGGTCATTGTCTGCAAGAAAATACATTCTGCATCAAATGATAATGCAGTCAAATTAAGCAACAAGGTAGTGTCAGATGGTTGCATTCATCAAGGGGCTACCTGGTTCCCTCGCAACAAGCGCCAAACATAACATGTTCCATGGTTATTTGCAGCAACTACCAAGCTTCCATCCCACATAACTGTTAGAGACCTTACAGCTGTATCCACCTCGGGTACCTAGATACACACAATGGTGCATTATGATCATCTCGGGACACATATCATTTATAATAATAATGAATCATTAGCTAACAACGATCTAGAAATGCACCAAGCAGCAAAAAATATTCAAAGACATTAATGGAAGAAGGGAGCAGCCATGTGCCTGTTTGGCTTTTGCTAGTGGCTCCCTCTGCCCCCAGGCTGGAGGAAAGCCCTTTAAATCTATGATGCCATTATAGACGCAAAAGCATTACAAATGATCCACTTGCTTTCATAAACTACCTCATCTAGATGTATAAGCAAACACTTGAGTTTTGTGTAACATATCATAATAAAAGGAAATAGTAACTCGTGTAAAATGTTCCTGCATTTGTAATTATAACCCAATAAGATAATGTAAGTCATAAAAGAATACCAATTCACAACTGCATGAATTTGCAGTCAAATCCCATACTCGAATGTTCCCATTTTGGTCTCCAGATATCAGCTCTGTCTGCAAAACCAGACAACAGATTAGACCAACCACCAAAACCACACTAATATGCAATCTGATGCTTTTGGAGAAAGTGACTCTTAGAAGAATATACACAAATCACACAGAAATGATGGTAGGCATGGTTCAATCAAGATCTTTTCATGTTCTATAGCTAACAGACGGTTAAGTGATCAAAAGGCAATATAAACATGTTGAGAAAATTGCAGAATAGTGCCAATTATTTTAAACTCCGAATTTGAACAATATAAACAAGTACTAAAAAACTCATCATATCTGACAGTTTCTCTTCCAAAAATCCATGCCATAGGTCTTTGGTCATGAATTATCTTGATTCTTGCCATTTAGAACAAAGAAACTTGACTGTCAAATCTGTTATTACAAACTGATTTTATCAGCATTTGCAAGGGGCAGGTCTTCCAACCACTGACAAAGCACGCTGGTACATTGTGTCTCACAGTTAAAAAAGAAAAGAAAAGATAAAAACCCATTCATGGCAAGTCTTAATATCATATTCTCCATTTAAAACCACCCTACAATTCCAAAATCCCTTTCACTTTCCAACAATTTATCCTTCCTACAGGCTAAAAGTGATACACCACAACTAACCTGGTTTGGGTGCAACACCACAGTGTTGACGGCCGCACGACTTTCATATTCCCTTTGACAACCAGGGGCCCTGTAGTTGAACTTCAAATAAGAATCAAATCCAAAAAAATCCAAAACACGCATAAAAACACAATTTCCTTTTAAAACACTGCATGATAGCATCCATTCAAGATTTACCTCAAATCCCAAATTTTCACTGTTCCATCCTCAGACCCTGAGTACATCCAGTTTCCATCACACTGAAATCCCACAGCCATAACATTTGCCGTATGCGAGTCATAGCTCATTACCTGTTAATGCAACACAATATTGCATCAATAACACCAAAAAAAATATCCATATTTCAACAACAAAAAACTAATTATAAAAAAGGGCAAGACTTTCATTACCGGATGAGGACTATTTGAGTTGACATCAAACAGCTTAATGTGTGGATTCCCGGCTGCGGCCAAGTATCTCTTATCAGGGGTTATCTCAAGCCTATTAACTTGCTTCATTCACCGTATAAATAAACAAAACAATTTATTAGCAAATTTACTAGCTACGAAAAAAAAAAGATAGAAAATTTATAGCAAACCCACTAATATTTTGTGATAAAGATCCAAACTTTATAACAAAAGAGAAAAACTTAGTGATTACCGAATCGGGGTATTGGATTGTACGGTAACAGCGGCCACTTTTTGCCTCCCAAAATCTGATAGTGTGATCATAACTAGCAGTGGCAAGTATTACTGATGGCTGTGTCATTATCTTATTAAAAATTATAATAATAATTATTATAACCACCTCCTAATCACACAATAACAATTAAGGTTAAGAAAAATGAGATTTCAAAATCATAATTAAGTAAATAAAAATGCTATAATACTAAATAACGTGAAAAAAAGAAGTAAATAAAAGTTTTGAACTTCACCTTGGAATCATGAGGATATGGTGGATATTGTGCGATTTGGGATTAGGGTTTTGAAGGGTTTTGCATTTCTTTCCCATTTGGGCTCGAAAAAGAAGCCATGATTCAGTGGAGTAATAGGAAAGGGTGGCTTACGACGTTCTTTCTCCTATTTATTATTTTTTCTGTTTATTTATTTTTTGTCTGAATGAAGCACGAGACGACAAGTCATCAAAAGTAGAAGAAAAACGATAAGTCGTCTAAATTTATGATGGTTAACATTTAAACGACTTGTCACTTAATTGTGGTGGTTATGGCTAGCAGTCATCTGTGGAGCGATAATTTGTAAAGTCGTCCTCCTTGATGCTGGTCTGGTTTGTGAAAGGAGGCGTTGCATAAAATTCTTATATAAAATAATTCTTTTTTATGTTTTTTTATAAAAGCTTGTAAATATAATAGAATATTTTACTTATAATCAATTTTAACTTTTAAATTTAGTAAAATATTTTCAACTTATAAATCACAATAAATTAATAAATTATTTTACTGACTAAACCATTCATATCATCATTTATATTATTAACTCATTAATGTTATTACCATATACCTCTAACTAATATCAAATCACCACCACCTCATCATCTTATTATCATCACTATCAATACTATTTTAATACATTATTATTATTATTATTATTTTATCATCTTTATCACCTTAACTTCTATCACTATCCTCATTATTATTATTACGATTATTGCTATAATTTCTATCTTATCACCACAATAAATTTTTATTATTTTATTACCAGAGTTTTTTTACATCGATACTTATTACCATGTAAAATACTTATTACGCTTACATTTTATTTGTAAAATATTCTAAGCAAAACAAATTTTCTTTATATATATATATATATAATGCTAAATACCAAGAAAAACTTCAAAAGGATCGTGGACCATTTGATATGTTCTTAATGTGGGTTCCAATGATGAAATCTCACTCTAATCTAAAAATTCACATGTATTCTTCAAGTTGTTTCTTATTAATTTTCAGCGTTAAAATACTTTTTAAGCAATGCTAATTTTATATAAAGATACTTCTCAAAATCACTTTTGAGAAAAAATCATCATTTGAACATGATTGGATTTTATAAATTCTAATAATTGTGTTTTTCGTGAATTTTTTTTTTGTAATACCATAGTGTTATTAATTTTTTTTCTGCTACATTCGTTTGAGTAATTTTTATTTTATTTTTGTTAAGTTTAAGAAAGAGAAAGGCATGTGACTCTAGAAGGAGAAGAAGAAATAAACATCTACATGATTAGCATTAGTAAATTTTCTTAATTAATGTCTTCCTTATGATTAGACAATATGTGGTGTTTCGATACACAAGCAAAGTGTCAAAAAATACTCCTAATTATTGAAAACAAATATGCGGTGGTTTTGAACAAATTATATGTATAAGATTTTTGTATGAAAACTTAGGATGTCATGTTATTGAAAACAATTAGCTATTTAAACCGTGTCTATTGTGGACTATATTTTTTTAAAAAAAATCTTCAATATAAAAGTTATTTCTTAAAAAAATTTAAAGTATAAATGAAAGAACTTTTATATATATATATATATATATATATATATCAAATAAACTGATTATTATTTATGTAAATAAACAAAGAAATTAAAAAACAATAACTAAATTAAAAAAAAAAACTAGAAAAAATAAGAGATGGATATAGGTCAAGATATTTGATCATGTAAAATGAGATATTTACTTGTTTATATTTGTTGAATTTACTTATTAAAATCAATAAAAAAAAAACAATAAAAACAGAAACAGATACGGAATTGAAAACATTATGCAAAGCCAAAATATAAGAAATATTATTTAAAAATAAATAATATTTTTATAAAATAAAGCTCACCTGTATAAAATAAAAGAAATCATTCAAAAATTAAATGTAAAAAATATTAATTTTTTTAAAAACTTTTAATAAAAAAAGATTTGCAAAACCTACGGCTTAAGCTATGAGATCAGGATAAACCAATAAAAAAAAATTAAAAATAACCGCAAAACTATTTATTTCTAAAAAAATAATATTGAATGTTAAAATCGTAAAAGAAATTGAGGAAACAATGATCCAAACCGCATGAACTTGTCGAACTCATTATCCATGTCAAAAAATCAAAAGCATCACGAATGAAAAAGCTCCGAAGCCCATTTCCCCATCAAATCAAAGGCTGAAAGATGAAATAAAAGGAAAAAACCACATAAAAATTGTGATTAAAAGAATAAGGGAGAAAATTAAATCAAAAAATAAATTAGAGGCTATCAAAAAAATTTAAATTGGAGGGTTGATTTTTTAAAAAAACTTTCATAAAAGAGAAAATAAATTAAAAGAATGAAGGCTAAATTGAAAACAATAAAAAATAATATTTTAATTGAAAGGTGAAATTAAAAACCAACAAAACTTTAATAAAAGAGCCAAGGGGGGAAAATCAGAAATAAAAAGAATAAAGACTGAATTGAAAAAAATAATATATGATAAATTATAATTCAATGACTAAATTGAAAACAACCAAATTTTTTATAATAGGATCAAGGATGATAATAAACAATAAAAAACAAATGGACTATAAATTGACAAATCTAAAAAAAAAAGGACACAAATACACATTCTTTGAAAAAGAGAGAAAAGAATGAAGAAAAAAACGATTGCTAGCAAGAACGACCATAATACTCTGATATGCATCGCCTTATAAGAAAAAGAATACAACAACGCATTCAATAATACAGCAGAATGGCAGGTTTGGACACCGGATGGGTCTCATGCATCACCAAAACACCGCGAACGACACCTACTTGCTAGCACATGAATGTGATGTGCCAATATCTTTTTCGAATAAAATAATTGTTTCCCAACATAGAAATACCAGAATATCCTTCATGAACCTGAAGAATCACAAAAAACCATGGTGAATGTACACAAATGCCCCTAGACGCATACTTTGATTTTTGTCTTTTCTAAGGGTATAAAAGCATTTGTATTGTATTTCAAAGTGCAAAAAACCAAAAAAGCCCTTGGCGAACAACTCAATTTGTTTTTTTTACTTTAAGGGTAAGTAACTGTTTTAACTATTTTAATGTTTTGAAAAGACTAAAAAACCCTTGGGAAATAACTCAAGAAATTGTTAAATCTAGGGATATCGAGGGACATAATCATATTTTTACAATAAAAAACGAAAACACTAACATACCCCTAAACCAAGGTTGTTAAAATCGCGTTTTGACTCGTAAAATCGTACGATTTTACTAGTCAAAACATGCTTTGCGTGCTGAATCGTTTGAAAAAATCAAAAATGGGTGAAATCGTTAAAATCGGGTGAAATTGCGAAAAATCGCGATTTCAGGGCCGATTTCACGATTTTAACAAAACGCATGCACTGAAGCAAAATGTTCCCCCTATGCTCCAGCTGCTGGCGCCTATTGGCTGTGCAAATGCACAATCACGCGGTCTTCACTCACTGCAGACACATGTGGATTTTGTCTGCATACTATAAAGAAGTGGAGGTCAGAAATCAAGAGGGCTGCAGAGTGCAGAGATTACAGTCAAGGCAATAATATTAAATTCCAATTTAATTCAGACTTTTTCCCCATATCTTTTACTTTTTTTTGTTATGTTATTTTGGCTATTCATTCACCTTAAATTACTTATGTTTTTTTAATGGTATGATAGCAAGTAGAAGAGATTTTATAAATATAAATTAGATATAAAAATAGTAACGGGATAATTTAAAAAATTATATTTATTATGATGGGTTGATTCACGAAACTCAAAATTAAAAACTTAACTTGTGTTAGATTTTAATTTATACAAATAAAAACACTGATTTTAATAAATTTAATTACTTCGACTATATTTTTAACCATTTATTTAACCCGATAAAATTTGATCAAAACTCAATTAAGTTAAATCAAATAATTTTTTTTAAAATAAAATTGTGTTGTTTCAATCAAATAATTAAAAAAATAATAACCCCAGCTCCTAAAATATACACAAGCAACATAAATCATTGACTTACACAATTAAATAAACATTTTTCTATCCGATAATATACTTGAACTATATATGAATTTTTATTTGAAACATGTATTTTCAGGTGCATGAACTATGTATGGATTTTTATTTGAAGCATGAATTTTTTGTTAATATATTTTAAAATTCCTTACGATTTTACGATCTATTTTTACGATCCGGGTTTGTATTGTATTTTTCGTACCGTGTCAAAATCGCGATTTTAACAACCTTGCCCTAAACAACCTTTTAATGACTATTGAACCAAAGATAAAGACCAAAACACCCTCAATACCATTGTTATAATCCAATTTTTACCCATTTGATTTTAATTTAATTCCAAGAGGGTTAAAATTTGAAATTAAAAAATCAGGGGCTTGAATGAAAACTTTCGAAACTTCAAGGACCAAATTGAAAATGGTCAATCCCAGACCAAAACGACGCAGTTTCCATATGCACTGTTCTTCTTATTCTTCTTCTTCTGGAGCTGAAAGGCCAGCAAAGAAGGGAAGGAAAGTTGAAATGACGGCATCCCAGCCCTACCAAAACAAAAAGATCAATCCTTATCTTCATGAAGATCATAATCCCGGGGAGATAAGGATCGAATCTCATGTCCAAGTCCCAGCAAAAGACTAACACCTCCAGCAAGACTTATCCTCCGCCCAGAAAAGAAGAGACGTACTGGGGAACAACCAGTTGTTCTGGCCCTATAAAAGGCCAGCGAAAGGCCAGACCGAAAAAAGGAGGAGGAGGAGGAGAGAAAAAAAGAACCAGCAAAGAAAAACAGAGAAGAACAGAAAAACAGAGAGACCGAGGGAACAAGAAAGAACCCAGAACAGAGGAGGGAATAAAGGATATAGAGAAAGACGAGGAGAAATGGGAACACAGTGGGAAGACGAACGAACGAAGAGAAACCCAGGAAACAGAGTAAACCGTGGGAGACCGGGAAACGTAAACAACGAAGAGGGGACGAACAAAAGGGAAACCAGGGAAAGAAAAAAAAACAGGGAGGCACAGGACGAACTGGGGACGAACTGAGGGGATAACGAACAGAGAGAAGAGCAAAAAAGGAAGAACCCTTGTCCAGACGTCGTCGCCCCAGGCTACCAGCTCCAGCAGACCAGGTAAGCCTTTCTCCTTGTCGTCCCGCTTTGCAAAATAATTCATTTGATACTGTGCTGTGAATTATAATTAACAGGTGACTGTACCGCACGCATCACCGTACTGCTCTGCCCAGCCGTGTCCAGCCCAGCCCGTACGGCTGGGCTAGATCCAGCCCAGTGTTTTAAAAAAAGCCGGGCCGGGTCTGGGCCTCTAGCCCATCCGGCTCAAGTTGTGTTGGCTAAGGGTGTGTTTGACTAAATACACCCTTATGCCTTGTCCATGTGTTTTATTTCCCTTCTATTTTGATATATGGCCAAACAAGCCCCTTTTTTATATCAGAAAACTTCCTAAATATTTGGAAATCTTCGGGAATTTATTTGTGGGCCCCTGATGCTTTGTTTTATTTATTTTCTTTGCATTTTGTTTTTTTTCTGATATATGCTTAATCTGTGGACCGTTACCGTTAAATGCAAATTTGTTGTGCAATGCTTTCTTTTATTTTTGTCTAGAAAGAGAAAATATTTTTAATTGGGCAACATGATTTTTTTCAATTTGATATTTTTAGATTTATTATGATCTCAAACAAACACTTTAATATTTAGTTGGTTCTCAATTTTATGAAAATCTATTTTTGTTATCATATAATTAAATAAAAATTTATAAAAAAATATTTTGAACTTGATTGAGTCCATAATTTGAGTTACTGGCTTGGCTAATTAATTTTAGTTGATAAGGAATCAGGTTTTATAACTTGTTTCAATTTGTTTTCTTTAGAGGTATCGAAGTCTATAAAAAAATCCTGATATTTAGTTGGTCTTGATTTTACAAGCAACTATTTTTTTATCATATGGTTACATACGAAATATTCTTAAAAAAAAATTAAATCTAGTAGAGTCCTTAATCTGAGTCATAGATTTGACTTAGAAATAGGTTATTGTCTCAATATATTTTTTAAAAATTATATCATCTTAAAATTTATATTTAAAGCCAGATCATATTTTTGCTAGTCGTTCGATTTATTTTTAAACTTGCTAAGTTAATCATGTAATGTTAAGACAACTCTAAAGCGGTTTGATATGGAACATGAATTAGGCAAGGAAACGAGTCAAAAGGTTTCAATATTGATCTATTGGACAAAAAGAAGTTTCCCATGATTTGCATATTATTTTTTAGTGCAACTCGCGATGTAGCGCGGGCCATGTAGGGGTTACATGTAAGAAGAACCTACTTCTAGTAAAATCAATATCCTAAAACTTGGCCTGATAGGCTATTTTGGGACTTGCTGACTCGGGTCAAGGACCATGTTAGATTTTGTTTTGAATCTATTATATAGTTGACTTAGAAAAATATAGTTAGTCTGACTGATCATCTCAAGATTGAGGAAACCTCGGTGAGATTCAGTCAATTTTTTTTAAATAACACTTCAGTTTTTATTTACAAATATCATAATAAACAATATTATTTTAGAAAAAAAATTAAAAAGAAACATTGACCTTGGTTAACCCAATGATCAGGTCAGGCAAATTCAGGTTTTAGAACTTTGAGTAAAATCAAGGAGCAAGTTAATTAATTTCATTACTCTTAAATAAAATTTGTCATTGTTATTCCTGAAAGGTTTGACATTCGCAGATAGTTTATTTATATCACATTAAGGAAATGCAGGCAGCATTACATATATTTTTTTTCGGCAACATTATGAACCTGTCTTCAGAATTGCTTGAAGTGCAAATTTCATAACAGTCGACAATGGCAGTAGCCAGGTAGCTCGCTAGTGTTGTGCAATGTGCAGTCATATGCCTAGTACACTTACGGGTTCATACGTCTCTCTGCTTAATCAACGCTTGTATATGTACATGATCAGTATTCACACGAGTATTAAATGCTAGCACTTGATCTTGAGAGAAGATGAGGGGAAAACCCCCCCCAGAAATCCAAAAAAAATAGGAATTGGAAATCTGGGATTTCTTACAATTTGGTCAATGCATGATTGATTGGATACCCCAGTTTTTGTGTCCTTTGGATCGTGGCACAAGAAATTTTGCAGAAATCATTGAATTCTAAGCTATGAGTGAGAGCACTTGAAGAAAAAAAGGGTTCCTCTTTACAAGTTTCAACATATAGGGGCAAGCCAATTGAAACAAAAATACAAAAAAGGGGCATGCTTGCTGGTAAGTCTGTATCAGTCATGAAAAGCCGAAAGGGCAAAAAACATTCAATAAAACTTATGAATGAAAATGACGTTGTTC
>Ga0307507_10010576_pt1 | contig 11891 bp, 13 predicted proteins | sample 7_EM_MG_FD_207223 | JGI IMG/M metagenome (GOLD analysis project Ga0307507, IMG submission 207223) | Populus trichocarpa ectomycorrhiza microbial communities from riparian zone in the Pacific Northwest, United States - 7_EM | ecosystem: Host-associated > Plants > Roots > Unclassified | place...
ATTCATATTATCTTACTGGCTTGCTAATAACAAATAATTTATGTTTTTATAAATGTTGTATACAAATATAACTAATTTGTATAAAATATAAGAGGATAAAACTCAAGATAAATCAAACTAATTTCATTGAAATATCATGTAATTTAAAAAATATATATATAAAAACAAATCTCTATTTAAAAAATAAAGTTAATTTAATAAAAAAAATTAATGAAAAGGGATAAAAAATAACAAAAATAAAAACAAAATAGGGCAAGCACTAATGTACTTGGCACATGCACTTGGATTTAATAAAGAAGCTTAGGCCTGTGTTTGAGATTTTTTTTTGTCTCAGGAGGGAAGAAAATGACATGTCATCAAAAAAAAAATTTAATATGCGACGGTGTAAACTCCTGGCCAAAAATTATAAATTAGTGTTAAATAGGATAATTTTCAACCAAAAAATAAATAAATTAAGATGATAAATTTAATGATTAAAGGTGAAATCCCTCCAATAAATTAGCTTAAATCTCAGATGAAATAAAGTAATAATTTGGTATATGAAATGCTAGCCTCGGGATAAATCGTGTGAAACTCCAAAAGATAAATAATAAAATTAAAAGAAATCTTTGTGTAACAAGTGGTGAAAAATCCACGGTTATTTAGTGCAAAACCCAAATGAAATAAAGAATGATTTTGAGCCCAAAAAAATATTGACGGTCAATGTGAATTTCATGCATAACAATGTTGTTCTTCATTGAAAAGTAATAAGATTTAGAGAAAATTTTATTATGACCACTGATAAAAAAATATCAAGATAACTATGATAAAAGTTGATGAAATAATAAACATTTTATGTACATAAAAAATATCGATCGACAGGAATTTGATAAAAAAATACATATAAGATTTAAATGAGTGGTATTATTTTGATTTTAGAGAAAATTCCTTCTCCCTTCTTGTTATAAACTACCAACCATGTTGGGAGAGGAAGCTTGAAAATTTTGATTTTTCTTCTCATGTTTCTCTAAATTCTCTCAATTTATGTAGCATGGGAGTGTGATCAAGTGATAATTAAACTAGTAAATATTAGAGAGAGATATAGAGTTTAGAAGTTGTGTTCAAAGTGAAGAAAAAGTGAGAAATTATTGAAGATTGTTGAAAGAGGCTTGCTAAATGGGGTTGTTTGGTAGTGGTAAGGTATTGCTTTTGCTTTAAATACATTTATTTTGCTGTGATTGGATGGATGATAAAAAAATCCTTAATTTTTAAAATATTAGGGTTTATATGAATTTTGATTTATATGTCAAATTGTATGATTGTTAGTTAAATGAATTTTAGATGATATGGTTTAGGATATAAGTGAAAAATCAAAAACCAATTTAGAGAAATCATGACCCTAAATGGCCGACCATGTTAGGTATTTTAAAGGATTTGGAAATTTGATTAAATTAGGTTGATTTTGGTTTTTTAAATAACGTTTTGAAATGCTTGAGTTTTTGTAAGAATGTTGAAATGTGAAATTATAAAAAGTTAATTAATGGGGAAAACATTGTAAGATTAGGTAATGTGAATGTTTTAATGAGGTTAAATTTGATTAATATTATGATTGGAATGATAATCCAAGAAGAAAAATTGAAATAAATCATTGGGTAATTAGTATACCTAGGGCGACCATGAGAGAGATTTGGGGTGATGGAATTTTTTTTAAAAACTTGGTGAAATTGTATGTGGATTGGCTATGTATGTGTGAGAAATTGGATGTGGAATAAGTTTTGGGGTTGATTGTGTAAAGTTTATGTGATAGCTATGTGTAGGGAATATGATTTTCATATTGATTATGAGTAATGTAGAATATGAACTATAACTATTGAAATGGAATAACAAAAGTGTAATGAAAATAAAGCACGAGATGTTAATATAAAAATGAGTAAAGGAATGTGGTTGGCGTAAATTTTTAAGGAATGAAAAAGATCAATATATGTGTAGTTGACATACAAATACCCTAGTGAAATTAATGAATATAGTGGATGTAAAGCACAAGTTTCGAGTACGAAAATGAATTAAATGAATCCATAAAGATTGATTAAAGCATTAACTAAGTGTATAGACAAGATTGATGAGTCTCGAAATGTGAGAGATGTATGAGCTAAGTGGATAAATGGACTAAATAAATCCACGAGGTTTATTAAAGTATCAAGCCAAGTATAAGAAAGAAATTAAGGAACCCAGATATGCAAGTAACACACGAGCCATGAATATTTATAAATCCAATTATAAAATCGTGTTAAATCACGAAGATTGAGTAGAAAGGCAGATAGATGACACTGGATTATTCTTGAGTATTGAGGCATGATTATTGAAAGAAATAAATGAATATGGTTGTTTAAGTAGTAAGTCGGGGCCCCGGAAACAAGTCCGTGGTATAAAGGTTTATAGTATTGGATGGCGAAAAAAAAATTATTTATACGTCAGGAAAAGGTGTTTAGATTGATTGGTAACTATGTTGTAAAAATAATTATTAATACGGAAGGAAATGATTGTGGTGGTATTATATGTTTTAAAATGTAGGATGAATGTCATGGACATATAGTTATAAATGTAAACTGAAAGAGTTATTGTAATCGGTAAGACTAGTGTTGTGGAGTAAAACTTAGAAGGTGATGTGAACCTCGTGATCACGTGGTAATGCAACACACCATCAAAATTGAGATTTGATCCCAAAAAACCAAAAGAGATCTGATAGGAGTGTGACACAATATAAACATGTCTCAAGGTACCAGTACTATTAGAATGAAGTTAAATGACACCATAAAGCCAATTAATCTTTGATAAGTCAGATTCAATTCATTCAAGAACTAAATAATACAAGAATCTCTTTCACACGTTAAACTGAAAAGTTCAAAAGTATTATTAATCAAATGTATTGAAATTTAGGTCTTACATATGTTTAAATAGTTATGAGAAATTAACCTTAACGGATCTACCATTGTGGGCTGAATTGGCCAACTTACAAAAATTGACCCAAAATCTTTACTAGTAAGCTCAAACCCTAATCCAAACAAGCATTGAATCCTAACTAAAAACAAATTATTAATTAAGCTCAAACAAGCCTTGGGTTGTTTCTAACAAAATAAAAACAAAGCCCATTAGTCTAAGTCTTGTTTTGTCATGAGAAGAGAAGAAGAAAAGAAAAAAGTTATATGTCTGATACAAGACATATTTATAGTCTATAATACTGCCCAATAATCCCAGGAACTAAAAGAGAAGTTGTCGCCCCTTTGGTTTCCAAGTTAGAATAAGTTCTTATCTCAGCTTTATATGTATCCTTCTTTTGGAAGGAAAAAGATGTTGCATTTAATGCTCCTCTTTGTCATCACATATGTTTCCTAAATCAGCTTGGATTTCTTTGTTTTCTTTATTGTGTTTTCTCCTCGCCTAACAAGGAAAATAAAATAAACTAAAAATAATAATTCTTAATATTTAAAGGAAATAATTAATGTTTCCACATATAAAATTAAATCCAAAACTAGTTAGGAATCCACAAAACACATGGAAACATCACAGAACAAGGTTAGCCAAAATTTATACAAAATTGGCAGTGTTGGCCTAAATAAAGGTGGATTGGGTCCCTCTTGCACATGAATTAAATGTATTAAGGCCTCCTCTTGATGCTCCAAAGGATTTCGAAGTTCAATCTTGGCCGAAATTTGCACAACCATTCCATTCAATGTTTTTTTTTAATACGTTCGCTTTGGACCTTGTGATGGGCCCATTTGGAACGTGTAATGGGTCATTGGTGTTCACGGACTGATCCACATCATCCCCTATCTCCTCAAAAAGGATTCGACCTTGAATCAAAATTTGTGTCAAACAAAGTAAAATCAACAACATTAAAAGGTAACACTAACACCATACTTACCTGAAAGATCAATTTTATAGGTATTGTCATTGATTATCTCTAAAACTTGGAATGGACCATCATCACAAGGCTATAAAATTGATTTCATATGGTTAGGAAATTGTTCCTTATGCATGTGCACTCAAACCCAATCACCAGGTTGGAAAACAACCTACTTACGCCTTTTATTTGCTTTACAAGCATACAACATGTTCTTTTTCTCTATTTGCAGCTGAACTCCCTCATGAAGTTTGTCTCACCATCTTTTCATTCTTTTCATCATCTAAACTTACCTTCTCTTTCAAAGGCAAATGAACTAAATCCATAGGAGTTGGTGGATTAAACCCATAAACAATTTCAAAATGAGAAAAGTCAGTGGTTAAATGCACAATTCTATTATAAGAAAACTCAATAAAAGACAAACATTCTTCCTAACTTTTCAGATTTTTTTGAATAACAACACATAAAATTTATGATAAGGTTTTATTCACTACTTCAATTTGTCAATTTGTTTGAGGATACAAGTTGTTAAAAATAAGAGTTTAGTTCTTAAATTTCTCAATAAAGTCTTCCAAAAATAGCTAAGGAACTTAACATCATGATCTGAAACTATAATCTTAGGAATGTCATGCAAACGTACAATCTCCTTAAAGAATAAGTCTGCGATATGAGATGCATCATCAACCTTATGGCATGCAATGAATTGTGTCATCTTAGAAAACCTATCAACCATAATAAAAATAGAGTCTCTACCTTTTATTGACCTAGGTAAACCTAAAACAAAGTTCATAGAGATATCTACCTAAGGTTTAATAGATACAGGAAATGATGTGTATAGTCTATGTATTTGTACTTTTAGATTTTTCCTTTGTACATGCAATGCATTATTCACAGATTCATTACATATCCATTTTCATCTTATACCAATAGAAATGTTTATGCAATATATCCAAAGTTTTTGCAACCCCAAAATGACTCGTTAAACCACCCTCATGTTCTCCACGAATAAACAATTCACGCAAAGAACTAGCAAGAACACACAATCGATTCTTTTTGAACAAGTAACCATTCATCAAATAAAACTTATCAGAAGTTGAATGTCCACATGGATTATATATTTTGGCAAAGTCAGAATCATTAGCATACAATGCCTTCATATAATTAAAGCCTAACAATTTAGTACTCATACTATTTAGAAGAACATATATGTGTCATAATGCATTAACCACTATATTCTTTTTGCTTGATTATATAAGAAAAAGTCTTAATGAATTTAACCTATTTTGCATGTCTCCTATTCAACTTACCTTATCCTTTCAGATGTTTCAAGGACTAATGATCTAAATGGATTACAAACTCTTTTGGCCATAAGTAATGTTGTCATGTCTCAAGTGTTCTTACCAAAGCATGCAGTTTTTTTTTTTTAATCATAAGTGGGATAGTTCAAAGTCGGTCCACTTAACTTCTCACTAAAATAAGCAATGGGTCTTCGTTCCTACATTAACACAGCTCTTATTTCTATTATAAATGCATCACATTCAATTTCAAATGCTTTTGTAAAGTCAGGTAAAGCTAAAACAGGTGCAGAACTTAATTTTTCTTTTAAAAGAGCAAAAGTCGATTTTTGTTCCTCCCCCATTTAAACCCAACTCACTTTTTAACAACTTTATTCAATGGTGCAGCTAATGTACAGAAATCTTTCACAAAACGCCTATAAAACTAGCTAACCCATGAAAACTCCTTATCTCATTTACTGATTTTGGTGTAGGTCAATCTCGGATGGTCTTAACTTTCTCCTTATCCAACTCGATACCATGTGCAGTTACAACATAGCTAAGAAACATAATTTTCTCCATGCAAAAAGTACACTTCTTAAGATTAACATGCAATTGCTCACCACGCAACACACTAAGTACATTACATAAATGATTAGGATGTTAATTTAAGTTCTTGTTATATATTAGAATGTCATCAAAATACACAACCATACACTTACACATAAATGCACGCAATACATGATTCATTAAATGCATAAATGTACTAGGTGTATTTGTGAGTGGCATGACTAGTCATTCATACAAATTATACTTAGTCTTAAATGCAATTTTCCACTCATCATCTTTTTTTATCCTAATCTGATAATCCCTATTTTTCAGATTAATTTTAGAGAAAATACATGATCCATGTAACTTATCTAGCATGTCATCAAGCCTAGGAATGAGATGTCTATTCTTTACCATTATATTGTTGATGACTCGACAATCAACACAAACCCTCCATGTTCTATCCTTCTTAGGCACAAGTAACACAAGCATAACATATGGGCTCATATTCTCATAAATGTACCCTTTCTTCATCATCTCATCAACTTGACTTTAAAGCTCCTTCGTCTCCTCAGGATTGCTTCTATAACATGATGGTCTATTATGAATCGTAGCCCTGGGTACAAGATCAATCGGATGTTATATTTCCTTTAAGGGTGGTAATCTGCTAGAGATATCTTTAGGAAACACATCTTCAAAATCATGTAACAAAAAAACAGCAATACTAGGCACAACATGATCAAAATTGTTAGTATTAAAGTACACATTCTTGTATACAAATAAAATCATTGGCTTGTTAGTGAAAAATACAAACCTTACCTTACCTTCTTGGTGCTAAAAAATCGGTTGGTTATTTAGTTTTACCACATAATTATCATCACACTTCCTGACTTTCTTTACTCCTCTTGTCTTACCTCCACTCTCGGCTAGATTTGGGTATTTTTGGGTGGTGGCTGAATGGTCTGATTTGTTTGGAGTGCAGGCTGAATATTTTTTTATGTTTGGATGGGTGATTGAATGAATTGTAGTAGTGTTTTGGGTTCTGTTTGACTCTGATGGTCTTCTTTTCCCTTGTTCCTCACCTTGATTTTCTCTCCCCATAACCTTATGCTCACCTTTTAACTTTATTTTATCATTATATACTTGTTTAGGTGTAAGAGCTACAAGAGTGATGATTTTACCATTCTTTACAATGGTATATCTATTTTTAACTCTATCATGAATTGCCTTTCTATTATATTGTCATGGTCTCCCTAATAAGATGTGACTCACTTGTATTGATACCACATCACATAGAACTTCATTAACATACTTTCCAATAAAAAAAAAAGAACCACAACCTGTTTAGTCACTTTCACTTTACCATTATCATTCAGTCATTACAATCTATAAGGTTTAGTATACTTAACAATACATAAATTCAATTCACTAACAAGGGTAATGCTAGCCATATTAGTATAACTTCCACTATCTATAATTAAACTACACACATTGTTTTGTACATAGCATTGTGTATGGAAAATGTATTCCATTTGCTGATCATTTTCATCTTCTTTGACCTGAACCTAAAATGTGTGTCTTATAACCAGGGACTCCTTAATAGGTAATGTCAATTCATCATCAGTACAATTCTTCAATGGTGGGATGTCTTCACAATTTGATTTGTCACTTTTGGATTCCATATCATATTTGCCTCTCGTCATTATTATCCTCTTGTTTGGATACCCTGAAGCGTAAAGCCCCTGACACCTAAAACATTTAACATCACGTGTGCATTTACGTTGAGTGTCAGATTTACCTTTGAAGCTTGTAGAGGCTTCAACCTTAACTTTAGGTGGTTTGGCTTTGGTAGGGACAAAAAGTTTTGGTTGGGCAATCTCCTCTCTTTTCAAATTCGATTTCCAAGATGATGAAGAACTTGAATTGAATGCTAGCTGAACATGTCCTTTCCTTATAAGTTGTCTCTCCACTTTCATAGCCATATGAACTATGTCTTCAACCTCAACATAGTGTTATAACTCAACAACATCATCTATCTCTCTATTTAGCCCTTTAAGAAACTTAGTCATAGTAGCTTCCCTATATTAAACCACATTAGCCCTGATCATTGCGATCTTCATTTCCTTGTGGTAATCTTCCACACTTTTCAAACCCTGATGTAAACTCTACAATTTCTGAAATAGCTCTGTGTAATAAAAGTTAGGAATAAATAGTTTTCTCATTATGACCTTCATTTCATCCTAAACTCAATAGGCCTTTCATCATTCCTCATCTTGCTCAAAACAAATTGATCCCACCATATTAGTGCATAATTTCTAAACTCAATAACAATGAGTTTTATCTTTTTTATGTTATGTGTAGTGATGACAGTCAGAGATCCAATCAACCTTTTTTTTTCCACTCTAGATATGCATCCAAATCATTCTTTCCTTATAAAACAAATATTTTCAACTTAAGAATGTCTAACTCTCCACCTGAATCATCACGATGCCCAAAATCTCAGGAATTCTCTCTTTGACCACAAACTCTACCATGCTCAAAGCTTACATTCCTTCTTGCTCTATTCGACCTAAACCTATTTCCTTGGCCCACAGATGCAAACTCATAATCATCATCACCCATATTCGTGTTATCATCAACAAACTCATCAAAATCAGTTTTATCATTCTATACAACCTTTCAGACATTTCTTTAACGATTAGCCCCACTATTTTATTGCTTCATTGAGTCCATTTCATCCTTCAGCTCCTTGGTCATCTTAGTCAAGAGTTCAATTTGTTGGCCCATAGCTCGTATTTGGAAAGAAAATTTGACATTTGATATCGCTGATTCGTTGTTTTCAGACATCCTTTGAAATATGTAAAAAATTAGTGAGTAGCGTAAAATATATTCTCACATCTCTCTTTTTTCACACAAAATCAAAGCTTTTCACTCTAATAAACTTACAACGTTTTTACCTCATAACTTGCTCTTTTTTTTTTCTTTGAAAACTAAAAATCCAACCAATCAAAGTCAGAGGCTTTCACAATGCAATGCAATTATGAATATAGACTAAAGAATTAATAAATGTACTGAAAACAAGCAAAACAAAACTACAATTATGATTTCACGAGTAGCAATGCAAATTCATATGAATTGTGGACGAAACGAATATGCGAAATAAAACAGAAGCAGAAATTGATGAAGATACTTATTTGACTCCTAATAACCCAAATATAATAGAAAAATTGATTTGGTCAAAACAAATAGTAGAAAAAACACATTTTAGAACTTGACGCAAATCTGATTGTTACGTAATTTTAAAGCATCAAAATTGAAACCCAGACCTAACGATATCAAAATGACCTAAAATTCAATATATAGTATCTTTATACCTAATAAACTACCAATTTCAGTTTATAGGTTATTCTCTTATGCCTAGGTATCGAAACCTGTGTATGATTAACTTGCGATAGAATTAAACCCCAAATTGAAACCTCAAGAAAATAATATCTAAATAAACCTAAATTGAATATATAGTGTGATTTCACCCTCAGTAAGTAGTATATGAAATTTAAATTAATTATGAGGTGTTTTCTTTAGGGTTCTCTATGAGTTGTGTTTCTGCAGCAGAATTGCAACAAGCTTTGAATAATGTCTTTCTTTTTCTTCTTCTTTTTTTTACTTATATGCTAATGATATATTTAAAGACAGTAATAAAATGAAATATTATTATTAGTTTTTTTACTAGTATGCCACAGACACAAAGAAAAAGAAAAAGATTGATGTAAACACTGAAAAAAACTTAACAAACACTAGGAAAACAAAAAAATTTAAAAAGATGTGACTTGTTCTCAGAGCCTTGCTATAATATCAACTTATGCGAACCTCGTGATCACATGGTCATGCAACTCACAATCAAGATTAAGATTTGATCCTGAAAAGCTGAAAGAGGTATGATAGGAATGTGACACAATGAAAATTTATCCCAAGGCACCAGTACTATTGGAATGAAGTCAAATGACACCATAAAGCCAGTTAATCTTTGATAAGTCAAATTCATTTCGTTCAAGAACCAAAGAATGTAAGAATCTCTCTTAGGCGTTAAACTAAAAATTTCAGAAGTATTATTCATCAAAGGTGCTGAATTTTAGGCTTTACATGTGTTTAAATAGTTCTAAGCAATTAACCCTAATGGATCTACTATTATGGCTGAATTGACCAACTTACAAAAACTGACCCAAAACCTTTACTAGTAAGCCCAAATCTTAATCCAAATAAGCCTTGGATCCTAGCTGAAAACAAAGTATTAATTAAGCCCAAACAAACCTTAGGTTATAGCTAACAAAATAAAAATAAAACCCATATGTCTAAGCCTTGTTCTACCGTGAGAAGAGAAGAAGAAAAGAAAACATTGTAGGTCTGGTACAAAACTTATTTATAGCCAATGATGTTGCCCAATAATCCTAGGAACTAAAAGAAAAGTTGTCGCTCCTTTGATTTTCAAGTTAGAATAGTATTCTGATCTTAACCTTGTATTTATCCTTCTTTTGAAAGGAAAATGATGTTGCATTTAATGCTTCACTTTTTTGCCACGTGTGTTTCCTAAGTCAGCTTAAATTCCTTTGTTTCATCTGCTGTGTTTTCTCCTCACTTGACAGGAAAAATAAAATAAAAATAATAAATCCTAATATGTAAAAATAATAATTAATTTTCCCACACATAATAGGAAATCCAAAACTAGTTAAGAATCCATACATATACAAACATCACAAAACAAGGCTGGTCGAAACTGATACAATATTGGCAGCCTTGTTGTTGAAACTTCATGGCCAAAATAAGGGTGGATTGGGTCCCTCTTGCATATAGATTAAATGTACTAAGGCCTCCTCTTGATACTCCAAATGATTCATAAGTTTAGCATTGGCTAAAACTCGCATAACCAGTCCATTCAATGCTTCTTTCAATGCCTTCGCTTTAGACCTTGTGATGGACCAATTTGAAACGTGTAATGGGTCCTTAGTGTTCATGGGTTGATCCATATTAGAAGGCTCCACCAAAAAATACCATGGTGGAGAAGATGAAGACCTTGAGGGTGTATCATAGATGTGGAAAGAAGGAAGGAATAACTTTGGAATAAAAAAAGAAAGGTCAATGTAAACATCGTATGACAAAAATACCCTCAAAAGAGAGCATTAGTATTAGGGTTTAACCCTTTGGGTTGTTATAGATAGTGTGGTAATGAATATGTATCTACAAAGACTTGTATTGTTATGTTTGATTGTGATAGATACATTTTATCTGGCATCTTAATCATGATACCAGACCTCCATTCATTTAGTTTTTGTATTATGTAGACTTTTGTATAAGCTAAAAAATGATGTGATATGGATACAAATTAAATGTATTAATGTGTTCCAATTTACTATTCAATTGGAAAGCAAAAGAAATTGAATATTTTATAAGATGAATAATTATACAAAGGAAATATAAAGTTGCATCACAAATGACTATGCAAATGATTTTTGAATAAGGAAGGTTCCAAATAAATAAAAAATAAATCACCCCATTTACACATATTATGTTATTAGTAAATGATTAAAGATGCATGTAGATTTTTAGGTCATTATAAACAGGTTGCCTATAGTAGGCGACCTATCACCAACTTGGTGCCTATCTAGAATCTAACCACCACTATGGTGGTTGAAAAATTAGGAGGGGAGTTGATTTAAAAATCTATTTTCAACTCATTTTCACTCGGAAACACCTAATAAGCATCATAAAAACTCTATAAATCACTTATCAACAAAAAAAAAAAACCCAAAGTCAATAAAGAAAATAACTTAATAAAAAAAATCTAAACAAAACCCAATATATTTTTTCAAGCATGTTTATTCGAAAACGCCACCATCGTCGAACTTTCCTAATAGAATAGAACTCGTTGGCACAAAAAAATATGAGTTTGTCACTAGAAAGTAGTCATTTACCAACTTTGTCTCTCCCTCATAGTTTTCAAGCAAGTTTCTCTTTTTTTTTTTTCTCAAACTTAGAGACTGAAAAGTTAAGAAAATAAACTTTAGAACCAAAATAAAATTGCAAAACCTAAAGGGTTTGCAAAGTTAAAAAAGAAAGCAAGTGAATGAAATAAAATGTTTTCTAGAAAATTTGAGATTGACCATAAGATTTCTCCTCGTTTTATATTTTTGGTC
>Ga0307507_10010577_pt1 | contig 11889 bp, 17 predicted proteins | sample 7_EM_MG_FD_207223 | JGI IMG/M metagenome (GOLD analysis project Ga0307507, IMG submission 207223) | Populus trichocarpa ectomycorrhiza microbial communities from riparian zone in the Pacific Northwest, United States - 7_EM | ecosystem: Host-associated > Plants > Roots > Unclassified | place...
GCTGAGTATCTTGTAACTGCTCATTTCTCACTTATGGGTGTTGATCCTAGATTGACCACCCATTCTTGCCTCCTCCTTCCCTCTTGGCTTCAGCTATGTGAGAAGTTCAGAGTGAACACTTCACAAGAGCCTTGAAGTTTTTGGTCATTGACTCCGACCCCTTAACAAAAGTCTTGCGAATAGTTTTGTTCCTCCATAGGCCTTTGTGGTTAATGGCGTAAATGGACTGAGGGGTGATGAGGGAGGGGTATTTGCAGCCAAACGTTTGGGTAAAGAGTTCAGCCATTGTTGAGCTGAGGACCCTTATTGCAGCTTCCCACATTGTCATATGAAAGATGAGAGCCTCAGAGGCATCTGGAGAGGAATGTACTCTGGCAAGAGTTGACTCACCATCAACTATGAAGGTCTCTGCAAGCCAACATTTGAGGATTGCTTCAACACCATCAATATCATCTGTCAAACCCATGATTGCAAGCTCAAAGGTGTTTTCAATCTCAATTTGATGACCACACTGTAGCATTAAGGGATGCGGCATCCCAGGTATTTCAACCCTGCCAAGTTTTATGATGTCTTCGACATGTTTGTGGCATGCAAGAGATAGAATGATGCTGCCAGTGCCCATCTTCATGGCAAAGGAGCTACAAACTGGGGACTTGAACTTCTTGAGGTGAGCAGTAATTTTGGTAATCACGTTCTCCTGGTCATCACAGACTTCTGGAAACCTGATCCACATCCGTTTATCCATTCCACAAATGGTAGGAGCCCAACTGACTTCCCAATTGGTGTTGAAGCTCCTGAGAGCATCACACCACATCTGAAGGAGGTCACAACAAGGTTCGGCATCCATGCCTGTGAGAAATTTTGGTTTGAAGAGAGGGTCTAGGCAGACATAGCAAGAGGTGGTCCAACCAGCACCTCGTATAGGAAAGGGGTGAACTATGACTGGTATATCTGCCAGGTCCTCGTTGGTCTTGGTGATTGACTGAACAGCCTTGTTGATGATTTGAACAGGGTCCAATGTCCACCAACACTTTGCACGATCAAATCACAACCAGGTGGAAGTGAAATGTCAAGAAAGGTCTTGGGGTCATCACTTCAAGGGAGCAAGGTTGAACTTGGCATAGCAGGACAAGGGGAGAAGATAGGAATAGGTCAGTTTCTTTTGGCAGTGGTAGGAGGGTCAGTACTGGTCATCGTAGAAAAAGGGATGTGGGCCAAAAAAAGGGGAGTTAAAGGGAGGGGAATCAAGGGTCTGATGGGTGACCAGATGTGGTAAGGTATAAGGTGTAAGGTACAAGTGATAGGCTTTCAAAGGGGTGGAGTAATGCAAGATAGATAGTATTTATAGGTGGGATGTAGCAAGATGTATGAGAGCAAGGATTTTGGTTGAAAAGATAGGTAGGCAGAGAAGGGGGCAAAAAGCGAAAATTCAGAGAAAAGATTCAAATTCAAGTGTTTTGTTTGAAAAAAAAAGGGGGAGGGCATGCAGGTATGTATTTTAGATGTTGAGTGTGAGTATTGGAGTTGTATTAGGCTCTGTGAAGCCCTTTTAGTGGTCTCTGGTTGATTTTAGGTGCAGGGTTGTTGTTGTTGTTGTTGTTACCACCACCAACATCCCTAGCATTCACACCAACCTCGTGCAACTTATATCACCCCTCTGCCATGTCCAATCTCAAACACTGTTCTTCCAGTTCCCCAGCACATCAAATACCTATCAAATACCCACATTATGGTCCCTTTACTGTGGTCTGTTGAGGAATTCACCAAGCGAAGATGTACATTCTTCAATCTTTCATCAAACATTGGTTGCTGAGTTTGACATGCAAGGTGTAGGTTATGTTTTGCATATGGCAGGAAGCACAAGGGGCTTACGGGGGACAGGCCCAACAAAGATGTATCTTTCAAGAGGATATAAGGTGCATTGTCTGTAACTGTGCTTTGGTCTTCATGGGTTTGAGATGACTTCAGAAAAGTGGCTTGACATATTCAAGAAAGCAATGGAAGGAGATATGCACCTTCAAAGCATGTTAGCGAGGTATTCTCATCTCATTGATACAAGAAGAGAGAAAGAATACATGAGAACACTTGTTTACAACAATATGGCACATCGTCTACTGCCACTTTTCCTAAATCTGATCCAGTATGGCAAAAGTATGGCAGCACAAACTGTGCAACTGCACAATCCTAACATGGGGTTTGATGTGGCTGACACTCTTCCATAGCCCCCTCCCCTGAATGAAGCCCCAACCAATTCACATAACAGGGATGATTGTCAGCTGCAAAAAGGCCCATGCAAAATGGATGGAGAGACAACACAAGCTCTTGGAAGACATCGACATCCTTCATATAGAAAGAGACCTTGGAGCGGGGCTGATAGCAGAATTGCCTAACCTGGCCAAATTCAAGACAATTTTCAGCAGGAAGGCTTATAAGGAATGGGGTGAGCTCATTCCTCTGTACATATTTTGATCCTCTGTAGCTGAAGACAAGAATAGTGTCACCTATTGAAGGCTGGCTCACCGAATTTCAAGAATTGTACCCCCCTGTGAATTGGGACATGCCCAAAAACCATTCCCACAGGAAATGCTCAACCAGATCATCTGTGCACACACCACAAAAATAGCCAATAAAACTCAAGAACGAGAATGTGAGTGGTGAGGAGAGGTTTTAAAACACACCATTACTCTTTTGAAAATATGTCCCTCTGACTGGTGTTCTCCTTTAGCAGCACTGTCACACTCTTGGTTAGCATCATGAATTCAGGCTGCTTGCTCTGGTGAGTCTGATGTAATCCAAGTTGGTGATTTGTTATAACAATGTCACTAAAATGGCCTTGTGTGGTGGCAAGCTTGTACACTAATCCTGCCACAAATCAATGATCCTCTTTTCTGCCTGTCATGCCATTGACTATAATAAATAAATTATTCATAGTTTGTTACATGAAAGTACATCAACTATATTACATATATCTGTACATTGTCCACATGCCATATATCAAAAAGACCACAGTGAGACAGAAATATATATCTTTCAACTGAAAGCAGCAGCAAAAATTTGTTATATTGAAGGGCAATGTTCTATCACTCATTTGTTTCTGGAGGGAGAGGCTGACTTCATATGCCTTGCTGTTATCCTGAAGTTTCAATGTATAAGTAAGAATTTAGAAACTATGTGAGAGAAACTCCTATTGGAACATACCAACAAAAATTGAGTAACAGCTTTGCTCAACTGATCTTTAGAATCTTGACACTCTTTACTTATGAATGGAGTAATGGCTTTGCTTGGCAACTGATCTTCAGATTTTTCACAGTCCAAGTCTGACTCTTCATAGTTTGAGTTTGATTCTTCACAGTCTGAGCCTGATCCTCCACAGTTTGAGTCTGAGTCACCATCCCAAATTCTCAGCTTCTTTGGGTTAATTGTGGGAAAATTGACTAGAAGTGGTGATGAAATGGAAGCATGAAAGAGGTGATATATACAGAATAAATGGTGGGTTATCCTATCCTCATTGGGTGGCAAAGATTGATTTGCAACTTTATGTTTTGAGGGGTCCCCAATCAGGCTGGTAAGGGACCACACAGCCATTTGTGCATTGATATCACCAAGAAAAAATTCAGCAGAACGTGAAGGATCTGCAAAAAAGTCTTCCAACAGGTTGATTGTTCCCCTTTCAGAAGGTCTGGAAAGGTGAAGGTAATCAAATGCAAAACTTATGTCTTTCAAGAGATTAATGGCAGTGGGAAGGTTTGCAGATGAATATATCTGCCCCATATGGACCAATATCAATTGAATGTCCATAAAGAGTATTTTGTTTTGCATATGCGACTGAAAACAAGCCATGTGGAAAGATAGTGAAAAAAGAACATCTGAGAGACAAGTTGGTTGACCAGTGTGATGAGTAAAACCCATGATAGCCATGTAAATCAATTTTTTGCATGTTTTGTCAAATAATCCAAGAAATCCATCAAGAATTTTCTTTCCAGAGTTTTTGGGAATACAAGGAAATAAATCTGTCATAATAAGGAGGCTCACATAGGATTGAAGCCAAGTTATAACAGATACTATTGCACAAAGAGTGGTTTTGACATGCCAAATATTTCGACACAAGTCAGGACGAGATTCAAGGTCTTCTGAGACCTGTACCAAGAACTGTTCAAGATGCTCAAGAAGTGTTGGAGTAGGTTCCACATCTGAAAGGTAATTGAACCATGACCTGTAAGCACATGCATGATGGCAGCGAATAGAAAGTATAAATTGGTTTTCACAATCACACTGCTGATTGAGTACCACCTTCAAGAATAGTTGGATAACTTCAATACATTTTTCTCTTCTGCCAATATAGTAAAGTCCAGCTCGAGTTTCACTCTTCAGAAAACCAGAGAATGATGAGTGAAAAAATTCAACTGGAGAATTATTGTCAGAAACTTTGACAATTGAATGCAAGTCATGCAGCAGTAAGTGTATGCCCTGAACAGTTATGGCCATAAGATGTGCAATGCCGGTTAATGTTGGGGCAAACCCCCGATGGTGGAGCATGATGCTGAAAATAGTAAGGATAGCATCAATATGTTCACGTAGTGCAGTGTCTAGAACTTGGTGATACAAAGTATCAAGATTGGCAAATGGTGAGGGCAGTGTTTCAGTGCGGGGCCGTAGAACCATGTCCAATCGTTGAGTAGGATCGTGTCGTGAGTCACCAACAAATTTGATCACAGTCGCAGCATAAATGAATTGTTGAGATGATTCATTAACAAGACGCTTCAAGTCAGTCTCAGATGGCCAGTTAGTAACAGACGCCATCGATGAATGGTATTCACGGATGCGAAAAAATTCATCACGGAAAAAAATCTCGATATCTTGATCAGGATTGAATGAGTCATCAAGTTCAAGATAATGGGAAATCGAGAAAACGTCAGGCTGTTTGAAAATGTTACGAATGTGGGGCTCTGGGCGACTAGCAATGAGAAACTGAAGGGAAATGTCAAAACAGGTTAGGGAGGTATAGATCGCTTTGATGATGGCACATTGCTTCTCCTCGCCATCATCGTTGCCGATGCACTCGTCAAGACCATCAAGCAGGATCAGGGTCGGCCATTGAGATCCAGGAGAGTCCATGACAGTAGCTTGGACGAGAGGCTCAGCAATAAGCTTAGTGAATTGGGCCTCCAGAGAACGAGAGAATATGCATGGGTCTTGCTGAACAACATTCTCGATGAAGGGTCTTGCCGCCGGTATGGAGACTGCAATTTGGTATGCCAGAGTTGCTGCCAGATGTTTTTCAGTGTTCCTCTCTGCAACATTGCGCGAAAAGAAGAAGCTCGCAGCTATGGATAAAGGTTTTGCCGAGTAGCATAACTCTGCGATGGATTGGGCTATGGCTGATTTTCCGGCCCCAGCTGGAGCGTGCAACCAGAGGATTGATTTCTTCTGCTTTCTGTTGTTGCTGCCGGCGTTGTCAGCCTTGCTATGCCTGTCACCGTTTCCTTGACCAACACCATTCCCGCCGTCACTGTCCCCAAATTCACCACCACTGCCTCCTTTGCCGCCACTGTCCCCCTTGCCAGTACTGTTGCTTTCATCATCACCTCTATCTGTGTCGCCCACATGCCAGGTCATGATCTCCTTGATAACAGCCTTCCGGGTATCCGGATGGCATTTCGGCGGTGGATATCGAGCATTTGAATCGTGAAACGCGCTCTGAGCCACGTTACGACGGAGAAGTTCGAATGCTAGGAAGACGTATTATTACAGGCTACGAAGATAGGTTCTGGGTGCCTACCGGAGTTACTTCCAAGGAACACATGAGCGTCGCCTTTGACGTCGTTGAATATGCATTCCTTGATATCACGAAATTGGGCGTTCTCAAAGTGCGACATCGCGCAAAACTAATTGTTGTCGCTGTCGAGTCTGAAGGCAAGATGATGGAGGAGAGTTGAGTTGGGAAGGATGTGACCCGCATAGCATCCTCACGGTGACCTTGATTGCTGTGTAGTGCTGTGTATGTGAGTGATTTGTCCAGATTTGAAATTCCTTTCTCATCTCCGTTCAAGAAATATCCATGATCCTTTGAAGAAACGAAGATTTTTGACTTTTGCCCCCCTTATTTCTGATGCGCTCCAAGTTCAAACGCAAAAAAGATACTCTGGGGCAATAAGTATCATCCAGGAAGGACCGAACTCCACGAAGTTTTGAGTCTCACACTATCGCTACTGTTTTGAGTCCCTGCTCGTGTTCGGCGAGAGCGAAACTTGGTTTATAGTTCGAACTCTTGCTCGAACGTGATTCATATACTCGCATGAATGTTTGGGCAAGCTTTTCAAGGAAATCGCCGTAGACGGATTCACGTTGAATGCTCCTTGTTCACTGAAGTATCGCCTTTGATTTAAACGGTATGTTTCCTAGTCATCATCTCAATTAAGACGATGTTCATGAGCCATCGTTGACAGACAGGATTTATTTAAGATCAGTAGCCGCCTTCTTCACTGCCCAGCTGGCTTCCCCCAACATCAAGATGCCTACCCGTTTTCCGTTATGACCAGTTTGATCCATATTCTAAATGAACGCCCGACATTCAAGGACAAGCCCCTCAGTTCCCTGCTCGTGAGACCGATAGAATTATGTCCAAGCTTCTGGCAATTGGGTCCGAGATGTTTGAAGAAATACCAAAAGACGCCGATGGTAAGGAGGAGGGCAGTGGGTTTTTGAAAAATAGGCAGGTAAACGCAGCACTTACGTTCGGGTTATCAACAGTGCTGACGATCATTAATATTGCTGCAGGAAAGTCGAGGAAATGCGGTGCGACGGCGATCGCTCCTCTAGCTCGGCGGCTTAAAGATTTCTTTACCCTGGTTTTTGTTCTTTCTGATCGTTATTCTTTACCAGGGTTGTCGTGCCGGAGGTGCCAGCCACGACTCGGAACAGATTTGTACCACTACAGTCGGACCTGTCATAACCCATAACCCAGATAACCCATAACCTCTTATATCCCATAGCTCCAGCTGTCCACTGACTTGGTGGGCGGGGAAATGCATACCATAACCCATAGGTCAGCCATAACCCATAACCCATAGGCCTCTGGTGGCAAAACCCATAGATTTTGGACCCTAGTTTAGGGTTACACTTACCAAATATGGTCATGAATTCTGTATTTTTCACCTTTTTTTCCCCAATGCTATGCAAATTCTACTGTAGTCCCAATGTTATTGGCCCATTAATCACCAAATGCTCTGAAATTAACCTGCAATGCCCCTCCCTCCCCAGCTTGATCTTTGTTCAGTCATGAAGCCAACACTTCTGAAGATAAATGCATTAATAATGACTTGCCCAGATGACACTGATTATTTGCCTTCCAGTTGAGTGGACAAAGGAAATAAGATTTTCTCAAAACTTTCGTGACTTTCATGAGCACTTACTTTTTTCCCACCCCCTGTAAACCCATAACCCCTGAAAACCCATAGCCTGGACCGTCCACCGAGGGGTATGGGTTATAAGAGGTCCGACTGTACCACTCCTATATGATCTTTATCACTCCTAACAACAAGAATTGCTGTAAAATGGACTTGTTCCGTCAAGAGTTGTTACGAGTTGAGAGTATGTAAGTACACTGCATGCACCCCTTCTTTGGAGTCACCATGGACACATTTGTGTATCTTTATTTGGCTTACGTATATTAGAAGCTGTGAATCAGACGACGATGTCCCATCCAACTTGAAGTCACCATCGCTACTCCCCGACACCGTCGTCGTCGACGAGCAAGCCCTTTACACGGTCGTCACCACCACATACATTTATTTGCATCCAGTCAACAGCCAACAGTGCCCTGATACTCAGCGACTCAGCGAAGACCTCATCTACATATACCTCGTGCCCTGCACGTTCTCGTATACCCCTTAGCATCAATATCCTGCCCATGACACCATCTAAACGAGTGGGACCCCATGATGTATTCAACGAATCCATACTCTCCTTTCTTCGCCGGCGCACATCCAAGAAAGCCCCTCCAGAACCCCCAAATTCACCAGACACGGTGATGAATGAGAAGAGCCTGATGGTTTCGGAGGGGAATGGTTATCTGAATCAAGCTTGCGGACTTCTCGAAAGAAACCAGGATAGGCTGGATAGTGCGTTGAGAGATAAACTTTGGGAACGGGCGAATGAGTGAGTGTTCGTACGAGCCGGTTTTGATTATCAACTAATGTCATTCATGTACAGAGTGACTCGTTCTGCGCCTGTTTTGGGCAAGCTGTCGAAAAAGTCACGTCTTTCACCTGCTGTATTCGTCAAGGACGCCCGTAATTTGCTCGAGGAGATACAGGTGGGTTTGTTTGCATCATAGAGAGTTGCGCATTTATTATCACTTACCCTTGTTCTAGATCGCACTGGAGACAAAAGCTACGCCCCCAAGGCCCCCCTTCTTTCCTCCGAGACAACGGTCGCCCTCACCCACAGAAAAGCACAAACGTTCCCCAAAAGTAGCGTTCACTGGAGTGCCTTTGTCACCACTGAGCCCACAGGAACCTAAACCCCGCACTACAGTGCTGACACGGCACGAGACCTTGAAGTCTAAACCACACAATGGAGACGCCAAATACCAAAATCCGGATAGCAGCTGGATAGCACCCCCCGTGTGTTATTTTTTTTACACTGAAATCATATTCTAGAGACTTACTCGATCCTTCTTCTTAGACTAATAGATCTGAGCCAAGACGCCGGAGCAAGAGCCAGGATCGTGTAGAGCCTCCTCCGCGTTCGCAGCATGTTCGTCACAAATCTGACACGGCATGGTATAACGACACAAGCTCAAATCGTCACCGACGTACATCACCAAGGCGTGAACGTTCTCCACAACGAGACCCCTCGCCCCCCAGGAAACCATCACGAGCAGAGCCTTCCTCACGATGGAAGCCGTCAACAAGGGACCCATCACCAACACGAAGAAAGGACGGATCACCACGAGGGAGAGACCCATCACCACGACGTAGAGAACCATCACCACGAAGAAGAGACCCGTCACCACGACGCAGAGAACCATCACCACGAAGAAGAGACCCATCACCACGACGAAAAGACCCATCACCACGAAGAAGACCAGCATCACCTCCCCCATCTCAACCACGAAGACCAACTTCACCCCCTCCTCCAGCTCCAGTAGCAACACCAACACCATCATCCAGACGACCCCGCCTCCCACTCGCCCACTCGCCCTCACCACCACCCAGACCCGAGTCCCCACGCCGCGTAGTAGCCGAAGATGCACCCCTCTCCGCTCTTCCTCCCATCCCTACCACCCCATGGGCACCACCTACCATCGTTGAATTTGGACGTCGATCGCCGTCGCCGCCTCCCAAGTTCATTCCCCCGCCGACGTCGATGCGCAGGAAGGAGCGGGAGGCGAGGTATAGAGACGATTATGATAGAGAGAGGGAGTACAGGTCGAGGAGGGGATATGAGGGTGGGAGGGAGAGGGATAGGGAGAGAGGGTATGACGGACGGGAGAGGGGGTATGATGAGAGGGAGAGGAGGGGGTATGATGAGCGGGATATGAGGGGGTATGATGCGAGGGAGAGGGATAAGTATAGAGGATATCGTTCGGACCGGGATAGGGATAGGGAGAAGGATAAAGACAGAGATCGGGAACGGGAACGCCAGCGAGATCCAGAACGAGAGCGGGATAGGGATAGGGATAAAGGCAGGGATCGGGATAAGGACCGGGACCGAGTGAGAGACAGGGATAGGGAACGAGAGCGGACAGAGAAAGATCGGGACAGAGAAAGAGATCGAGACAGAGGCAGGGAAGACAGGGACAGGGACAAAGGGAGGGACAGAGACAGAGAACGAGACAAAACAAGAGAAGGCGGCGACAGGAAACGAGAGGAAGGAGACAGGGAGAAGGAACGGGATCGAGAGAGGGCGAGGTACGATGATCGATCCCATAGCAGGGGAATGTCGCCGCCCCCAGCCCCGTCCTCGCATCGCGGATACGGGGGTGGGCACGCGTATTCCTCTTCTCGCCTTCACCTGCAGGCTCCTGAGCCGTATGGCAATGGGTCCAGGTTTCTGGAGGTGTTTTCTCCGCCAGATATACCGGTTGTCACTTTGCCTTCCAAGTAGTGCTAGAAAGTTATCTACGCAGATGTGTTGTACGATGGAGGTGTATTTATGTGATTCATAAGACCCTGTTACTATTAAGAAGATGCGAAAGTGCTATGACATGAACGATATGTTAGTGAAGGGTAGGTATTAGTGAGTGAGTGAGTATGCAGGTTCGTGAAGGTCGTGAAGGGCATGAACTGGATATCGCAGGAGAGGTTACGCCGCTGGATCGACGGCCAGCTAGAAAAACCTCACATCAGCTAATCGCCCCTAGAAACGAATGAAAAAAAAGTCGAACTAACCGCTTGCTTAACCTCAACCACCTGCTCCGGCATCACATTACACGCCGCAATATCCACATTCTCCCTAGCCCTCTCCCTCAAAAGGCCCCACACAACCCACCAATTATCAGCATCGTCCTCCGCATCATACCCAAACACATCGACAATCTCCGCCCACTCCGCCGAGCCCACCACCCCTTTCTCCCCCGTATCCAACACATCCTTACCCGCGTCCCTCTTCGCACGCATCACGGAGTCTCGCATATGCTGATAGTCCCCCGGAGGGAGGCACATGAATTGGATGTCCCCGATCTCTTTTTTGGTCACGCGGGAACAGCGGTCGAGTCGGACTTCGTGGAATGCGTATAGGAGTGAGCGGATTTGGCAGCGCGAGTGGAGGTGGGAGAAGAGTTTGCCGAGGACGGCGCCGTCTTCGATTGCCAGTGCTGCTTCTTGGATGGAACCAGGCTGTGTTCGAAGGAAAGAAAAGTCAGACAGAAAAGTAGTAGGGGAGGGGGAAGGGGCTTACGGGTAGTGGATGTGCGGCTTCACCTACCAAGACAAGTGGGCCAGATTCGTGCACCCAGTCGTCCAGGTCTGGCACTTCTTTGAAGGCGACACATGTTGGCGATTGAGCGAGTTTTCCGAGCTTCTTCAGCCTGAGCGACAAAGCACGTTTAGAACTGGCATAGCCAAAAGAAGCAGCAGATAGCTTACCGCGGTTCTGCAGTTTCCAACGCCTCTTGCATCGCAGATAACGATGCCATCTTTTCCCAAGACCCTTCATTATCATCCTTTGGACAATAAATGAACAGAGCCAAATCAGCCTTGCCTCCCTGAAAAATTTTAGCGCAAAATGTGAGTTTATGCGTATTTGCAGCGGCGCGGACTAACCGTAGGGAAACCTAGTACACTCCGCCCATTCCCAAACCAAGCAAACATTGACCTCTAAACACGCGACATTAGGGAGTATATCAAAGAAGAAAGGGGATTAATGGTCATACCAAAGCTCGATCATAAACGAAAGAAAGGTCTTCATCCTGCACAATGAGTTCTTTGGGTATCGTCGCGCTATCATGAATGAGGATGAGGATCGTTCCTGGATTGAGGGACAACAATGACGAACCTGTACATATTCATACGATGTATACTTTCGCCTTGATCGAATAATCGTCTTGATAGCCCTGAAGGCCCATCCGCACCAACGATAACGTCCGCCTCAAGGACCTCCCCCGTCGACAGTCGCACACGACATGCATCAGGCTCTATTGCGGTGACGGTGGTGTTCAGACGAATGGTTGCACCGCATGATAGGGCAGTATCGTATAACATTTGTCGTAAATCAGCGTGCTGAAAGGCAGATGGTTAAAGTAAAAGCCAGTAGGTTGGCCCCAGGAACGCACGTGTGCAAAGACGAACTCCCCTCGCGATTCCCGTAGCAGTTCCTCGTCCCAGACGTGTTCTCCAAGCAGCTCCCCAGTCTCGACTAATGGCAAGTTAGCAAAGTGCTCCAAGA
>Ga0307507_10010578_pt1 | contig 11889 bp, 6 predicted proteins | sample 7_EM_MG_FD_207223 | JGI IMG/M metagenome (GOLD analysis project Ga0307507, IMG submission 207223) | Populus trichocarpa ectomycorrhiza microbial communities from riparian zone in the Pacific Northwest, United States - 7_EM | ecosystem: Host-associated > Plants > Roots > Unclassified | place...
TTCCCCCCCCCCCCCCTCCTTCTCCCCCGGATCATCAAAACTGACTTGAGGATTTGCTTCCAAAAACAGCGGCGAATCCAACACCTCCACCTCAAACAATTCACAAAAGGACTTACCAAGCCTGCATTCCCTGTCGGCAGAGAAAAGTTCGTTGCGACCTCGGCTCCGTGGAGGCGCCGCACGACCCACCCTGCGTCCGTTGCCGTCGCGAATCCAAAGAATGCTACTTTTCCGCTACGAGACGCAAGACGAGGACCCCGACCGTGGACGAGGTAGGAATTGGTCGCGGCCGCGGTACCATCCGCGGCGTGGTCAGGAAGCACGAGGATGAAGAGGAAGTACTTTCACCGATCAAACGCTCCCGCTCAATTGGCCACGGAGAATTTGTCAATTCCCCATCCTATTCACCCAGCTTTGCGGGGAAACCCTTCACCACTCCTATTGACCCGCGACTCGCAGAACGAGATGGGGATGCCGACAGCAGGGACGGGGATACGGCAACCGCCGCTGAAACGCTGCTCCAGACGCCTGTTTACAACTCGCACGAGGCGCTGTTAACGCTTATTGAGGCAGCGGGGAAGGATACGATGTCCACTAGTGGGAAATCGTCCAGCGATACAGATGGGGAAGGTGAGAAGGATGCCGACGATGGCCGGTCGCCGGCTACACAGAACGGGAACGGGGTTCGGTTCTCCTCGGCGGGTGATAGCGGTTTCTCGTTTACTCATAGGCGGGCGGGAAGCGGTTCTACTACTTCTCCCGTGATGCAGGTTGGCCGGCTGGGGGCTACTAGGAGCCTGAGCATTAGCACTATTCACGAGGATAGGGATGGGATGGAAAAGGCGATTCGGGTGTGGAACAAATTTCGGTTTGTCAAGGCGGGGTGGTTCACTGCGAGGGAAGCAATTCAATATGTTGAATAGTAACCCCCCCTCACTTTTTTTCATATTTTACCCCGGATTGAGGCACATGTACATTTTTGCTGATGGAGTGATAAGCTTTTACAAACATCTACACCCGCTGTCGCCAACCCTAACTTCACCCTCCCTGCAACACATCTCCCATCCCAGTCACCACCCCTCACTCCTTCGCTTAGAGCCCTTCCTGACAACCATCATCCTTCTCATAACATCACGGTATCTGATCCTTCCGGGCCCGGGGGGCCAGTCAAGGTCATATGCGATCCACGACATGCTATGGCGCGAAGTCCGCGGTGGCTGCGAAGGGCTCATGTGGGGTGGTGGCTGGGGCGGTCTTGGTACCATAGGTAGTAATAACCACTCGCACACACATAACGCAAGGGTAGCGCACGGGCTGCGCACACTGGGGACGGTGGAAGGTTTATTGATACTCACGGAGTGGCACGTCCGGGGGCTGCACTTTCCAATGGGTGTGGAGGAGGGCGACTGGATGCTCGACTCGTCCGACAGCGATGAATGCGAGACCCCGCACACCCGGCGGAAACCGCGCAAGAGCGGAGGAGTCGTGGAGGGCCTGGGCGACCACATCGAAAACATACTCGAGCCGGCGTATCGCAGCGACCGGATGAGTTGGATGTTGCTGGGCAACGCCCTGGCTCTGGCGTATGAGCTCGGTGTCTTTGACGAGATTGACGAGCCGGCATCCACCGTCCCCGCACACCTCCCCTCCAGAGAACCGCCCCCACCGGACACGGGCTACCGTCTCCGCTTCCAAAGAATCCAGAAGCTCCTCCTCGTCTATGTCCTCCAACTCGCCTCGCGCCTCGGCTGGACGAGCATGATCCCGCGACACATCACCGACTCCGTTCAGCACAAGCTCAACTCTACCGGCGCCTCCCCAGCTAGCGTAACCATGACTGGCCGCTGGGATAGCGAGGATGAACTTCAGGACGTGATCTTCCACAGCTGGGTTGACCTAACAATGCTAATGAAGGCCTCCGCGGAGAAACTCTTCCCCTCCCGCCGGGAAACCAAGAACATTATGCGGACGGGCCGCTATGTGGGGCTTCTGGAGCATTTTCAACCCCTGCTGAAGCACTGGAAGCGTGAGTTCGACGCCCTCAACCTCCCGAACCCGATTCACCACATCCTCAGCATGGAATACGAGCACGTTAGGTTTTACATCAACTCCCTCGCCCTCCAAGCGGTCGTGGACCGGTGCGCTGTGAACAACAGTACGAAAGCCGCAGTGGCACAGATGAGCCCGAAAGACATGTCCTTCATAAAGGAAGTCGTCGACGCCTCCCGCGCTCTCTTGTCCTGCGTCGTGGAGAAGATGTATCCGGGAGGATTCCTCAAGCACGCGCCGATACGGATCTACCTACGCATTTTGGGCGCGAGTATGTTCCTGCTGAAAACTTTTGCGCTTGGCGCGAAAGAACACGACGTCACGGCTGGCGTAGCCCTTATCCATGCAACGATAGAAGCACTCCGCTCCGCAAGCGTCGATGATGTACACGTTGCACTGCGCTTCGCGGATTTGCTAGAGACATTGACGAATCGGATCCAGACCCGGTTCGTCAAGGTTAATCCCTCTAGTAGCGCAACTACCAATGCCACCACCGATACATCCGCAAGTACCCCGCCACCGCAGGCCTCGTCGCCTAAGGCGAAGGTTAAGATGCCCCCGCCTCCGACTCCCGGCATGCTACAGACCGACATGGCCAGGGGAGAGTATGGGTACGACGGAGCGGAGATACCGGATACTGAGTTCTTCTACCACGGGTTTGAGGATTGGCTGGCCCTACCGATCGATCCCATTGTTGGAGCTGGGTTCGATGCTAGTGTTACGCAGGGTCAGATGGGCGTCGATGTTGGCGGGGTGGATTTGTTGGAACTGATGTTGGCGGGTGGTGGTGGTGGGTAAGGGGAAGGCGGGAATTTGGAGTTTTTTGTTAAATTTTTAGGTTTGTTATTTTTTTTTTTTTGTATGATAGCATTTTTGACACGGAATTTCTATGCGTCTGCGCTTCTTCTCTTCTCTTCTCTTCTCTTTTTTCACCATTCCGTCCAGGAGTATCTGTTTGAGCGCCTATCTGGCTGGCTATCTGAATTTATTTCTTCCCTTTTTTCTTTCTCTTGGTACGTTAGCTTTGGTTGTCTGGTTGTCTTTTTTTTTTTTTTTTTGCGGGTGGTGGCTAAGTTTTACATGATTGTATATGACAAAGTTGACTAATGACCGCGGAATATTATACGATGGGATTGTCTTTCTTGCCAGTTCTATAATAATTATGAACCCCACACCTGAACTCTAAAAAAGATACCTGCTTCTCCATCCCAAAAGTATCCGGAAATCTTTTTGGCACGGTTTAGGGCCTAGGCCCAGGACACGCCAAGATTTCCGAATATATAGTGTACTTTTGGAAGGGGCAAGTATGATACTAGTATGATACTTGTGCATAGATACATACATTGCCGGGGTCTTTTGCATGATATCATAAAGAATTGACCCAACAAAAAAAAAAAGTACCCCCAATTTCGGGAACGTTTTTTTTTTCTTTCGATAATGCTAAGGTGATTGATGATTTATGTGTGCTGTCTGTGGGGATGAATGAATTAATGAATGAAAGTAGGCTGCGGAGTTTTATTGTGTCTGTTGGGGGGATCTATCTTTTTCTTTTCTTTCTTTTCTTTTTTTTCGTTCCGGTTATTGGTGTCTTGAGTTTTCGGTTAAAAGTTACTTGTGTAGTGGTCCGTCGGAGGCACATTTTCTAGGTTGTATTATATAAATATCGTTGGAGGGTTAGATACAGTATAAAATCAGGAGTGTCGGCAGATACTTCCTCTCCCACAAAGTCCTTGTTTCCGGAAAATTATACAAGTAGCATCGCGCTATGCGGTCATCTACGTATACCGCCGGGTATCCGCTGATAATAATATTCATCTTGTTGCCACGGGGGTCCAGGACTAGGCAGGGTACTCCTGACCTCTTATAATGCTCCCCATTCGTGAAATTCGTGTTGTATGGTATGGTATGGTGGTGGGGTGTCCGGGTGTTTACTTTGGTCTGACTATCTAGGGAAGAGAAACGGTACTGAACATTTTATATGATGTAGTATAAATTATGGTAGTATTTTATTCCTTTGTTCGATAATCACCCCGTTCCTCCGGACCTACGTTCTTTGGACATAATAGACGGAATTGACCTATATGGCTTTCTACCATACTTGCTCACTGAAATCTCCGGTCTGTTGAGGTGAGGTGGGTAGCCCGGCCTTGATGCGTGAACTTAATAGTCAATGGGGAGTGTAGGGGAAATTGAACCTCACTATGATAAGCGAGACTAGATGGTTCCTTGCCTTGTGATATTTACTTATCCGGGAGAGAATCCTCACGGGGTTATAGATATTGAATACTAGAAGTCACCTAAAATCTTTGAGTCTCAATCACATACTATCACTATCATGACTTCCCGGGGGTGAGCTACTATATATATGTGCAACTGGGAGTAACCGCGCCAGTTTAGTGCGGTACAAATGGGGGGTTTGCAGCGCTCGGGAGCTGCGAACTAAAGAAGCGAATGGGGTACTAGTACCGGCTCCGGAGGTGGTTTGTAAGTTGGCTTGGTCGTTCGGAGATAGTTGGTATAGGGTCGAGCTTGATGGAATAAAAAAAAATGCAAGCACTAGCGGGGAAATAATTTCAGGTTACAGTCGCGCCCCGTTTGTCCCGGGCGGTTAAGATCCGGAGTGGCCTATCTAGAGCGGCGGGGTGGTTGATGGGGGTGGTCATTGGAAAATGAAAATGAAAATCGAGTGATAATTGAAGGAAAAATGACTTGCGATTATTTCATAATAATATTATTATTATAAGGTCCAGATGAGGGGTACAGTGGGAAATAAAAGACTAGAAATTTAGCCTAGCTTTAACCGCCAACCCCGCTGTAAGCATTACAAAATGCGAATGAAAAAAAAAGGTGACTTCATACTACTACTAATAAATAGATCGACCTACTGATTCTGGGCAAAGTACCCAAGTCCAGCAATGCCACTTGCTAGAAAATCTATATAGAATTCAGGATTTACAGTTTCTCTTTCCCCCCAAACCAACGGAAGCAAAGCAACTTTATAAAATAAAATAAAAATAAATAAAAAGATTTCCTTCTTTCATTAAATTTTTTGTTCTGCTACCCCGCCGATCGCGGACCTTACTCACCCTTAGGATATGAGGCCTAGAGTCGGATTCTACATATTATACCACCTCGCAGCAGTTTCTGATTTACGCTACAGCCCCATTAATGAAGCCTAGGGTCTTCGGTTCTCCCAGTTCCTTAAATCTCCTATATTATTGTACCCTACGTGACGGATCGTTCGATAATAACATAACTCAATTTGAGAGGAAAAATCGAACTCCTGGGTTCCTGCTAAATTTGCACAGGGAGGTTAATTGTTTTCTTGACATGGTAACTAACTGTGCTAGATAGGTATTTTAATGTCATATTGCTACGGGGGTAAATACTTATCCCCGGTTGTCTTTAATCTTTTTAGCTCGAGGTTACGGATAGGTGTCGTGATGTGGTATATTAAATATTTAAGGCATTAGAGAAATAGTTCCATTCCTTCGTTTCGTCTTCTCCTAGAAGTCCCCCAGAAATTGTGACGGTGCCCCGCTCAGCGGGGTAGCCTTCTATAGAGACTGGGGAGGGATTTCCCGCAATATCATACTAATTCTTAACCTCCCCTTTTCTTCTATGACAAACTGCAGGTGTCAGAGACTTTGTACTCCCCAGCGGGGTGTCATATTCTGCGCAACCTGAGATAGAGGGGTGCTGCTATGCTGGCTCCAGATTCCCGCCAATTCCTCCTAGTGAATACTGTCGGCTTAAGGAGGTAGGTGGAACAGTAGTATTAGAGTTGCTCGGAGTGTCTTCCACTATATAGCAGATTACTACAGTGGGGTAATGCAGTAGTTAAAATAAAAACTATGTATCTAATATCGAGAGGTTTGTTTAATTTTCTGCTCGTTTTTTTTTTCAAAAATAAGAACTTTGTTGTCTTCGGGCACATCGCCCTAGAGGAGGTTAGTCGATTTAGCCCTTTCTATGAATGACCTCATGTCCTGACGGACAGCCACTCGCTATTCGAAGCCTTTCTGAAGAGGAGGGTGGATAACATGCTACATACAGTACGTACCTACTAAATCGATGACAAGAATTATCAATACTGTATATGAATATTTTTCGAGACAAAGTTTCTCAAGAGAAGAGGAATAACCCCTCTTTACTTTTCTTTAACTAATACTCCCTAGGTTTCTCCGTTGTTCCAGATACCCCGTTGCCCCGGATGAAATCCGTGAAATTCGGATATCCGGGATAGCGTGGTACGACCGGATATGTGGAGGGTGCATCTATAATATCCAGAGTGATTCAGGATGATTGGGAGAAAGACAGAGGACCTAGGAGGAACATTTGACCTGGGTTCTTACTAGATAGACTATCAGTCGTGCCTTTGGCAGCTGTGATATTAAATTTTAGGCTAGCACAAGTGGAAAATTCCTAGGCGCGGAATATATTTTTTCTATATAAGCAGAAGTTAGAGATTTCCGAATTTTCATCCAGTCTTAAAATACGTAAAATCCGTGATAGTGAGATGTATTTCTATGTCCCGTGCGTGAATCTTGAAAAATTGCCGGGGAAAAAAGGAGAATCAGGTGGGGTGAGATTAGGTATAACAGGGTGCGACTGTAACGGCATCCTATACTTTGGAATATTAATCAACTACTGTATATAGCCTACCTTCTTTTTCGAAGAATTGGCCACTTGGGTTGGATTGTGTTGAACCAGCAGTGAAATTGCATCGTGGATCGAGGGGTCTCTCTCTACAGGCTATGATGGGCTCATTCGAACTATGGTGCGAATCCTACCCGGAGGTTATCAATTGAGCCGGGCTAAATGCAACAGGCGAACCGTCCTAACCCGCTGAGGCGGTACTAGCTTTAGAGTAATTTCTATCCACATACCGGTTGTAGGGCAAGTAAGCATAGATACCGGTGAGATATCCGACTAGGCTACAGTGTACACTCGTAATACGGTGACGCTTGCGAAACGGTCTTCTATTTCTAGGGCAAAAATTAGCTGGAGCCTTGGAATTTTGTGTTGTGCAATAGCAGTCCGTTTTACAGACATCACGGCATTACGAGCAGCCAAGGGTAAATGTGCTTGACTGGACAACGATTTGCTAGGCCTTTTCCGTAGTTGAGTGTTGGCCGTGCAGTTGCCTTACAGTGGGGATTTTTGGCTTTACTCCCGAATGTAATCTGAGCCGCCCCGGGTTCTAGGATTGCCTAAATTTTCTTCCTGTTTGTTCGTTCCTGTTGCTAGGTTTTGAGTTTTTGGTTACTCACGTGGTGGTCCGTAAGAGGTTTATTTTCTAGATTGTTGTATTATATGAATGGTATATAGAGGGTTAGATGTCAACTTAGTGGTGTCGGGAATACTTTTTATTTCACAGAGTTGGTGTTTTGGGAGAAGTATAGCACGGTACTATGCGGTTCTCTACATATGCTTCTGGTATCCACTGATAATCTTCATCTTACTGTCGTGGGCAGCAGAACAGTGGCTGCTCCGGGCACTTGGGACTAGGCGGGGTACTGCTAAGTTCTTATGGTACTCTCGTTCATGAGATTCGGGTCGTAAGGTGGTGGACGTCCGGGCGTTTGCTTTGTTCTGACTGTCCGGAAAAAGAGAAACGGCAATGCACATTTTATACGGTGTAGTACAAGTTAGTACTCCATTCCTTAGTTTGGTGGTCCTTTCGTTCCTCCAGGCCTACGTTCTTTGGATGGACGGAATTGGCCCATACGGCTTTTTGTTCACTTAAATATCGGGTTTGTCTAAGCGGATAGGGGTAGTCCGCTGGGGGACCTGGTATCAAGAAGACAGCCCAACCTTGATGCGTGAACTCAATAGTCAATGGGGAGTGTGGAAGAAAGTGAACCTCACTATGGTAAGCGAGAGCAAATGGCTTGCCTTGAGATCTCTACCTATCCGGAAGAGAATCCTTACAGAGTTATAGATGCTGAATACTAGTGGTATGCAAAATCGTTAAGCGTCCCAATCACCCACTCTCACTATCGTGACTGCCCGGGAGTGAGCTACTATGTGCACAATTTCGAGTTTTACCACGCCGGGTTAGTGCGGTTCGGACAGGAGGCCCGTAGCTCGTACGCCGCGAACTAGAGAAGGGAAACGAGGACTAGTATCATACCGGCTCCGGAGGTGGCTTGCAAGTTGGGTTGGTCGCTCAGAGATAGTTGTATAGAGTCGAGCTTAGTAGAGCGAGAAAAGTGCAAGCACTACCGGAGAAAATACTTCCAATTACCATCCCACCCCGTTTGCCCCGAATGGTCGAAATCCGGAGTGGACTGTCGGCGCGGCGGGTGGTTGATCAAAGTAGTCATTGATGTTGAAAATAAGCTTTCGGATATGCACTCTCTACGTACTAGAGTACGACATAACTAGTCACTCTCAGTACCGGTGTCCTACTCTCCGAGTTTGACTTACCGTATTAGACTTGTCTCTTATGTCATCACTCATTCTACTAACTAGATACGCAATTCTCTTCTCAATTGTTTTCCATTGTCTTCTATCTTATTTCCTTTAACCCCTTTTCTGCTGCCAATATATGTTGCTATTCCGCTGTATAAATAGTAGGCCTTCCTGGCCCTCTAAGAAAGAATGAAGTCTTAAGCATCACGAGCGCGCACATCCTTCCGGTATATAACTTGACTTTTGGTCCATTTCTCAACAATTGAGAAAACTGAAAATCGAGTGATAATTGAGGGAAAATGACCGGGGACTGTTCCGTAAGGCCCAGCTAAATTAGGGGTAGAATGGGAAATAAAAGACTAGGAAAATGAGTAGAAAATTGAACAAACCCCCTCGATACTGGGCAGTGTATGTACTGAGTCGGGAAGTGGAATTAGACGGAGAAGCGAATCGGGTTTTCGGTGAATTTTGCACAAATCCTCACTAAGGCGGATTCGATAAAATAACCTCTGGATTTAAAAGTAGGTAAATCTAAAGTGACGTGCTCTCAGAAATATCTCCTGCTCTTCTGAATCTCTACTTCTTAGTGTTAAGCGCTAATTGAGATTTCCATATTTCTACTTTTTTAGTGCATTTTAACTGACCCACTTCCCAATCCAATACGTTACATAGTTTTTATTTCAAATACTCTCCTGCAATCTGAATTACCCCATTGTGGTAATCTACCACCGTGTAATTTCAAATAATTGAACCGTGTGCTATGCCGCTGGAGTTGCCTCCTCTAGTAACTTAAAGTCTAGTGTTTTTTTTGTCTTCCGGGGGCCTGGGCAACTATTTTTTTTTGTTTTTTTTTGTTTTTTTTGTTTTTTTTTCGCCAGGTTTTCTAAAGTAGGTATCATAATTCTCAACCACACAGCACTTGGTTCGATTATTTGAGATCTTATGATATACAGTGGAAGCAACACTAATACTTTTGTTCAACCTCCTCCTCCTTAAGCCCCGAGTATCCACTAGGAAGGAAGTAACTCGAATATAAAACCGGTGCAGTCGCACCCCACTATCCTGGGATGCATAGAACCGGATACCCCCGCTGGCGCATATAAAATCACCAGGTTTAGGTGTGACAATGGCCGTGGTGAATACTCCAATAAGTTCTTCCGTGGAATTCTGCGAGCCTTGGGTGTTTCTTTTGAACCCTTGCCTCCATATACACAACACAAAAACGGCTTATCAGAGCGTATGATAAGAACTATAGCTACAAAAGGGAGAAGCTTGCTATTTAACTTCAAGCTAGACCCAGAACTCTGGGCTGAGGCAATCAATACAGCTACCTATTTACATGCACGTTCTCCCTCACGAGTGCTGGGCAATAAGAGTCCCTATGAGACCCTCTTTGGTAATAAGCCTTCACTTGCACATCTTCGCCACTTTGGCTGTGTGGCTTTTAAACTAGTTCCTGAGGCACAACGAACAGAGAGGAAATTTGGCTCTAGATCTAAGAGGTGCGCCATGCTAGGCTACGTCCACGATACAGGAAAGATATGGAAGCTATGGGATATCGAGCAAAAGAGACCCTTTCACTCCTCTGATGTCATATTTGACAAGACTCCTATTGCTGGCTCTTTTGAGCATTGTACCGGGAATGATATATTAAAGCCTCTACTTCCTAAGGATATTCTCTTAGTTGATGAGAATGAGGAGGAGCCGGTTGACTACCACGATATAAACATTGGTTATACTGAGTCCCCCATAAAACAGTCTGAAACTGTTAGCACACTCGAGAAATCTGCTAGGCTGCCTGAGCGCCTGATCGAGAACATGGGTTGTACTGAGTCCCCCATATGTGCGAGCCCTGTGGTACATTATGAAACGCAGCATACACCTGCAGCAGAGAGTGTACAAACGCAGCCTACACCTGCAGAGTGCTTGGATTCCCGGCCAGCACCAGTACCACACCAAACACCAGTTCCTACTCCTCCACTTCGAAGGTTGGGTAGAATTAGATCACGAGTTGTACAGGTTGCTCTTGTTGATGGGGTTAGGTCTGGTAATGACCATGAGGGTGGTTATGAGGAGGATCCGGCTTTTTATGCCGACGCTGCTAGTGATGAGCATTGGAGAGCAGCAATGCGCAGCGAGTATAAATCACTGTTAGACAACAAGACATGGACACCGGGGATGCTGACGAGCTCTACTGTGGCAATCCTGAGTTGCAAGTGGGTTTACCATACCAAGGTTGAGGCAGATGGTTCAACCCGTTATAAGGTCCGTCTAGTTGTACGAGGATTTGAACAAGTCGAGCATGGAGAAACCTTTGCTCCGGTGGCTCGCCTCACTACAGTACGTATGCTACTGGCTGTGAGTACTTTGAAGAATTGGCAAGTGCATCATATGGATGTTACTACGGCATTCTTGAATCCGTCCATTGGGGATGAGATTGTCTACATTCGCCCTCCTGAAGGGTTTGAGTGGTTGGATCCTGCTCTGGATTCTCAGGCAGGATCAAAAGTCCTAAGATTGCGGAAGGCTCTCTATGAATTGAAGGAGGCCCCTCGTCTTTGGGTTCGAGATATTGATGCTTACCTTCATTCTATAGGATTTAAGTCATCTATGAGTGACTCTAATCTCTATCTCTCACCAGCAGTCATCTTGGTACTCTATGTTGATGATGTGCTCTTGGCTGGCTCTTCCGTTTCTGAATTACAAAGGGTTAATATCCGGTTCCCCTCCTATTTCGCTGTCGCTCATAGTCGGGAAAAGCAAGAGCAACGCAAAAGCAAGTGCAACGCAATGCAATGCAACATAAAGGCAGGTGCTACACAACACAAAAGCAAGTGCAACACAATGAAACACTAATTTTTTTAATTTTTTATTGAATTGATGTACATAATAAAAGTTATCAAACACATATCTATATCTCTAGATAAGTTATTTGGCCTTAATTCAAGCTTACAAAATTAGCATTTCTGGTAATAGAGTCATCTGACATAAATGAAGAATCAGAATCTGATTCACAACCAAGATCATCATCACTCTCCATAATACCAGCTCCTCCATCATTTGCCATTTGTATTCTACCTCCCTTATCAACTGGTTGTCTCTAGGTATATATTTCCACCTTTATTTGTTGATCATCATCTTGTAATTGTGGATTGATTATGTTACTAATATTGAAAGCACCTGGATCAAGTAACAATAAAGCTTGTACGAGGTCAGGAGGTGCTTGAAGTGACTCAAGATCGGTGGCTGTCGGATTCTTTTCTGGATCCGGAATTGCAATCAATAGCTCTGGAGGAATAATTTCTCCTTGGGCTTGAATATTGCGGATTTGCTGCTTTCTTTCCCTTTCTGCCTTCCGAGCATCAATTCCCCGACGATTTAATGCAGTTTTTGCCTTATTGACTGCCACTTGGATACTCTTTT
>Ga0307507_10010579_pt1 | contig 11889 bp, 7 predicted proteins | sample 7_EM_MG_FD_207223 | JGI IMG/M metagenome (GOLD analysis project Ga0307507, IMG submission 207223) | Populus trichocarpa ectomycorrhiza microbial communities from riparian zone in the Pacific Northwest, United States - 7_EM | ecosystem: Host-associated > Plants > Roots > Unclassified | place...
ACGCTCCTGGTCCACCAAGGGGGGTTGTGGTCCCCGTGGTCCACCTGGTCCACTCTGATCCATTCTGATCCACACTTTTTGAAATTTTACCAAAAATGTGGGCCAGGGTGGATCAGGGTGGACCAGGAGGACCAGGGGGACCATAACCCCCGTTGGTGGACCAGGACTGGTTTTTACATTTTGCTGATGTGATAAAATTGCCCGGTTTAACTAATCGGGCATCTGTAATGTCAGGCCGTGTGAGAACGTCCGTCACTTCATCTCGAGAACAAAAGAAACATGCATGTCGTCCGATGGGTCATTGGCCTCATCCCTCCTTCACCCAAAAACTCTCCTCTGGTCCAATCTCACCCCAAAACTCAACCCCTCTTCCGGGTATGGGAAATCACAGCACACCATGTCTGAGTTAAGATCCCAACCCCACAAGGCTTAAAGAATGTCATGGCACTTAATAGTGCCCACCCCAAACCCTCCATCACCCCTACCCCCATCTCTCCCTCCCAAAACAAACTCCTTCCCTCTCCCGTCAACATCAAAAAACAAAAGAAATATTGCCCCGAAGGGAATCCCTAAGGATACTAGTACCACTACCGGATCTACTATCAGAATGTGACACTTGCGATGGGTGCCACCGCCTCAAGTTTCACCAGCCACTAAGAGAGTCCGCCACCCTGAAAGGCAGCCTCCGAAAAACCGGAACCCTATTCCTCCGAACCCTAACCCCCAGCCCAGTGCCATTGGTCCGCCAACTCCGCCACCGCCAACACACCAGCTGCCTACCACACCAACTCTATCCCTCGTTCCTGGGGGTCAAAACGATCCCCCCTCTCAAAACTCAAACCCTAAAAACAATGAAAACCGTATCGTGGAGTCCTACCTCTCATGCCTGCCCACCGTAGTAGAGCTAGCGAAAATCCGCCGTTTGAAGAGAAGTTAAAATATGGCATGCCATAAAACTAATCGAAGAAGAACATACCGATAAAATTGGGAAGATAATCCCTCGGGGGATAATATCAACTCAAAAGAACGAACCTCAGAAGAGGAATGTTGTACTTGAAGCTATCGTGAAAAAGCAAACAAGGATCCTAACTAGTCCACGGTGATAAAATGACTACTCACATGGAGTTGAAATTTCAATCGTTGTGGTTGTAGGGGTGACAGCGGATGGTTCGGACACTTTATGCCTGCCCCTTGTACCAAGAACCAGCCAAAGGTGGTTCGAACCACAACCAATCCCCTTGCACCCTCACGACCAAAAAGTGAATATGATTTGTGATTGAGCAAGTACAAGGACAAGTAGGATGTCCCTCCCAATTCGGTGTGATAATTCACTGACCGGTTACACAACTCAACTTACCCTCCTCAAGCATCTCGCCGAACTTGAATATAAAATCCTTCACGCATGACTTTCTCCATATGGTAATTATACAAGTGCCGATATCATAGGATACCGGTACCCAGAGCCTTCAGCCTCCAAAATCACTCGCACTTATCCAGGGAACTCCTTTTCGGACCGCCACAACACTCCCGTATAGTCAGCAGTACTGTACTGGGGGGTGTATGCAAGTGATTTACCTTTTGTGGCATAGTTTTGTAGAAAGTGACGGGACTAGTTAGGCATAATCCACGTCTAATTAGTCCCGCTACCATGTGAAAACTGCGCCACAAATGGTAAATCACTTTCATGCACCCCCGAGTACAGTCCAGTACTAGGTTTAGTAACAAGGCGGAAGCCAAAATGCACCCAAATTGGGATCCTTATCACGACCAAATAATTTCGAGTGCAGAACATAACAAATAGACTAGTCTTATATTTTGTTAAATTCGTTGTATTGTTTTTTTTCGGTACATGTAAACAAAAGTTAACAATTCCCTGGGCATAAACCGTTGCATTCAGGAAGTATCCCCAGCAGATAAAAGGCCCAAAGCAAAACAAAAACCAAAGAAATAAATCAAACAACCAAGTACCCGAAGGTAAACGTCAGAGTTAATCTTGTTCCAATAGGAACTTTCATCCAATCTCATACCAATGAAACTAGCTCCTTAAATTACATCCCAACCGTACTAGTACTTCTAGAGCACTTGGAGTCGACAACCCAACTCACACGAGGTTCCCAGGGTCGTAAAGTACGGGTGCAAAAGTTCTCGTCCAATACCCTTTTTACACCAAAAATGGACATTTTTAAATAAACAATTCTCAGCCCTGCTTAAATAAAAACACTTGAAATTTTTTCATCAGCTAGGCAATCACTATATATTCAAACATCTACAAGTAAAAGTGCAAGGAATCAAAGCTGCCTTCATTGTTCATAATTATGTCAACTAGTATGAAGGTGACTTAGATTTTTGTATAGAGCTCCATACAAAAAAGTACAAGGCAACCAATACCAGATACTTAAACAACCTTTTCTCCATCGCTTGGTAATATTTAAGGATTCCGTAACTTTCTTCATGTTATCTACATGTTTGCTAATTCAAGGACAAATTTTTCGCTGATTCTCATAGACATTGCGCAACGAGAGAGGGTGGTGAAGATGGGCACTTTTGGTGTAAAAAGGGCATCGGACGAATACTTTTGCCCTAGTACTGTACGTGTTTGGGAATCCGCTATTGTCGTCTTAGTGGGTCCTGCATGTTTCCGGCTCGAACAGACCCATGAATGATGCCGATGTTTGCCAGTGTGTATTCGTATGGCAGCCCTAGGGGGCCAGCTAGTGAGGTGGAAGCAGTAACTTAGGATGCTAGCCAGCAGTAGGGTGCTAGCCAGTATACCCCCAGGCATCAGGTGAAGTTGCATCCCCGGCCTTACTTTATACTTAAGCGTTCGATAAATCACTCACATCAGGTATTCCGCGGGTCCTGTTTTTGGCAACATACGCCGAAGAGAATGATGCCGGTGTGTTTGATAGCAGTAGGGTGCCAGCCATGGTGTTTTGTCTCATGAGGAGGCCATCCTAGCACACTTATGAAGCTCTAAGTTCATCGGCCGGGTATGATCGTGTTGATTGGCATTGTCCGGCACCATACTGGCGACGCTCTCTTCAGTAGTTTTCTTCCACCGAGGCAATTGCCCAAAGTTTCTAGTCACGCATTCAACCCATTTGAAGCTGGAACCCCAAGGGCAGAACTACAAGGAGCAGCTCAGAAGTATTCGCAAACCATACACGTGTACGGTACTTACGCGCAAACTAAGTCGCGGTGCAAGGGGCCTCAGATCCCAGGGGTTTCCCCGGTTAATCAGCACCATGGACGACTTCACAAGCCACTCGGACACCCCACTCACTCAGACAACTAAACATAAATAGGAAGCTTTCCTGTGATAAACTAGATAAAGTGCTGTAACTGAAGAGATCAGCCGTTGTTTCCTCACACAAAATCAACCAATTAGCATCTGTCCGAGTGGAGGGGAGTGTTCGAGTGGGTGAAATCGTCTACGGGTAACATAATTTGCGCGCAAGTACCAGCCAACTAATGCACAGGCCCCCGCGCTTATTCCAACACCGAAAATGCTTAAGTTACCCTTAATAATCGAATTGTGTACTTTCGTATGTACCAGTTTTAATTTAGCCTCCTTCTGGGCTAGCTTAGGACTAGGGGCCGTCAACAGAGGACCTACGATCATGGAAAGGACCTTGAGCCCTTTTTCTATCTCCCACGGCGGCCAAACTTTCAACTCGCGAATGGCCTCCGGGCGAGATGTATGATGTGGTTCTATGGCAACCGTTTATATAGCCTTACCCTTAAGGTACCGGGATCGTCAAGCTCCGTTTAGGACTTTTCCCGACATCTTTTTCCCACGGCGCATCTCATAAGGCATCACTCGGCCACCTGAGTGGTGTACCACCGCGTTGCCCTCAAATTCGGATCCTAGGCCACGCAGGGCAGGTATCAACCATACCAGCTAGCATATATCAAGCGATAGCCTATTACTGAATACCCACTATTACGACTGCCGAAATCTTCTTATTGGTTTGAGTGGAGCGAATGCCCTATGCTGATATAGCGATACCAGATGAATGAGCGTTCAAGTAAAAGAATTAACAAAGCTAATTTCTCCCCTAGCTATGAGCCAGGACCAGGGCTATATATAAAGAAAGAAAATGACTGCCCAGCCTACATACGTGTCCACTACTAATGTGACGGCTAAGGTGACTCACAGTCGATCTTACTACAACGGGATGAGGACAGTTCACCATCAGCGGCTCTAGATACTAGTTTCAACACACTCCCCAATTGAGGATTGGGCAGACATGAACAGGCGAAAATGTAGGAAACATAAAGCAAACAACTAGTGAAAAAACCGAGAACAAAGGTAGGAAAAGTGATCACCCTGAAGGGCCTTTGTGAACAAGTCCGCAGGGTTTTCTTTGCCACTAACGAACTCCAACTCAAACCGTCCTTGTCCGTACTGTTCTCGAATATAGTGATAGCGCACATCAATGTGCTTCGAACGTCGATGTAGTGAGGCGTTGCGGGTAAGGAAGTGGGAACTGAGATTGTCCCCATAGAGCACCGGCTTGATGCTTGTATTTGTTATCCGCAATTCGACTAGCAGACTTTGTGCCCAAGCGAGTAACTGAGCAGCGGAGGTGAGAGCAATGTACTCCGCTTCCATTGTGGAGAGTGCTACCACTCCCTGCTTGGCACAGTTCCAGGCAATTGGGCACCCTGCAAAGAACATAACTGATCCGGAAAAGCTTCTACGATCACTGAGGGAGTTGGCGTATGAGGAATCGCTATAGACACACAGTATATTGTGGGGCTTCTCCTTCTGACGGTGGTAGGTAAGTTTGTAGTGTAGCGTATGCGCTAGATAACGGAAGATGTTCTTGACCATCCGCATATGCGACTCACAAGGATCGGAGAGAAACTGGGATAGGCAGCAGACACTAAAAAGAATATCAGGCCTAGTAACAATAGCCGCATACAGGAGGCTACCAATGGCTGATTGATACTCTTTGAGATCAGTAGGAGGTTCAAGCAGGTCGCGCTTTAGTGGACGCTCGGATGGTGAGAGTGGAGTGACAAGTGGCTTCGCTCCGGATGGGAGATACTTGTTGATTATCCGGCGAAGGTAATTTGTTTGAGAAAGCGATACAGACGTATCGGTCCATGTAAGCTCAATTGAGAGAAGATGTCGAGGTTTTCCTAAGTTATTCACCGTAAAGTGAGCGCTTAACCAACTGGTGAATCCATTGTCTCCTCTGCCGACAAAGAGTAAGTCATCCACATGGACTCCCAGAAACTCGCTGCCCTGATGATTGATATAGAGTGCAGGGTCGGCTACAGATGGTTGAAATCCACGCTGTCTCAGCACAGCAGCCAGAGTAGTACCCCAACAGCGCGCTGCCTGTTTGAGGCCGTATATACTCTTCTTCAGGCGAAGAACCTTTCCACTTGGTACTTCAACCATTCTTGGTGGCTTGATATAGAGCTCATCGTCTAGTCGAGCATTGAGGTAGGCAGATTCAATGTTGTACTGTGCAGTTTGAAGATTGTTTTGAATTGCATATGCCAACAGGATGTTTAGAGTGTTGGTTCGTACAACGGCAGAGAATGTCTCCTGATAGTCGATGCCGGGTATCTGCGTAAACCCACGAGCAGTAAGTCTTGCTTTAAACTTTACTATGTTACCATGTTCATCCCGCTTCTTTCCAAGTACCTATTTCCTATCCACAAACCTTCCGTTCTCAGGTGGTGCTGTTGCCTCCCAAGTGGTATACCTCTCCTTGGAGGCAATTTCCGTCGCCATTGCAGTCTTCCACTCTCCGGCCTCGGGACCACCAAGTGCTGTGGAGACTGATGGTGAGTCTGCATCTACACACCCAAGAAGTATGACTTCTCCCCACTCCCCATGCCTGGAGGCTCGACCACTGCGAGTCCGGACATCTGGTAGTGGCTCACAAGTCATAACCTCCTCAGCAGATTTCTTCTCATGTTGAGCAGTCAAAGTATCTGATTCCGATTGCCCTGATAGAGTCGCTGGTTGGAGAGTCGGTGATCCAGGTGCCGATTGGTGAAAGGCTCCTGGTGTGGAGAGAATCATAGATGGACGAGTAGCGGACTCTACTGACGATGGTTCGGGTGCAGTAGACTCAAACAGATTTGGGTAGCGATCACTGAGCTCTGTCTTTGAAGCTGGCTTCCAAGGTACCGTGGATTGAGCGGAATTAGAAGCTGAAGTCTTTCCTGCAGCTTATTGAATAGTTTGTGATTCCGCAGCTGCGCTGTCCACCGTAATGACCTCAGGGGACAAAGTCACTACTCTCGCTTTAAAGTCGCGTGATATAACTACTCTGTGGAGAGAGGGAATCCAAAAGCGATAATGATTGAGCTGCTCACCATAACCTACGAGGAATTCATCTACACTGCGGGCCAGCAGCTTCCCTCGAGTTCTGCGTCTCTCCTCTGGGACAAAGACATCGGCTGGACAGCCGAATGCCTGCAGCTACCCAAGGTCTGGCATTTCTCCCATAAGAACTTCATGGGGAGATATGTCACTCAGGGTCCCATGAGGCATTCAGTTCTAAAATTGTCTTGAGAAGAGAATGGAGACTTGTCGGGGTCTTCCCGTCGAACTTCTCTTCAAGTTTTACCCAAGCGGTTGGGGCATCGGAGGCGGTTGACACCATTGGCATTAAGCCAACTCTTAATGTTAAGTAGTATTAAACCTTTTGCATGCTGGGAGAGACGGACCCAGGAGGGTTCTGCCGTTGTGTCGCTGCCTTCGGGCTTTGGAGTTTTTCCAATCATGACATCCCACACACCCATAATGTCCAGGAAGGTTGTTGCGATTGACCTCCATGTGTGATAGTTGGTTGCCCCACCCAACTTCGCAATTTGCGGAATGTTGAGGCACTTGGAGACTTCTGCCATGGTGGCTGAAAGGGGATTCCCGATGTGGGAAGCGGAGATGACTGTCTTCGGACAAGATGCAGATGGTTCAGAGGGCTGAACCCGGGCTCAGGCATCAGGGAAATGTCGGAGCGTGGTCCAAGGTGGTCCTGAACGCTGCTGGTCCACCAAGGGGGGTCATGGTCCCCGTGGTCCACCTGGTCCAGTCCGATCCGCTCTGATCCACACTTTTGGAAATTTTACCGAAAAGGGTGGATCAGGGTGGATCAAGGTGGACCAGGAGGACCAGGGGGACCATAACCCCCCTTGGTAGACCAGGAGTGGTTTTTACATTTTGCTGATGCATGATCTATTGGTTTGAGGGGAGCGAATGCACTATGCTGGTATAGCGATACCAGATGAATGAGCGTTCAAGTGAAAGAAGTAACCAAGCTGATTCATCTCCTAGCTATAAGCCAGGACTGGGGCTATATAGAGAGAAAGAAAATGAGTGCCCAGCCTAGATACGTGTCTACTACTAATATGACGGCTAAGGTGACTCACAGTCGATCTTACTACAACGGGATGAGGACAGTTCACTATCAGCAGCTCGAGATACTAGTTTCAACACAAACGATCTCCTGTCTACCTCCGGTGATTGAAATCTCAACACCATGAGACATCATCGTCAACATCCACCACCCTCTCATCTGTTCTAATGGCTCTTTTGCCTTGGAGGGTAACGTTACCACCCCCCCCTCCCTCCTATTATTCCCTTCTGCTCCTCCTCTCGCTTTGGCAGCCTGGTTGTATCGGGTATCACGATCACTTTCCCCTCCTTCCTCCGCACCTGTTTCACTGCCTCGCTTAACATTTGCACGGTGGGCAACCCCTTTCTTTTGTCAATAGCTCAGTTGCCACCTCTGGTTGTCCTCCAAGTAGGGGCCCCGGTAGCTCTGCTCCCTGGTATTGCACTATCTTCTTGTATTACTGTTGAGTACAGTCGGCATCGTCGAACTGTCGTGATCTTATTAAAGGTCTTCGCGCCGGATTGGCTTTCCCTGGTGTTTCTCCTACGGATTTGGTATTTTGGGGTTTTGTCACTATCGGGTTTTTTCTTGTATTTTCAGTAAATGCTTTCTTTTGGTTGCGACTTTCATGTAACTTTTGTTGTAGTTTTAAGCCCCCAGGGACTTGGAGTGGGTTTTAGACCAGGAGTTTTTCTCCAACGGTTTCCACCCCCTTGACGATGGGTTAGACTGAGTGGAAGTTTGTTGCGGCCATAGCCTTTGCCGCTTCTGGCTACCCCTGCACTTATTGCTTTGGTCTTCCGCCTCAGCTAGAAACAAATTTTAAAATATGATAAAAAAAACAAAAGTAAAAAAAAAAAAAGTGCACGAGATTGTGGTTGTTCACGTAACTATCTAAGTTCTTTCATATACTGTACTTTCAATACAAAGAGATTCTCTCTACCATACTTTCGAGAATTAAGATACGACTATCTTACACGAGCCTAGTGATCAACACTGCTAGATAGGAGTCAGTGGACTTAGCTATCGCAGTCACCAACAGGTTGAGAAAGTGATCGTTAGCTACATATCGGTTACCTGCTGCAAGGATCACCCAGCGAAGAGAGGATTGTAACACTTGGTGAGTTCTAGTGTCAAATCCATCAGCTGACACCCACAATTCAGCCGCACCATATCTCGCAGCCAATCAAAACCCATAAACCAAGTCATGTGCCCTGATAGGGTCCTATGCGCGAAACCCATGACTCTTAACTATGAGTCATGTGGGAGATACATAACCCACATGACCACAAACCTGAGTCATATCAAATAACAACCAATAACAATCAACGAAGAACACGCTATTGCGTCATCATGTGAAAGCCTAACACTCAACTGATCTTATAGCAGTAAGGCTAATAAACCAATATCTGAAAACTATTAGTCGTGAGGAATTCTGCCTTGCTTAGTCACCGTTTGTGACAGCCAGCTACATTCAAGACTGACTACTTGTGCAACATGTTATTTTACTCTCTTGCCATGGTACATTTACTAGCTCTCAGAGTTTCTATGCCATATGGTACATATGGACCCTAGTGGTCTTTAGATTGGTTGAATTTAATTTGAACATTTCAGCTATGAGACAATTGAAAGACAACAAATGAAAAGTCAACATATGTTCTAACCCAGAGGGCAATCACAGAGAAAAACAGTGCAAAGAAAGCATACAAGCAGGTTCTAGCCCAAGAGCAATGACAGAAGAAGGGTGAAAAGGAATCATATCTTGTGGCTGCAATGATAGAGAAAAATATGCAAAGTAAGAAAATGTTCCTGCAACTATAATAATAGTGGAAAATAATTGAAAAAGAGAAGCAGTTAGCAGTACACAAAGAAGGAATTGACAAATTTGATCTACCGATGTTCCTTAGCCATCGTTCTGCCCACGACCATGCTCCAATACCTCCGTCAACTCTACTAGTATGTACTATCCCCCTTCATGAAGCTCAAATAATTAAATGTAAAACATTCTCACCCCTGAATGGCTGTGGTATTTCATGTGTAAATAAGTAGTCCTTTAGTCTTTTCTAAATACCTCCTTGTGCTGTCGACTCGGAGTAAAGAGTCGGTACACCCCGAACTAGTATTGTTTTACTTTTTCTTTCCTCTTTTATATGCAAAGTATATTCACGAATATTCCCCTAACATAATCTCCATTCATATCCTGTCTGACATAATCTTCTGTAAGGACCCATCTGCTCTAGCCTTCCCCAAAGGGACTTCATCTCTCGCCATACCCCATGGCCAATAGTACTTGCTATGCAACCCCTTTGTTTAAAACTTTAATTATCTTCCATTATTAAAGATATCCAACTATGTACCGTAGGTGTTACAAGACACTCGCAATACCTCAACCTAATTGAAGTTATAGTCTTATCCAACAACTGATCATGCTTTGCCATTTCATGTTGCACTAGTCCATTTTAGTCTAGGACTTTAGATGTATGTTACTTCCATAGTTTGCTTGCAAGCCTCTTTGTTTCGGAAACCTGTCAACCTATATGCTTGGTGGAAGCAGATATCAAAAGAATCTGCTAGTGGTCTGATGCCATGGGGAATTTTGACAGTATTACTATTTTCCTGGACAGTGGAAATAAATGTGATGTATTGCAGGTAGAGCATTAGGTCAGAAGAATTTGCAAATTTTAAATAGTAACTGGATGTTACAGGGCAAGGAGGTGAGTTTCTCTAGCTGGCTACGAAGCTGGAAGGTGTCTGTACAAGAGTGAAGGGATTGTCAAGTCTAGATAATTTGTATAGTAACAGGATTAGGGGTATACAGCAAGTCCAAATGATTTTACATCTTGGCAATAATGTAAGGCAGAAGACATATCTGTTAATTCTCCGACAAACAGCATTCAGCTGTACTCATTTTTCTTTGCTAGTACAAGTCCTGCTTTTTTATTCTCCTTTGGACATTTCAGACAGACAAACTCTCCCTAATCTTATATGAGTTCTGCTAGAGAGATTTGCCAGTGAAGCTCACACATGAGCTTAAATATGGAGTTAAACCCACAGGAAATATTGTACAGGTCCAGTTCTATGCCTTTTGGAGGGTCCATATAAAGTGTACAGAACTTGACCATTAAAACGCTAAGGTTGTCCTAGTACTTATGTACTCGCTTGATTCCCTTCAAGTTCTTTGTCGCGTACTAATCAATATAAGAAAATATCACTATCCTTATTAAGTGGTTCAACTGTGAAAGTATTTGAGATGAGTATGTCGCTTCTTCGCTTGATTTTTCCATTTCCACTATAGAATAGCAAAATAGTGATTACTACTTTTTCCATACATTTTCAATATGGGTAACCAATTTTAGACTAAGTTTATCATTTTCAGTCATGGTCAGGATAATTTTATGTTCCTGAGAGCTCACTTACAAGACCTTCACTACCACCAAAGTCCTCTGATTGGAAATATATATACTTACCAGAGTATGAAGGATAGCAAATTTATAAATAGTTGTCTTAAGTTTATTAAGAATGGAGTATTTAAGACCAGGGAATGCTGGATCCCAGTGGTTAGCAAAACACTCTTGTTCTTCAACTAGGCCTAGATTATTAGACCCTCCAGGTGGTACACATCAAGTTTGTTAGCTATTGTGTATAAATACACCAACTAAGTAGGAAAACAAGTGGGTGTGGTCTTGGGTTCAAACAAGCTATCAAATCTATATCAATATCTGTAAGGCTTATTATTATAGAGCTAATAATTTTGTTTAACAAGTTTAGTACTTTTGATTCTTATCTGACTCAAAGTGAAGTCCAAGATTATGAACCAAAAGATATTGTAAAAGTATTATCTGAGGCAGATATATAAATACTCGCAGACAGCTACTGTAAAAACAGTATTTGTAAGGCTGAAATCATGTTTGTGGCTGAATTATAGGAAATGGGAAAGCCAATTCTTTGACCATTTGAGTTAGATGTCTATATCTTATCTGAAGAGAGGAAGAGACAATAACTGAAACATTATATAGTTTAGTAGTACTCACTTAATGTAAACAATACAGTCACAACCACAAGTGGCATACCTCTAACATTTATATAGTTTTGTAATAACTAGTTGTATTTTCATATACCTGATAAGAATATTAGTAGATAATATATATAACATAAGATAAAGCAGATCGGCCTGGAAGAATTAAGACGAAAAGAGTATATAAAAGAAAATAACTGGAGGTAGTAGTGAAGAAGTATATAAAGAGAAAATAAAAAAATATTAGTATTCAAGGAGCAGAATGTGCAATATGATAGAAGGAAGAGGAGAGTGGCAATTGGAAAAGAAGAAGGAAAGTAAAGCAAGAGCCTTATATTCACTCTGTGAAAAGAAGACCTGTATGACTTTGTTGCTCTTAGGGTATAAGTTGTAACCATAGTATGATATTGTCACAAACGGTGACTAAGCAAGGCAGACTCTCACATGACTAATAGTTATTAGTCATCGGTTTGTTATCTTTCACACTATGAGATCAGTTGACTCATAGGC
>Ga0307507_10010580_pt1 | contig 11888 bp, 4 predicted proteins | sample 7_EM_MG_FD_207223 | JGI IMG/M metagenome (GOLD analysis project Ga0307507, IMG submission 207223) | Populus trichocarpa ectomycorrhiza microbial communities from riparian zone in the Pacific Northwest, United States - 7_EM | ecosystem: Host-associated > Plants > Roots > Unclassified | place...
CATACCGCCAAAATTTGGCACTTTTTCTCGAAAATGGGTGGTATGCAATAGCAGTCTTTTCTAAAAACGCTTCGACACTGCGAGTACGGGGCCACTGAACGTAGCAAGGAGCAGCTTTTGGTGTAGCGGGGCTTGAGCGAACAGAGCGAACATTGAGTGTGGTCAGAGGCGGAGTAATAGCCACAGAATGGCCAAGCACAAAGGTACTCAGCCCCACTCTCTTCCCAGTAACGACGGGAGTTGCCGGCTGGCTTTAAAAAAAAAACTCCTCTCCCCTTTGTATAAGAAAATTAAGAATACTTGCAGGTTTCGCAGGTAGGTGTGCTAAGACTTGGCGGAAAGAAAAATCCTACAAATTGTGGGGGCCCCGAGCGCTGTCAAATCATTATTTTTCAACAGAGTTTTGGGGAATTTTTAGAGTCCTCTGCTGACGGATCGAGTGATGACTTATGATATTGCGACAGTAATCCATCGGCCACACTGTTACTCCATTTATTTTTCCTTTCCTTTCCTTTCCAAATACCGTAGCCGACCAGCTACGCGGCGGGTACTCGTACTGCACTGGGACTCCAGAAAAGCGAGATCGTGAGCAATGCTCTCCCGATGGCCCCTCCAGTTTAGTCTAAAAATACCCTTTTAACTGCTAAGCTACGGCAACGTGAAACCGTTTCGTTCGGATGTCTCACCTTCAGTGAAAGTAAGCGTGACGGGACTCCACATCGGTGGTGGGGTGCTAGAATTGGGTATCGCCCATGGGAGATAGGCTAGGATTGCTGTTAGCTAGCTGACTCGGGCAGACATCTACCAACCTGACGTATCAGGCGGAGAACCAAGTTACAGATCCGGGAATCCCTTCGTGAGAAAATGTCTCTCCACATTCTCGAAAAGATAAATAAACAAGCAGCAAATGAATCTCGTTGCCGTGGGCGCAGTAGATGAAAGAGTGTAGGATATCCTGCTGTACTAGGCTTGGTAATTACTACCTACCGAAGTTTGAAGTGTACGAGTACAAACAGAGAGTGTTTAGGAGAGAGGAAAGATAAGGAGTGGAAATAGGCGTCTTCCGTCCGCCCTTTCTTTTTTTTTCTTTGAGTTCTTTCTCCTTTAAGATCGGCGGTGGGTTTCGAATGATGCTGTGTAACTGGGATTAAAAAAAAGAAGCCTTCGGAAATTCTCTTTTCTCTCTTTCTCCGAATTCGAGGCAGGCTATTGGATCTTAGCCGTACTTGCTTGGCCTCGTGGTCTTGTCTTGAAGGTTTAGATACTGAAATGCTCTGCCTGCTCTGTAGACTGACCATCTTACTGTGCAAAACAGAATTCGAAACACCAACAATATGATATCTCCACTCTACAGTACATGGCGTAGCAGACCAGGCTAATCCGCTTGATTCCCTCCTTGGAGGATCTCACATGGCTGGGGTTGCTGAGACAATACCGTGGCTAGTGATTTTCTTCTCTCTCTGTCGCTTTATTTATTTCTTCTTGTCATACGTTACCCACTATTCTAATGGTGAGGTATCTTGTTAAGCTTGTTGGTCACAGATATAATTATCCTTGATCTTGAATGACCGGCTAACGGACGATAGTCATTACCAAGTAGCCTACAATACCTATCGTGCTTGAAATGTCTCTCCATATCAATGCCGTTGATATCTAACCACTAATTACCCCGGGAATCAACTCACGATAGCCCAGTCTAGCTTTTACTTGCACCTAGTCCTTTGCTCCTCCCGGGAGCTTGTGCGACCCCCGATTAACCCCAGCCCTCATTATCGCCGCAGAGTCGTCTCGTTCATCAAAGATCAAAGCCTTGTGTGTCGAGTACTGCGCCGTGGATGCTCGAACACTAACTGCCGATCTGTAGCAGACCAGGCATAAGTGCGTAATTACCTACGTAGCCACTACCTCGCAAGAGCGCACACTACCTGGAATTCCTTCCCTCGCGCGTGCCATGAATGCCGAAGAGGGGAAGAAAGGAAGAAAGGAAAGGAAGAGTGAGAGACAAAAAGAAAAAGGAGAATATGATCCTATTTGGTTGGCTCCCTTGTTTGATTGGTTGGTTGCTCCATGTCCCATGTAAATTTACCACGCGGATAGCCCCTTGCTTCCCGCCGTGGTCTTGGCGATTGGGATTGACCCGCTGCGACGGGTAATGCATGATCGAGGCTGATACCGTACCTTGTAACTTACCGCACAAATCCACTATCTCCCTCGGGCCTCTAATCTTCGTATTCAGAAAGAAAACCCCGGCAGAAGTAATAATGTTTACCTGGCCGGGTATAACTTCAGCGAACCTAGCTTGCGGGATCTCATTATAGTTTGGTTCAGGCGCTTATCTAATAGTGAATTGTACTAATTTCTGCGGTATCTAGTGCCTTGTACAGGGATCTGGGGGGTAGGTGATGGGAGGGACAGGGGTCCGGGAATCAAGGCGTTGAGTACAGTACCGTCAAAGGTAAAAAGAATGAGTTAATTTGGGAAGGTCAGATGCCAGGGAGCCTACCGGACTACGAGATGGTTTGGCGGTTTAAACCCCATGGTCTGTCGGATGGCTTGCTTCCGTATTCGAGCATCATACCATAATATTGCAAGAGGGAAGAATTTTGTCACTAATATTGGGAGGTTTCTGGGTTCGGAGGGTCTACAAGTATTGCACTGCCATGGAAACTTGAAAAATTAGAGTTCGCGCGAGGAGGTTTAGAATTTACCTCGGATTAAGGGGAGCAAAACCAGGGCGAAGGAAAAGCGACATTCAGCCCTTTGCTTGGGAAAATAAAACAAGGGGTATAGCAAGCCTCACTGGCAGAGGTAACTCCAACACCTTAGCGGGAGATCCAATTATTCTATGATAGCTTCTATGGCAGGGTACTGTGGTTTATATTACTTTAAAGTACTGGGGCAATTATTCAAGCGTTTGGAAACGGAAGATGTGTAGTCGCACCGCCTTGTCCCGGACTTCAATCTGCAAGGCTCTTCATTGTCCCAGACAATTTTCAAGATTTGCCCACCAACCTACGTAAAATCAATTCCGGCATCGCGAGATTCCGTAGTCGCGGGGGTGGCTAGATAAAAGCAGGGACAGCTGCATAAAATACGGGAGTGTGCTTGCATTCGAGACACGACTTAGTCGGAAATACTAGTAGAAGCTGTGACCTCAAAACAAACAGTTAAAGCAAACATAGGTATGAAGCTTAGGATTACAGTAATGGTAGAATAAAATCCCGAGTGAAGCCTTCGGGACAAGAAAAAAATAGGGCTAAGAGTGTAAGCAATGCCGCCACTCTCGCAACTCGAGAATCTCGCGACATTGTAGCAGACGGCGCCTCTCGGACCGACTCCCCTCTCCCCCATCGTGATGAACCTTCTGTCATTCCCTTCCCTTCCCTTCCCTTCCCTTCCCTTTGTCTTGTGCTTAAAAAAGGGACTTCCTGGACTGGCCATATTCCCGAAAGTTACTTGCCGTTGGTTACAGGCGAGAAGTATCCGAATACAGGGTGGGAGAGATATGTTTTGTGCAAGCACTCAGACGCACATAGATATTTTGCCATATATTTTTCGAATCCCTGTTTTCGAGTACTGGGACGAGCGCTTTGTGCGTGCACTGAAACCCCCGTCAAAGCGGCTATGCACCGCATGCTGGCCCTCAGTATCATTACCCATGTGGCGCGCCTAATTCTTGGGCAGGCTTAAACTGTAAAGTGCTGCGGGGTCCGATTGGATGGGATGAGGTAGGACGTATCATATTCATGCCTTGAGAAGCATTCTCTTTTTTTTCCTCTCTTTTCTCTCTCTCTCTCTTTTTTTTTTTTTTTTTGAATTGTAGCAATGCCGAATGCGGATCTACGTCACCCATTAGGACAACCGATTTACAGTTTTTTTCTTTTCTTTTTTTCTATTCTTTTCTATTCTTACCTTTCCCTGCCCTTTTTTCTTTTCTCTGGTGATGGGTTGAGGAAGTGGGTGGACAAGGAACGAGCGAGTGATCAAGTCGCCTGACCTGAACGAGTAATTTATACCGCATTGACGTCCTGTACGAGTACCGTCAGGCTTTTTCTGCCCTGGCTTTGGCTCGTAGGGGACATTTCGAGACAAATTGGTACTTGCAAGGAAGGTTCGTAAATTACATTAGCCCTCTGGCGGTGATATGATGCGCCTGGAATTACCGTAGGAAGGTGTGATACCGTGATAGATACGGTAGGCAACCGCGGTACACTACAGTACGGGCACGTCAGCAAGTAGGCTGTACCAGTACCAGTGATTGGGGGGATGCTTTCGCTCGGGACAGGGATAATTTTACAGGTTAACGTAAATTAACCGTTGCTAACCTTCTTTTATGTATAGGAGTAGCGGCTATTAACCTAAACCGACGGGGATATATTTGGCTGGCTAACTTTAAATAACTGTTCTATAACTTCTTGCTGACCTTGTACTTGTGTTTGCCAGACACCAAACCGTAAGTCCTTTTCGGGGGGTGGTTATCAATGGCTAGATGGTAGGATTGTCATCGCTTCCGGCAGGTACCGGGCAAGGCTGAGGAGAGAGGTTGTTGAATCATTGTCTTTGCAGCTGGCTAGGTTCTATCACTCCTCAATTCATACTATGTATCGTATTTGGAGTGTGCCTTGAGTATGCTGGTATACCAGTAGCGCACTACTAAGGGCGAAGATTGACAAGGGCGGGTAGACAGCGAGCGAACGCACGATGGAAATATGGTGGCGAAGGGCAAATTGCACTAGAGTAAACGCAGAGGTATCATAGATATGCTTGCGTCGGGTGAGATTTAACCTCGGGAAACTATTTTTTTTTTCACACGAGTTGGCTGCCTGTTTTGCCCCCCCTCTTCATTACCATCTAAATTATCCACCTTGACTCCCCCATTCGGCACTCTCCTCGCCTTCAGATATTCCTACTTCGGCCAACTAACGTCCCCCGTGTTGACTCATGCGCATACTGCAAATCGTAACTCTATCTTGCCGATTTATAGAAAAATTTCTCTTGGCCGGGAAGGTAGGGAAAAACTCAGCAATATGGTAGTACTGGTAGGGGAGGTTATCGGGTGCGTTTAACTTTTGTCCTTCATCTGTTGTGATTGTTGGGGGTGGTTCGAGGTTCTTGATTTGTACTGGTCTTCGCACGGATGCCCATCCTATTTCGGGGGTGTGCTTGACTTTTAGTACCCCCGAGTATAGAAGCCACTATGTCAAAATTTCTGGCCAAGCATTTAACTCTCTGGTACAAATGCTTTAGGTCATGTTGGCGTGCTACAGATACTGTAGTGCTCTGATATTGATACATGGCCAGCAGGGCTTAAGGTACGGAAGTGGAAATGCCACGGAATTTGTGTTGTATGATAATAATTATTATGATCATAATATAATCATCATACTACTTTTTTCTCCAACTCTACGAGATGCCCGTTAGCCTCTAGACACCTATGGTACCAAACAAAACCCCCAGTGAAATTCTTAACCGCAAATTTAAACACATCTTCACCTACGCTTCCAGTCAACTAACATTCTACTGTAGTTGTATTTGGTTTTTATTCAATGCACTTTTGTCATGTTGCTCTGTAAAGCATTTTTCACTTTTTTTATAGGGTCGCTTACAAGGGTATCCATCGTTATTGAATAGTATACTCTGCTTGTCTGCCTGCTTGTATATTTGTCTAATTATTCACTTGCCTGTTGCAAATTTTTTCTACTCCTTTCTGGAAGAGCTACTTTACTCAACAATTCGTCTTGTATTGCCAAGTTGGGGTTATTTGAGGTGCATAGCATAGAGATCTATTGGGTCTGCATCGGATTACTCAGCTGATATCACTGTGCTAAGCCACCATAGGCTTAGTAGGGTAGGCTAGGAAAATAAAAAATACCAGCTAATGAGATCCGGAAAGCCAGGCTTGCCCAAGCTGTACCCCGTCTAGAAACACATTGTTCCTTCTCGGGGCCTCTTGTCTCTGGTTGGGGTGGCGGCTGCAGGAGATGGCCTACTTAGATAGTTTTTACGGTAAACGTAGCATTCTATGGGATCCGACAAGAGGTTATGGAACGGTTATTTAAGATTAGCCAGTCAAAAATATGCCTCCCTCTTCCGATTAATGGGCTCGTACCCTTGTACCTTTAAGTCGCTGTGGAAGCCTGACAGTGTGTGACCTCTCTCTGTCCGTGTGCGCTTGGGCCGCGAGGAGGCACCCCCGACCCGGATTCTCCTCTGGCACGGGGGGAGTGAGGCATCCCGCTAAAGCGCTGTGCCGAGTGCCGCTAGCGTAGGGAAAATAAGAAAACAGAGAGCAGCAATCATAAGGTATCACTTGCTTGTCTAGGGAGGTTGATTGTTGAAAATATTCGATGCGGAGGTAATGAATTACGGTTAGGGTTTTACGCAGCGGAGGGAACGGCTTAGGTGGAGACAGAATATTTGTATTATGTGGAGATGAAGATCATAATTGTTTGTGTTGAGTTGAAGGAAGGAAAGACATGAGGAAGAAGTGAGGTTGAGAGAAGAAAGAAGACGAGAGAGAAGGAACAGGAAGCGGGGGAAGAGAAACAGACAGGGGTGTGAAAACATTTTGGTAGCTTGCGCGTCCTTGCACTAGTGCGTACGTATACCAGTGCGGCCATAACACTGAGATTTCCAGCATTGATCATTGGAAACTTCTCTGGATCGATTGCTTGTAGTTGACCTCATCAGATACTTTCAATATACGGATACCGAGATGAGGACATCACGGATCTGGGAGTATTACGCGCTGTTAGGAATGAATTAGCCTAGTGCGGATTGGCTGGGTCAGGCGTTCAATTCCAATTTACTCATGAATGAGTGGTTCTTAGGGGGCCCAGCACGCGAGGAGGAAGCGGTGAAAATTTCCCTATGGAAATGGGAGGATTGGGGACCTGAATTTCCTTATCGAGGTTTCTGGATGAAGGGGCCCCTCTACGAGGTGGTGTGATGTGATGGAATCTGGACACTGCATAAGTGTAGCCTCCATGATCTGCAAGGTAGGGGAGAGAGTTTCTTTTGGTTTTTTTTATATTTGGTTTTTTGAAGAGAGCATTTTGCCTATTTTGCTGGAATAGAAACTGCGGATTTAGGCTATCTAATACAGAAATGGTGGAATTACTCTGTAAGGGTACCCATTCCCCACAAAACTATCCGTTAATTAACACCCTTGCACCATATACCATTCCATCCGGAAGTGAGATATGCATAATTATAGGTGAAGATGTAGACCCACCAATCCCCCCAATAATTCTAGAAAAAACTGGGCTTTTGCTAGGACTTTTCCGGGAATTTTTCTTCGGAAATGTGGAAACGGGTTGGGAGATGTAGGCGGTAAAGGGAAGATGCTTGATTCACCATTCCTTTTTTAGCACAACTCCTAGTATCCTGGACTCTTCACACTTAGGGCGATTTGGGAAAGAAATTCTAAAACTCTTCCACCCCCTACCTAATCCTTACCACCCGGTCCTTATTACAACACTCGTAAGCCATCCTAGTCCTGTCTTAGCCGGACATCTTGTTTCTGCCGTACCATCTAAATACTGCATGGTACTGTATTCTTAACTACCGGTACTCCTTGAAAGCTGGGACCAGCCTCCCAAACCAGAACTTAGAAGGATGTGGTTAATGTTGGCTCTCGAAGTTAGGGGAGTGTTGCAGATCAGTCGGGAGCATAATGGATTGTTCTAGTGCTTGAGTGGTTACCGAGAAGATTCTACCGATATGTCTTCCCCCGGCTATCGGTAGAGTGTGTGGAGGGATTTGGATATGTTGAGAGATGTAGAGATAAATGTGGTGACCAATGAGAGGATTAGGATGCGTTATATTTATTTTGCTTATATATCTGTCTTTGCCGTTGATTTTAGTTCTAGTGGGATACGGGTGGAGTTGTGGAAGATACCTCCCTTACCCTCCCTACATAGTGCCCAAGTTCCAAGCAAATCCCCTCACTCTACCGCATACCGCTGCGTTATCTGCCCCCCATTGATATGTATAAGCGTACATCCCGTCTTGCTCTGCAAGTTCGCCGAAATAACCTTACAGTAAGGCACACAACACAGAATAATAACCCGCGTAAATTCGCAACGTCTGTACATATTGTTGTGCATTGGGTTAGTATCCGTAATTAATCGCTCACCCGCCGTCTACCTCTACTGACCTTCCATATACCTACCCCTCCCCAAGGGCCTCCCAGCCCCACACAAGTCTTCCAATACTTAACTTGGGCATTATACCAGCACGGTATAATCCGGACTTCTAACGACGGCGAATCTTGGTGGTAGAAGATAAAAACACTTGTGCAGTGGAGAGAGTTGGTGTGTTTGACAAGGGGTATTTGACTGATTGATTAATCTCTAAGTACAGGAAGAGCAGCGCAGACAGTTGCCCTGCAAGCTCGCACGCGGGGAGAACCTACGACTTTTCTAGCTATAATAAACCAAACAGTGCCTTAGGGCTAACTAGTATACCTTGCCGACTGGAGATTGAGATTGCCTGTTTCATCGGGCACTACTTCCATTCCCCCACCGGTAGCGGGAAGGGTAGGAACTAGAGTGCAGAAGTAGAGCACCGGTATGTTATGGTATGTTATGGCAGCGCGGGGGCAGGGCAATTACGTTTGCTAGGATAAATCTAGACTAGCCAATGCGAGTGCCGATCCGCCCCACTAAAGACTATGATCCTATTGGACTCTGTATGTTGCAAATGAGAAAATACAATGATATTGTTATGTGACGAGATCTTCTATTGTTGGGCTAATGTTGAGCAGTTACTATAGAGTGCCATTCGCAAGACTGGTTCAGAAGTTATTTTCAAATCGATGCTAGCCACACACATGCTAGTAGCGTGTGGTAGGGCGGGTTTGGTTAGACTAGTTCTAATTTTTAAAATGCGAAATTCTATCCAATGCATGCTGCACAATACATAACAAGAATGGGTTCATGCAAAAGAACTCGGGGGATACCAGCAGGAAAGCACAGTATATTTTACAAGAAATTGAAAATGTGCGAACCGTGTCCCAAGTGTAAAAAAAAATATGGGTATTGTAAAAAAGAAAATGCATAGTGGAGTGGGCAAACAGGCGGGAAAGGGCCAGAAGAACTAGAAAGGAAACGAAAGGAAAGGGGGAGGAAAGGACGAGAAGGCAAAGGCCTATTTTTTACTTCAAAAATAATTACGAAACCCTGTTGGAGAGTAATGCATAAATGGAGCTTAGTCATTGCTGCTATCCACCACATTGCTGTGGCTAGATTCCTTCAATGCGCTACAGAGAAAGGTGTTAGATTTTCGGTCAGCCTTACAGTAATGGAGTGAGGGTGGTAAACCTTTATTCGAAAGGCCGAGGATAGATATCATGGAGCATTAAGCTTGGCCATCATTCGCGGTCAAGACGCTTGGGCCGCCGGGTAGTCTCAAAAATCGTGCGTAGTCGATGTATTGATAGGTGCCGAACTAGTTTGTGATGGCCACGCTGGGTAGCCCACTTGAGCGATGTTAGAACTTTGTTGTCTGCAATACTGGGATCGACGTCGGCTCGTTTCAAAAGGAGCTGCACTGCTTCCTGGTTCCCCTCTGCGGCGGCCAACAAGAGCGGTGTTCGGCCATCCCTATCGGCTAAATTGGGATCAATATCGGCTCGCTTCAAGAGGAACTGCAGTGCTTCTTGGTTCACTTCTTTTACGGCCAACAAGAGGGGTGTTAAGCCATCTTTGTTGACCAGATTAGGATCGACATCGGGTCGTTCCAAGAGGAGTTGCACTGATCTGTAATCCCCTTGTTCTACAGCCAACAAGAGGGGCGTTCGGCCATTTTTGTCGGCCAAATTGAGATCAACATCGGCTCGCTTCAAGAGGCGCTCCACTGCTTCCTGCCCCCGCCACTGCTCTGTGGCCCATGAGAGTGGCGATCGGCCATCTTTGTCCGCCAAATTGGGATTAGCATTGGCTCGTTCCAAGAGAAGGTGCACTAATTGGCAATCTCGCTGTCCTGAGGCCAACAAGAGCGGTGTTCGGCCCTCCTTGTCGACCAAATTGGGGTCAACATCGGCTCGCTCCAAGAGGAGCTGCACTACTCCCTGTCCCCACGAATACTCAGTGGCCCACGAGAGCGGCGATCGGCCATCTTTGTCAGCCAAATTGGGATCAACATCGGCTCGCTTCAAGAGGAGCTGCACTACTCTTTGCCCACACGAATACTCTGCGGCCCATGAGAGCGGTGTTCGGCCATCTTTGTCGGCAAAATTGGGATCAACATCGACTCGCTTCAAGAGGAGCTGCACTACTCTCTGCTCCCACCAATTCTCTGCGGCCCACGAGAGTGGTGTTCGGCCATTGCTGTCGGCCAAATTGGGATTAACCTCGGCTTGGTTCAAGAGGGACTGCACTGCTTTCTGGTTTCCTTGTGCTGCGGCCAACAGGAGTGGTGTTCGGCCATCTTTGTCAGCAAAATTGGGATCAACATCGCTTCGTTCAAAGAGGTGCTGCACTACTTCCTGACTTTGCTTTGCTATAGCCAACAAGAGCGGTGTTCGGCCATCCTTGTCAGCCAGATTGAGATCGACATCGGTTCGTTCCAAGAGGAGTTGCACCAATCTGTAATCCCCCTGTTCTACAGCCAACAAGAGGGGTGTTCGGCCATCTTTATCAGCGAAATTGGAATCAATACCAGCTCGTTCCAAGAGGAGCTGCACTAAGCTGTAATTTCCCCGTCGTGCGGCTAACAAGAGCGGTGTTCGGCCAAATGTGTCGGCCGAATCCGGATCAACATCGGCTTGTTCCAAGAGGAACTGCGCTGCTTCCCGGTTCCCCTGTGCTGCGGCCAACAAGAGCGGTGTTCGGCCATATTTGTCGGCAAAATTGGGATCAACATCGACTCGCTTCAAGAGGAGCTGCACTGCTTCGTGCTGCCACCGTGCGGCCAACGAGAGCGGTGTTCGGCCATGTGTGTCTGCCAAATTGGGATCAACATCGGCTCGTTCCAAGAGGAGCTGCACTGCTTCGTGCTGCCACCGTGCGGCCAACGAGAGCGGTGTTCGGCCATTTTTGTCTGCCAAATTGGGATCAACATCGGCTCGTTCCAAGAGGTGCCGCACTGTTTCATGCCGCCCCAACTGTACGGCCCACAACAACGGTGTTCGGCCATCTTTGTCGGCCAAATTGGGATTGACATCGGTTCTTTCCAAGAGGTGTTGCACTAATTCATGACTCTTATTTTCCATGGCCCACAACAACGGTGTTCGGCCATCTTTGTCGGCCAGGTTGGGATTGACATCGGTTCGTTCCAAGAGGTGCTGCACTAATTCATGACTCTTATTTTCCATGGCCCACAACAACGGTGTTCGGCCATTTTTATCGGCCAGATTGGGATTGACATCGGTTCGTTCCAAGAGGTGCTGCACTAATTCATGACTCTTATTTTCCATGGCCCACAGCAACGGTGTTCGGCCATCTTTGTCGGGTAGGTTGGGATTGACATCGGTGCGTTCCAAAAAGAGCTGCACTAATTCATGACTCTTATTTTCCATGGCCCACAAGAGCGGTGTTCGGCCATCTTTGTTGGCTAGATTGGGATCAACATCGGTTCGTTCTAAGAGTAGCTGCACCGCCTCCAGACTCTTCTTTTCCGCGGCCCACCAGAGCGGAGTTCGGCCGCCTTTGTCGGCTAAATTGGGATCAAGGTCAGTGCGTTCCAAGAGGAGTCGCACTGCTCCCTGACTCTTCTTTTCTACGGCCCACCAGAGCGGTGTTCGGCCATCTTTGTCGGCCAGGTTAGGGTTGACGTCCTCGCGCTTCAGCAGATATTGTACAAATCCAACATTCCCGCCACTAGCCGCCCAAGAGAGTAGTGTCCGACCTTTACGGTCAGGTAAGTCGGGACCGAAACCGTCTTCC
>Ga0307507_10010581_pt1 | contig 11885 bp, 1 predicted proteins | sample 7_EM_MG_FD_207223 | JGI IMG/M metagenome (GOLD analysis project Ga0307507, IMG submission 207223) | Populus trichocarpa ectomycorrhiza microbial communities from riparian zone in the Pacific Northwest, United States - 7_EM | ecosystem: Host-associated > Plants > Roots > Unclassified | place...
GTATAGCTCTTGTAGAGAATAAGACGTTGCGTAAAGAAGAGAAAGGAATAACCAGAGAATCTTGTAATTAAATAGTTAGGGGTCTTGGTCGATGCGTGCGCATGTGCGCACGCGGACGGACTTTGGTAGAATTCAATTGATCTAGCAGAACTTGGCAGAAGTTGATCAAGCTGGTAGAATTTGGCAGAATTCGGTTAAAGCGTCAAGTTTATCTATTAAGTGTTTTATTAAGACATTCCTACTGTAACTAGGCTAGTCCTATTACAGTACCCCCCCCTTTAGCCAAAGGTTTAAAATAATTTAATTTGGTTAAGAATTTATAATTTTATTATGTGTTATATTTTTATGTTAGGTAGTAGTCTTAGTAAGGCAGATCTAACTAATTAGATAACTTTAACCGCTGGTTAAAGTTCCTTAATATCTTGCGTATTATATAATCGCGTTACAAACATTATAACTTATTTTAAGTTCTTTTTAAATTCGAGTTTTGTGTATTTATATTAGGTGGCAGTTGTTTGCCTTTATATTATATCTATCCAGCTAGAGTAGGCCGCGAAGAATAGTCCTTATAGAATTCTTTTACTAAGGAAGGCGCGTTGGCCTTAATCTAGTTATAGGTTTCCTAGGTTCATATTTTATATCCTTCCCACTTAATAAGAAGTTTAAATTGTTTAGATTATATTTTCTATCGCATGTTATTAATTAAGTTAATAAAGTAAGAACCGTTACCGTTGTTAATAATTATAGGAGGTAGCGGCGGCACTTTATAAGTTAAAGATTCACCCTTTAAGGGTTACAGCAAGCTTACGTAAAACGTTAGGTGTATTTTTATCTTAGTTGGCAGTTTAAGCTTATAGGCGTATGGGCTTAGTTTCTTTTTAATTTAGTATAGGCCCGCGAACTTCTAATTAAGTTTCTTTAAAGGCCGTTAAGTCTTTATGTTTTATATATTTAGGTAAACCATATCACCTTCTTTAAAGTCCTATATGGGAGCTCGTCCTTTGTTTACATGCTATTCCTATACTATTTGTAACGGGACTAGCCTAGTTACAGTAGGAATGTCTCGGTAAAACACTTAACAGATAAAGTCCAACGCTTTAACCAAATTCTACCAAATTCTGCCAGCTTGATCGACTTCTGCCAAGTTCTAATAGATTAATTGAATTACCAAAGTCCGTCGAAGACCGCGCGCGTACGTGCGCACGTATCAACCACTAAGACCCCTGACTATTTAATTATAGGGCTCTCCCGTAATTCCTTTCTCTTTTTTATGCAATGTCTTGTTCTCCGCAAGAGCTATATACCCTTAGATTTAAATAGAATTTATATTATTCCTTTAAATCTTCCTTAAAGCCTCTTCGCGCCCTTATATTATGTTGCGTTAATACCACTATCCTCGAAATAGCAAACAAACTCAAATCCGCTATATTAACTATTATGGCCCTAGTTAGGGAACAAATGACTATAATACAATAGTCCTTTACGGATGCCTTGGCCCAGTAATGAGCTATACTAGAAGCCTAGCATTAGTAATCAATTAAAGCAATATATAAAGAACTCTATAACGCCAAAGTATTTATGTTAGAAACCCCAACAGTAACACCTGCAAATAAGATTAAGATAACTGTATATAAACCTAGCCCGTTAAATGCGAACCCTAAACTAGTAATAGTAGCTTAACCCGTACCTATAACAAACCTAGTACCTACCATAAAATCAGAAAAGCTTCCTAACCCTCTAATATTTAATAGAAATTAAAATAACCTGCGCCCCTTTATAACTAAGCTCCGTCTTAAACTTTTAATAAACTATAACTGATACCCTACCAAAGCTAGCAAGATTAGCTATAGAATGTCTTATTTAAACAAAGACGCTGCACAAACTATAGACCTATTCTTCTATAACGGCACCTTTATTAATTTTAAAACCTTTGTCTCTCTGTTAGAATGAATATATAATAACACTAGCCGCAAACACACCGCTGTTACCAAACTTAAAAACCTACAACAACGGAACCGAGAATTTACTAGCTTCTTTTTGGAATTTTTAGGCCTTATTAGCAAACTAGATTGGAATAAAGCCGCTAAAGTTACTGCTCTTTAATAAGCTATTTCGGATGAAATTAGAGCACAGTTAGTAGGTAGGGAACTGCTAAAGGACCTACCCAAATTTACTACAATATGTTAACGAATTAATAAAGACCTTTAATATAATAAATAGACTTATTCCCTAAAGCCAACCACACCTCGTGTTTAAGACTCTATAAAACCGATATATACCCTAAAACACGACCCTTCTCTAAAACCTACGCACGACCCTATAGACCTTAACGCCACTCAATCCTACGCACCCTTAGGAACTAATAAATGAAGAACTTAAGCCACAAATAGAGAATGCTTCGGATGTAGTAGAAAAGGACATATCTAAAGGAATTACCGAACTTACCCTTTTAAAAAAGTCTGCTATAGTTCCTCCTAGTCTTCAAATCGCACTCGTTCTTTAAGCTATACTCGCTCCTTAACTTATATTCGTTCCATAAATTATGCCTAATTATTATAAAGCACCTTACCTTTGGTTAACTCGGAAAACAAATCGTCCTAGGGCCAAGTCGCGCCTTAGGACAAGAAGTGGAAGAGCATAAGTGTCTAGGCTCTTCCAGCGCTAATATATAACACAACTCCCTTAATGTACTTGGCGAAATTTAAATACTTAGAAAATAGAAGGAAGTACAAATCCTTATAGACAGCAGAGCCACCAGTATAGGCTTTATTAATATAAACTATACAAAAACCTAACACCTAAATTTAAAGAAACTTAATAAGCCCTAAGGCCTACAAGGCTTTAACGGCAAACCCTTAATATATAGCGAATTAACACACTACGCTCTTATAAAAATGCGGATAGGCGAATACCTTAAATATATTTCCCTATTTATAACACCCCTAAAGCAATATAAGATAATACTTAGATATAGATGGCTAAAACAACACAACCCTTTAATTAGCTGGGTTAAAGAAATACTAAAGTTCCGCATAACCTACTACCAAAGTTATTGCTTAAAATACCACCTGCCCTACAAACATGCACAAGATTATTTAAATTTAATATAATATAAACTACCCCTACTATAGACCCTAAACCAAAACAATAAGGCTATAACTGCCAATTATAATAAAAAATGTAAAGATATTACACCGAAACCTCTCAAAATTTATATAATATAAGCTACACCTTTTGTTTTATTAGCACGAAAACAAGACCACAAAATCTTTACTATAACTATAGAAGACATTAAGAAAGCACTAGAACCGAAGTAATATATTAACCCTTAACCTCTTATGCCTAAAGAGTACTATAATCTAATTAACGAGTTTAAAAGAAGATTCGTAAACCAACTACCCCCGCATTAAGATATATATGATTTTAAAATAGAACTTAAACCTAGTATAACACCAAAGTTTGGTCCGCTATACGGTATATTACAAGAAGAACTGCTTATAATGCGATAGTACCTCAATAAGCATCTAGAAAAAGGATTTATTCGCCCTAATTAATCTCTATTTGCCTTACCCGTACTATTCATTAAAAAGCTAGGAGGAGGCTTAAGATTCTATATCAACTATTAAGCTCTAAATACAATTATGATTTAAAACCAATATCCTATTCCCCTAATTTAAGAAACACTTAACCGCTTATTAAAGGCACGGTACTTTATAAAGCTTAATATAGTTACTGCCTTTAACCAAATCCGTGTCCGTAAAGGAGACGAGAAGTATACAGCTTTCCGTATATAATGGGGACTCTTTAAATACCTAGTAATACCATTTAGTGTAAAGAATGGTCCTAGTACGTTCTAGCAATATATTAATAATACACTTTATAAATTCCTTAATGTATTTGTTACCGCATATATTAATAATATCTTAATCTACTTATTTTTACTTTCTAAACACTAGAAGCACGTCCAAATAGTCCTTAAACGCCTATAAGATACGGGTTTATAATGCAATATTAAGAAATGCAAGTTCTATACGTCCGAAGTTACGTACCTAGGCCTAGTTATATCCCATAACGGAATTAAAATGGACCCTAAAAAGGTTGCTGCAGTTATAAACTAGGAAAGCCCTAGTAACATATAAGACATTTAAGGATTTCTAAGATTCGCAAATTTCTATTGTCGATTTATTAATTAGTTCTTAAAAATTGCCCAACCATTAGTAAACCTAATAAGGAAAAATATGAAATTTAAATAGACTGCTAGATACGAACAAGCTTTTAATAACTTAAAATAACGTTTTATAACCGCTCTAATTCTTGCCCACTTTAACCCTAACCTTAAATATATTGTTAAAACAGACTCGTCTAATTATGCCCTAGGGGGAGTGTTATCGCAATATAATAAGAACGGTAAACTGCGCCCAGTAGCCTTTCTCTCCCAAAAGCTCGCCCCTGCCGAATTAAACTATAAGATATACAATAAGGAATTACTTGCAATTATTAGATGCTTTAAACAATAGCGCCCAGAACTTAAAGGATTGTTGTTTCTAATACGCGTGTTAACAGACTATAAAAACCTATAGTACTTTATAACTATAAAGCAGCTAACGCAGCGCCAAATTTGTTAGGCTAAATACCTTTCATAATTTAACTTTAAGATTACATACTGACTGGGCAAACTTAATTAGAAGCCTAACATATTAACACAACAATTATAAGACCTACCTATAAATGCTTTAAATAAACGGATTACAAATTAATCACGGATCTTATTACCCCCTAAACGTTTTAAAAAACTACATCCTATATTCCTAGATACGGAACTCAACAGAAATAAATTAGAAGTTAATAAATAGGAAATAGAAATTAATAAGCTAATAAAATATAAATACAAGAACAATATATAGATAATAGATATAATAAAAGCGATTTAAACAGGAAAACAATAGCATAAGGATATTATACTTGCTAAATACGAAATTTAAAAAGATCGATTATACTATTAACAGAAGATGGTAGTTCCGAATTCCGAACCTTTATAATTTAAGATACTTGGATTTGTATACAACTCCCCTATAGTAGGGCATCCTGGCCGTACGAAGACTTATAAGATTGTTTAACGAGTATACTACTAGCCTATAATGCATGACTATATACGAAAATACATTCAAGCATACAGGATGTGTGTGCGTGGAAAGACCTCTTATATAAAGAAGTAAGGAGTACTTTAACCACTACCAATTCCAATATAAAGATGGCGCGATATCTTAATTAACTTTATAGTTAACTTACCTAACAGTAATAGGTTCACAAATATTATAGTAGTTGTTAACCATCTTATAAAAATGCAATATATAATCCCCATAGACTTAATTAATACGATATTAGTAGCCAAATGTTTTGTTAAGCACGTCTTTAAGCTATACGGACTTCCTAACTTAATAATATCTAACCGTGGAAGCCAGTTTGTTTTAGACTTCTAGCAAGCTCTATATAAACAATTAAGCATTTAAACACAACTCTTAACTGTATTTTATCTAGAGATAGATAGTTAAACTAAAATTGCGAACGCGATTATAGAACAATACCTATAAATATACTACTCCTACCTATAAGATGACTGGGAAAAGTGGCTACCTTTAGCTAAGTTTACTGCAAACAATATAATAAACGTATTAATAGGCGTGACGCCGTTCTACGCGACCTATAAATAAAACCCCTAACTTAGATTCAAACCATAACCCAAAATTAACATAACAGGACCTATAATTAAACGGATTTAGTTAATTAATATGCACAACTTCGCTAATTAAATAAAGCAGTTAATGGAACTATTATAAAGTGAATTAACGTACGCTTAAACGGTATAGGAATGGCATATAAACAAAGAACGAGCTCCCGCATGGGACTTTAAGGAAGATAATATAGTTTACCTAAATATATAAAACCTAAAGACTTAACGGCCCTTAAAGAAACTTAATTAGAAATTTGCGGGCCTATACCAAATTAAGAAGAAATTAAGCCCGTATACTTATAAGCTCGAACTACCAACTGAGATAAAAATATATCCGACGTTCTATATAAGCTTACTACAACCCTTAAAAGACGAACCTATAACCCATAAAGTGCCGCCGCCACCTCCCATAATTATTAATAATGGTAACGGTTCTTACTTTATTGACTTAATTAATAATATGCGATAGAAAACATAATCTAAAAGATTTAAACTTCTTATTAAGTGGGAAGGATATAAAATATAAACCTAGGAACTCTATAAGCAAATTAAAATTAATACGCCTTCCCTAGTAAAAGAATTCCATAAAGACCATCCTTCACGGCCTACTTTGGCTGGATAGACACAATATAAAGGTAAACAACTACCACCTAACACGAATATATAAAATACAACAGTAGGAAGCTCAAACTTAAAAAGAACTTAAAAAACATTATAACGTTTATAATACGGTCATGTAACACGCAAGATGTTAAGGAACTTTAATTGGCGGTTAAAGTTGTCTAATTAGTTAGATTCGCCTTGCCAAGACCTATTGTAAAGATGTTAGTTCGGCTTACCACCCTAGACCAAGCCAATAGCGATTTTCCATGCCGGGCATGGAAAATCCTAATTAGTCCATTTAACGATTAAAACCGGCAAAACTCTACACCACCACCCGACGCAAAATATACGATATAATAAAAATGAATTCTCAACCAAATTGAATTATTTTTGGACCTTCAGCCAAAGGGGAGGGTACTGTAACGGGACTAGCCCAGTTACAGTAGGAATGTCTTAGTAAAACACTCAACAGATAAAGTCCAACGCTTTAACCAAATTCTGCTAAATTCTGCTAGCTTAATTGACTTCTACCAAGTTCTAATAGATTAATTAAATTACTAAAGTCCGTTAAAGACCGCGCGCGCATATGCGCATGCATCGACCACTAAAACCCCTAACTATTTAATTATAGGGCTCTCCCGTAATTCCTTTCTCTTCTTTACGCAACGTCTTGTTCTCCGCAAGAGCTATATACCCTTAGATTTAAATAGAATTTATATTGTTCCTTTAAATCTTCCTTAAAGCCTCTTCGCGCCCTTATACTATTTAAGCGTACATTAATTTACTTTGTAGTAGTTCTATTAACTGCTTTATTTAATTAGCGAAGTTATATATATTAATTAACTAAATCCGTTTAATTGTGGGTCCTGTTGTATTAATTTTAGATTATGGTTTAAATCCAAGTTAAGGGTCTTGTCCGTAGGTCGCGTAGAACGGCGTTATGCCTATTAATTTATTTATTATATTGTTCGCAGTAAACTTAGCTAAAGGTAGCCACTTTTCCCAGTTGTCTTGCAGGTAGGAGCAGTATATTTATAGGTATTATTCTATAATCGCGTTTACAATTTTGGTTTAACTATCTGTCTCTAGATAAAATATAGTCAAGAGTTATATTTATATACTTAATTATTTATATAGAGCTTGCTAGAAGTCTGAAACGAACTAGCTTCTATAGTTGGATATTATTAAGTTAGGGAGTCTATATAGCTTAAAGACGTGTTTAATAAAACATTTAGCTACTAAGATAATATTAATTAAGTCCATGGGAATCATATATCGCATTTTTATAAGGCGGTTAACTACTACCATAATATTTATAAATCTGTTGCTGCTAGGTAAATCTACTATAAAGTTAATTAAGATATTACGCTATCTTTATATTGGAATTGACAATAGTTAGAGTACTCCTTATTTCTTTATATAAGAAGTTTTTCCATGAACACACGTTCTGTATGCTTAGACGTATTTTCGTATATAGTTGTGCATCATAGGCCAGTAATACGCTTATTGAACTATCTTATATATCTTTACATGGCTAGGATGTCCTGCTATAGGAAAGTCGTGTATAAATTCAAGTATCTTGAATCGCAAAGGTTTGGAATTTAGAACTACCATTTTCTGTTAATAATATAGTCGATTATTACAAATTTCGCATTTGGCGAGTGTAATATCTTTATACTATTATTTTCCTGTTTAAACTGCTCCTATTATATCTGTTATCTATACGTTGTTCTTATATTTGTATTCCATTAGCTTATTAATTTCTATTTTCTATTTATTAATTTCTAATTTGTTTCTATTAAGTTCTATATCTAGGAATATAGGACGTAGTTTCTTAAAATATTTAGGGGGTAATAAGATCCGTAATTAATTTGTAATTCGTTTGTCTAAGGCGTTTATAGATAAGTCTTATAACTGTTATATTAATGCGTTAGGCTTCTAATTAAGTTTACCCGGTTAGTACATAATCTTAAAGTCGAATTGTAAGAGGTATTTAGCCCAACAAATTTGGCGCTACGTTAACTGTTTTATAGTTATAAAGTACTGTAGGTTTTTATAGTCTGTTAACACGCATATTAGGAACAGCGATCCTTTAAGTTCTGGACGCCATTGTTTAAAGTATCTAACAATTATAAGTAGTTCCTTATTATATATCTTATAGTTTAATTTGGCAGGGGCGAGCTTTTGGGAAAGGAAGGCTACTAGATATAGCTTACCATTCTTATTGTATTACAATAACACTCCTCCTAGGGCATAATTAGATAAGTCCGTTTCAACAATATATTTAAGGTTAGGGTTAAAGTAGGCAAGAATTAGAGCAGTTATAAAATAATATTTTAGTTCATTAAAAGCTTGTTTATATTTAGTAGTCTATTTAAATCTTATATTCTTTCTTATTAAGTTTACTAATGGCTAAATAATTTTCAAGAAGTGATTAATAAATTAATAATAGAAATTTGTAAATCCTAGAAATCCTTAAATGTCTTATACGCTACTAGGACTTTCCTAGTTTACAATTACAGCAACTTTCTTAGGGTCCATTTTAATTCCGTTGCGGGATATAATTAAGCCTAAGTATATAACTTTAGACGCGTAGAACTTGTATTTCTTAATATCGCATTATAAGCCTATATCTTACAGGCGTTTAAGGACTATTCTAATATATTTCTGATGTTTAAAAAGCAAGGATAAATAGATTAAGATATTGTTAATATACGCGGTAACAAATATATTAAGGAATTTATAAAGCGTGTTATTAACATATTACTAAAATATACTGGGACCGTTTTTTACGCCAAATAGCATTATTAGGTATTTAAAGAGTCCCTATTGTGTATAAAAAGCTGTATACTTCTCATCTCCTTTATATATACGGATTTTATTAAAGGCAGTAACTATATCAAGCTTTGTAAAGTACTGTGCCTTTATTAAATAGTTAAGCGTCTCTTAAATTAGGGGAATCGGATATCAGTTTTAAATTATAATTGCATTTAGAGCTTAATAATTAATATAGAATCTTAAGCCTCCTCCTAGCTTTTTAATGAATAGTATAGGTAAGGCAAATGGAGATTAACTAGGGCGAATAAATCCTTTTTCCAGATATTTATTAAGGTATTATTGTATTATAAGCAGTTCTTCTTATAACATACCGTATAGCGGACCGAACTTTGGTGTTATGCTAGGCTCAAGTTCTATCTTAAAATCATACTTATCTTAGTGCGGGGCTAATTAGTCTATAAATCGTTTTTTAAATTCGTTAATTAGATTATAGTACTCTTTAGGTATAAGAGGTTGAGGGTTAATATATTGCTTTGGTTCTAGCGCTTTTTTAATATCTTCTATTATTATAGCAAAGATTTTATAGTCTTGTTTTCTTGCTAATGAAATAAAAGGCGCGGCTTATATTATATAAATTTTAAGAGGTTTTAACGAAACATCTTTACATTCTTTACTATAATTGGTAGTTATGGCTTTATTATATTAGTTTAAAGTTTATAGTAAGGGCAATTTGTATTATATTGAATTTAAATAGTTATATATATGTTTGTAGGGCAAGTGGTGTTTCAAGTAATAACTTCGGCAGTAGGTTATACGGAACTTTAGTATTTCTTTAACCCAGCTAATTAAAGGGTTGTGTTGTTTTAGCTATCTATATTTAAGTATTATCTTATATTGCTTTAGGGGTGTTATAAATAGGGAAATATATTTAAGGTATTCGCCTATCCGCATTTTTATAAGAGCGTAGTATGTTAATTCGCTATATATTAAGGGTTTGCCGTTAAAGCCTTATAGGCCTTAGGGCTTATTAAGTTTCTTTAAATTTAGGTGTTAGGTTTTCGTGTAGTTTGTATTAATAAAGCCTATACTAGTAGCTCCGCTATCTATAAGGATTTATACCTCCTTCTATTTTCTAAGTGTTTGAATTTCGCTAAGTATATTAAGGGAGTTATATTGTATATTAGTGCTAGAAAAGCCTAGACACTTATACTCTTCCACTTCTTATTCTAAGGCGTAACTTAGCCCTAGAATAATTCGTTTTCTAAGTTAGCCAAGGGTGAGATGCTTTATAACGACTAGGTATAATTTATAGAATAAATACAAGTTAAGGAGCGAGTACGGCTTAAAGAATAAGTGCAATTTAAGGAGCGGGTGCGATTTAAAGACCGGGAGGAACTACGGCGGACTTTTTTAAAAGGGTGAGTTCGGTAATTTCTTTAGATATGTCCTTTTCTACTACATCTAAAGCATTCTCTATTTGCGGCTCAAGTTCTTTATTTGTTTGTTCCTAAGGGTGTATAGGATCGAGTGGCGTCAAGGTCTATAGGGTCATGCGTAGGTTTCGGAAAAGGGTCGCGCTTTAGGGTATATATTGGTTTCGTAAAGCTTTAAACATAAGGTGTGGTTGGCTTTAGAAAATAAGTCTATTTGTTATATTAAAGGTTCTTATTAATTCATTAATACATTATAGTAAATTTGGGTAGGTCCTTTAGCAGTTCCCTACCTACTAACTGTGCTCTAATTTTATCTAAAATAGCTTGTTAAAGAGCAGTAACTCTAGCGGCTTTATTCTAATCTAGTTTGCTAATAAGGCCTAAAAATTCCGAAAAGAAGCTTGTAAAGTCTCGGTTCCGTTATTATAGGTTTTTAAGTTTAGTAATAGTAGTATATTCACAGCTGGCGTTATTATACATTTATTCTAGTAGAGAGATAAAGGTTTCGAAATTAACAAAGGTGCCATTATAGAAGAATAGGTCCATAGTTTGTGCAGCATCTTTGCTTAAACAAGATATTCCATAGCTAACTTTACTAGCTTTAGTAGGGTATTGGTTATAGTTTATTAAAAGTTTAAGACGGAGCTTAGTTATAAAGGGACATAGGTTATTTTAATTTCTATTAAACATTAAAGGGTTAGGAAGCTTTTTGGATTTTATAATAGGTATTAGATTTATTACAGACGCGGGTTAAGTTACCGTTACTAGTTTAAAGTTTGTATTTAACGGGCTAGGTTTAGATATAGTTATTTTAATTTTATTTATAGGTATTACTGTTGGGGTCTCTAACGCGAGTACTTTGGCATTATAGAGTTCTTTGCGTATTGCTTTAATTGATTACTAATGCTGGGCTTCTAGTATAGCTTATTACTAGGCCAAGGTATTTATAAAGGACTATTATATTATAGTCATTTGTTCCCTAACTAGGGTTATAATAGTTGACGTGGCGGATTTGAGTTCATTTACTATTTTAAGGGTAGTGGTATTGACGCAACGTAATATAAGGGCACAAAGAGCCTTTAGGGTAGATTTAAAGGAACAATATAAATTCTATCTAAATCTAAGGGTATAGCTCTTGTAGAGAATAAGACGTTGCGTAAAGAAGAGAAAGGAATAACCAGAGAATCTTGTAATTAAATAGTCAGGGGTCTTAGTCGATGCGTGCGCACGTGCGCACGCGGACGGACTTCGGTAGAATTCGATTGATCTGGCAGAACTTAGCAGAAGTCGATCAAGCTGGCAGAATTCGGCAGAATTCGGTCAAAGCGTCAAGTTTATCT
>Ga0307507_10010582_pt1 | contig 11885 bp, 11 predicted proteins | sample 7_EM_MG_FD_207223 | JGI IMG/M metagenome (GOLD analysis project Ga0307507, IMG submission 207223) | Populus trichocarpa ectomycorrhiza microbial communities from riparian zone in the Pacific Northwest, United States - 7_EM | ecosystem: Host-associated > Plants > Roots > Unclassified | place...
TCACGCAGTGGCATGTCCCGGTCGATGACGCGAACTGCTACTGGTATGCGATCTTCACGTCCTATTCGACACCGGTCGACAAGACGAAGATGCGCGAGCAGCGCCTCGAGCTCTATACGCTGCCGGACTACATGTCGCGCAAGAACAAGGCGAACGATTACGGCTTCGATCCGCACGAGCAGGCGACCGCGACCTATACCGGCATGGGCTCGGACATCAACGTGCACGACCAGTGGGCGGTGGAGTCGATGGGCCCGATCCAGGACCGCACCAGGGAACATCTCGGACAGAGCGACAAGGCGATCGTGCAGTACCGCCGCCTGCTGCGGCAGCAGATCGAGGCGGCAGCCTCAGGCGAGAAGCCGATGCTGGTGTTGGACGAAGCGACAGCGAAGAGCATCCAGGGTCCCGCGACCATGGACGGCATCGGCCCGACCCAGGGCTGGGAAATCTTCTGGATGGAGGTCGACGTCAAGCGGCGCCGCGGCGCGCCGTGGGCCGCACCCGTGCCGAAGGAGATCGCCGGCAAGGTCCATCATCTGATCACGGCGGCGGAGTGATGGGCGGAATGATTGGTGTGGCACCGTCATTCCGGGATGGCGCGCAAGCGCCAGACCCGGAATCTCGAGATTCTCAGATGTGCAATTGCACATCGGAGTTCGATGCTACGCATCGCCCCGGAATGACGACCAAAGGAATCGCGCTTTGAGTTTCGTCGAACGCCACGCGCTGTGGTCGGACGAGCAGAAGGAGGCGGCGCGCCGCCTTCGTCGCATCGTCGAGGAGAAGAATCTCGAAGTCATCCGGCTGTCCTTCGCGGACCAGCACGGCATCCTGCGCGGCAAGACGCTGGTCGCGAGCGAGGCGCTGGCCTCGCTTGAAAGCGGCTGCTCGATCACCACCACGATGCTGGCCAAGGATACCTCGCACCGCACGGTGTTTCCGGTGTTCACCGCAGGCGGCGGCTTCGGCATGAAAGAGATGGAAGGCGCCGCCGACGTTCTGATGGTGGCGGATCCTGCGACCTTCCGCGTGCTGCCCTGGGCGCCGACGACGGGCTGGCTGCTGTGCGACCTCTATTTCGCCGACGGCCGGCCGGTTCCCTTCGCCACCCGCCAGCTCTATCGCTCCGTGCTCGACCAGCTGGCCGGGCGCGGCTACGACTTTGTCGCCGGGCTCGAGGTCGAGTTTCACATCTTCAAGCTCGAAGACGCCAGGATGGCGCCGGAAGATGCCGGCCAGCCCGGCCTGCCGCCGACGGTCAGCCTGCTCTCGCATGGCTATCAATATCTGACCGAGCAGCGCTTGGACCAGATGGAGCCGGTGCTAGAAATCCTGAGGCGCGACATTCTCGCGCTCGGCCTGCCCCTGCGCTCGATCGAGGTCGAGTTCGGGCCGAGCCAGTGCGAATTCACGTTTCAGCCGAAGCAGGGGCTGGAGCCCGCCGACAACATGGTGCTGTTTCGCAGCGCCATCAAGCAGATCGCGCGCCGCCACGGCTATCATGCGACCTTCATGTGCCGGCCGAAATTGCCGAACGCGTTCGCGAGCGGCTGGCATCTGCATCAGTCGATCGTGTCGAAAAACAGCGGCGAGAATGCCTTCATGGCACGGGAGAGCGGCGAGGCGCTGAGCGCCTTCGCGCGCGGCTATCTGGCCGGCCTGCTCGCGCATGCCCGCGCGTCGACCGTGTTCACCACGCCGACCATCAACGGCTACAAGCGCTACCGTTCCTATTCGCTGGCGCCGGATCGGGCGATCTGGGGCCGCGACAACAGAGGCGTCATGATCCGCGTGCTCGGCGGTGCCAACGATCCGGCGACCCGTCTGGAAAACCGGATCGGCGAACCCGCCGCCAATCCCTATCTCTACATGGCCTCGCAGATCCTCTCCGGCCTCGATGGCGTCGACCGGCAACTCGATCCCGGCCCCTCCGCCGACACGCCTTACGAGACCAGGGCCGATCTCCTGCCGAAGAGCCTGCGCGAAGCGGTGGCCGCGCTCGATGACGACCCGTTCTTCCGCGCCGCGCTTGGCGCCGAGTTCGTCGACTACTACGTCCACATCAAGAATGCCGAGATCGAGCGCTTCCAGGCGGAAGTCACCGACTGGGAACACCGCGAATATTTCGAGATGTTCTGAAGACGCGGCGGTGGCCCGCCGACCGTTCAATTCGGTGCTACGCGGCTCAGAACATCATTCGAGCGGCTGCACCGGCGGCGCGTTGTTCTTCGTAACCTGCGCCGGAGCCGCCAGGGGCGGCGCGGTGCCCGGCGCAGCCTGGGTCGCGCCTGCAGCGGTCGCGGGATCGTTCGGAGCGGGCCCATCATAGCTCGCGCGCGGATCTCCGGCCGCCCTCGAATAGGCGCGCTGACGATATCTGGCCTGACGGCGGGGCGACCCGTTCATTCCCCAGGAATGCCCGATGGCCGGGCCTGCGGTGAATCCCACCAGCGCACCAGCGACGGCGCCGACCGGGCCGAACACGACGGCACCCGATACGGCACCGAGCGCAGCATCGGTGCCGCGATCCCCTGCATGAGCGGCAAGCGGCAACAGGGCCACGGTCAGAACTGCGAGAACGCTGAGGGTCTTCATCGATTTCTCCGGCAAGGAGGCGGCCACATCAGGCGTCAAAAACGGGAATCACCCTGCCCCGACATCAGGGTGATCGTCTTGGTTGCACGCCAATTGTGGAGCTAATCGGGCAGTTGCAACGAATCGGCGGGTTCCAACTGAGCTCGCGCCGCCACACTTCGCCGTTGCGCTGTGAGCTCCTGGGGATGGCCCCATGATCGCTCCATCGTCTCCGCGGCGAAAGAGACGCCATCACGGCCCGCCGGAACGCATGGCGACGACGATTTCCCGACAAGGGGCCGTTCGTCCGCAACATCGAGCTAGCGTTCGACGCGATGCTGCAACGGCGCGCCACCGAGACCCGCGGCTGCTCCGCGCCCGTCGGCCAAGACCGACCGACCGGCAGATTCGAACCCGGGCGGTGCCTTGGACCAGGTGTAGTGCCGGCTCGCCAGCGCGTAGCCCCTGTCGAACAACGACGCCATGTAGTTCTGGTCGAAGGGCTTGTTGCTGGTCTCGCTGACATCCGAGGGAACGCTGGCCAGGTTGAAATCGATTCCGTCCCGCTTTGTCTCGGAATAGATCCGGTAGAGATCTCCGATTCCCTGATTCTTGATCAGGGTGGTGAGCGAGCGCTGGGTGATCGCGACAAGATTCTCGTTCACCGGCTGCCATTCCGGGTCGATGCGGCCATTCCTGATGATGTACAGACGCGGCTTGCCGCCCGCTCTCGGCATCTGGCCTGAAGCATTCAGGGATAGCGCCGGCGGCACGATGAAGACCTGCCTGGTGATGCCTCCGTCAACATGCAGTTCGTCGTAAGTCTGTTGGCCGAGCTTGACCTGGATTCGAACCGGCGGGAAAATTCCCGGCAGCGCCGACGACGCCAGCAGGATCTTCCGGAACAGGGCTTTTGCCTCTGGATTGGTGCTCATCGCGATACGGCCCATGTCCCACAGCACAGGCCGTTGCGTGTCGAGATTGGTCGTGCCGATGAGCAGCAATCGTCCCTTCCGTCGCTCCCTTGCGATCTCGCCGATCATCTCGTCGTCGACATACTTCTCGATCAGCCCGGCGAGCGGGGAGTTGTCGACCAGGGCGGCGCCTTCCAGCAGATTTGGAACGTTGAAGGTGAATATGTCCTGCCGTCCATACCGGGTGAAAATCTCGCGGAGCTGGCTGTCGCGCTCACGGCCAAGGAACGCGAACGGAGCAATGAGCGCTCCGGAGCTGACGCCCGTGACCAGATCGAACGACGGCCGGTCTCCGGCTTCGCTCCATCCCACCAGAAGGCCGGCGCCGAACGCGCCCTTTTCCGCGCCACCGGATATCGCGAGAAGATTTGAAACCGGATGGCGCGGCTCGCCGGCCAGAGCCAAACGCGATTCCGGGGTGTGCAGATCCATGTGCATGGCGTTGCCGATCTCGGCCGCGGATCCATCGCCGAAATAGCGGATATTGCGGAAACCCTCGATCTCGGTCTGGTTGGCTTCGGCTTGTGGCAAGACATTCCGCGGCGAGATGACGGCACACCCGGTCGTGACCGTCAGCGCCGCCAACAGCATCAGGCGAACGGCAAGTTTGGGAAGACGCAAGGAAGGCTTTCGCCGGAAGGGGCTGGGATCGCGCATATTCGACCTGATATTTTCCTGCCGCACGTCGTCTGGGTCACCAGTTTCCGGCAAGATCAATCAGATACCAGCATTCGGATAAGTTCCCGACACGTTTGCGCGCACCAGAGCGCTCGATGCGTACCAACACGAGAATGTGGGCGGAAAGGACGATCGGTTTGTGGTGTTAGTGCGGCAGATATTCGCAAACGAGGCGGATAACTTCGAGGATCCGATCACAACCCGGACAACTGTCCCGATCAGATGCCCAGATAGCGGTGCTGCAGCTCGGGTTCGGCGATCAATTGCTCCGACGTCCCGCTCCACACGGTCCGTCCGCGCTCGATGATGGTGTGGCGGTCGCAGATCCGGGTGAGATGCCCGACATTCTTGTCGATCACCAGGATCGATTGCCCGCGCGCCTTCAGCATCGACAGGCAATTCCAGATCTCCTCGCGGATCAGCGGCGCAAGCCCCTCGGTCGCCTCGTCCAGGATCAGCAGCCGTGGATTGGTCATCAGCGCGCGGCCGATCGCCAGCATCTGCTGCTCGCCGCCGGAGAGCTGGTTGCCCATGTTGGCGGCCCGCTCGGCGAGGCGCGGAAACAACAGGTGAATCTTCTCGAGGGTCCAGGGATCGGAGGCCCCGAGCCGGTTCGAGGCTGCCGCGACGAGATTTTCGCGCACCGTGAGATTGGGGAAGATCTGGCGGCCCTCGGGCACCAGCCCAATTCCGAGTTGCGCGATCCGGTAGGACGGCAGGCCGCGAACCTCGTGGTCGGCGAAACGGACATGGCCCGAGCGCGCCGGCGTCAGCCCCATGATCGAGCGGATGGTCGTGGTCTTGCCCATGCCGTTCCGACCCATCAGCGAGACCATCTCGCCGGCCTTGATCGACAGCGACACGCCGAACAGCACCTGGCTGAGGCCGTAGCAGGTCTCGATGCCATCGACGTCCAGCAGTGCTGCGGTGTCAGCCATTGCGGGTCACCACGTGCTGGTCGCCGAGATAGGCGCGCTTGACCTCGTCGTTCTGACGGATCGCATCCGGCACGCCGGAGGCAATGATGCGGCCATAGACGAGGACGCTGATGCGGTCGGCGAGCGCGAACACCGCCTCCATGTCGTGCTCGACCAGCACGATCGAGACTTCGCGGCGGAGATCGCCGAGCAGCTTGACCATGCGGGCCGATTCGGTGGCGCCGAGCCCCGCCATCGGCTCATCGAGCAGCAGGATCTGCGGCCTGGTCGCGAGCGCGACCGCAAGCTCGAGCTCGCGCTGCTCGCCGTGGCTCAGTCGCGCCACGGGAACATCGGCGCGGCTGGCGAGCCCCACCCGCTCCAGCGCCGCGTGCGCGGCGTCGCGCAGGCCCTTCTCCTTCCGCGCATTGGCAAGGAAGCGGAACGAATGTCCGTGATGGGCCTGCGCCGCGAGCGCGACGTTGTCGGCGGCGGTGAAATCGGAGAGCAGCGAGGTGATCTGGAACGAGCGCGCCAGACCAAGGGCGCTGCGCCGCCACGCCGGCAGGCGCGAAATGTCGCGGCCGGCAAGGCGAATCGTGCCGCCATGCGGCACGAGATGGCCGGTGAGCTGGCTGATCAGCGTGGTCTTGCCGGCGCCGTTCGGCCCGATGATGGCATGGATTTCGCGGTCGCCGACATCGAGCGAGACATGGTCGGTGGCAACGATGCCGCCGAACCTGCGGACCAGGTTGTCGACGCGGAGTAAGGGATCAGCCACGCTTGAGCCTCCCGAGCAGGCCCATGATGCCGCCACGGCCGAACAGCACGATCAAAAGCAGCAGCGGCCCCATGATGATCGCCCAGTATTCCGTGAGCTGCGACAGGAACTCCTCCAGCAGCAGATAGACCACGGCCCCGATCACGGGACCGAACAAGGTGCCCATGCCGCCGAGGATGACCATGACCATGAGGTCGCCGGAACGGGTCCAATACATCACGGCCGGGCTGACGAAATCGGTGTTGTTGGCGAGCAGCGCGCCGGCGAGCCCGCACATCGTGCCGGCAATGACGAAGCAGACCAGCCGGTAGCGCTTGGCCGGGAAGCCGATCGCCTGCATGCGCTGTTCGTTCGACCGCAGGCCCTGCACCACGAGGCCGAAGCGCGAATTGACGATGCGCCAGATCAGGAAGACCACGCCGAGCAGGCAGGCGAGGCAGAGATAATAGAACTGCACGCGGTTCGACAGGTTGAGCAGCCCTGCGAAGTCGCTGCGCTTGTAGATGGTGAGCCCGTCATCGCCGCCATAGCGGGCAAGGCCCGAGGCCACGTAATAGGCCATCTGCGCGAAGGCCAGCGTGATCATGATGAAATAGACGCCACGGGTGCGCAACGACAGCGCGCCGATCACCAGCGCGAACAGCGCGGAGGCTGCGAGCGCCACCGGCAACTGCACGAAACCCGAGCCGATGCCTTCCTGCGCGAGCATTCCGACCGCGTAGCCGCCTATCCCGAGATAGGCGGCGTGGCCGAAGCTCATCATGCCGCCATAGCCCATGATGAGGTTGAGGCTTGCCGCCGCCAGCGCCAGGATGACGATGCGCGTGAACAGGGTCAGCACGAAGACGTTGCCCGAGAGCGCCGAATAGACCGGCAGCAGAACCAGGCCGGCAACCACCAGCCCCGTGACGACGTTGCGGACGTTGAGGGATGCGTTCATCTGCGGTTGGCCGGAAACAGCCCCTCCGGCCGCACCACCAGCACGATCGCCATCAACAGATAGATCAGCATGGAGGAGAGCGCCGGTGCTGCGGTGGACGCCGCCGCGCCGCTGAGAATCTGGCGCAGCAGATTGGGCAGGAAGGCGCGGCCGAGCGTATCGATCAGGCCGACCAGGATCGCCGCCAGGAACGCGCCGCGGATGGAGCCGATGCCACCGATCACGATCACCACGAAGGCGAGGATCAGGATATTCTCGCCCATGCCGATCTGCACCGTGAGGATCGGCGCCTGCATCAGGCCGGCGAGGCCGGCGAGCGCGGCGCCAAGCCCGAACACCAGGGTGTAGAGCAGCTTGATGTTGATGCCGAGCGCGCCGATCATCTCGCGATTGGAGGCGCCGGCGCGGATCAGCATGCCGATCCGCGTCCGCATCACGCCGAGATAGAGCAGCAGCGCGACCAGGAGCGCCACCACGATGATGGCCAGTCGATAGGCCGGATAATAGATGCCGGGCACCAGCTGCACCGGCACCGTCAGCCAGGCCGGCAGCGGCAGCGCCAGGCCGGCCGGTCCCCAGATCAGCCGCACCGCTTCGTTGAAGAACAGGATCAGGCCGAAGGTCGCCAGCACGTGATCGAGATGGTCGCGGCCATAGAGATGCCGGAGCGCGATGAATTCCAGGGCGATGCCGAGCAGCAGCGTGGCGCCGAGCGCAAGCGCACACCCCAGCAGGAAATTGCCGGTCCAGGCCACGAAGGTCGCGGCGAAATAGGCGCCCATCATGTAGAGCGAGCCGTGCGCCAGATTGACGAGGTCCATGATGCCGAACACCAGCGTCAGGCCGGCCGCCAGCAGGAACAGCAGGAGCCCGAACTGCAGGCCGTTGAGGATTTGTTCGACGAGGAGCAGCATCGGCGGCTTTTAGGTCATTTCCGATCGAGTTCGATCATAGCAGGCTTCTCACGAGCCTCATGGTTCGAGACGCGCGCGGCAAGGTTGACGCTGGCTGCGTCAGCCTTGTTGCGCGCTCCCCACCATGAGGATTGAGACCCCATTCCCGAGGAGGCGCCAACGGGTCCGCGCGAAGCGCGGCCCGATGATAAACTCCGCGCCGTCTCGAAGGATGAAGCCACCGGACTGAGGATTATTTGATCGCAAAACACATGCCAAAAGCAAGTCGGCCCGAAAAGCAGGACAGCGGCGGCACACGGGGCTACCGCTGTCCTGAGAGGGACGCGCCTACTTCATCGCGCATTTGTCGTGGAAGCGGTCCTGGTCGTCCTTGACGATGGTCGCCACCGTCTTGAGCGAGAGCTCGCCCTTGTCGTCCTTGACCACGTCCTGCAGATAGAAATTCTGGATCGGGATGTGGTTGTTGCCGTATTTGAACGGGCCGCGCAGCGACTTGAAGTTGGCCTTCTCCATCTCCGCCTTCATGGCGTCCTTCTTGCTGGTGTCGCCGTTCACGGCCACGACAGCGCTGTTGATCAGCTGCGCCGCGTCATAGGCCTGTGCACCATAGTAGGTCGGGCGCAGGCCCGGATATTTCTTGCGGTAGTCCTCGACGAACTTCTTGTTCTGGTCATTCGGCAGGTCGTTGACCCACTCCTGCGCCCCGGGGACGCCGATCGCGTTGTCCTTCTGCAGCGGCAGCGACAATTCGTCGACGGTGAAGGCGGTATAGAGCGGCATCTGCTGCTTGAGGCCGGCCTGCGCGTATTGATTGAGGAACTGCACGCCAGCAGCGCCGGGATAGAACACGAAGATCGATTCGGCGCCGGAGGCGCGCGCCTTCGACAGCTCGGCGGAGAAGTCGAGCTGGCTCGGCCACACCGTATATTCCTCGCCCTTGACCTCGCCCTTGAAGGTGCTCTTCACGCCGGCCAGCATGTCCTTGCCGGCGGCATAGTTCGGGCCGATCAGGAAGACCGACTTGACGCCCTTCTGGTTCATATAGAGGCCCATGGCCGCGGGCGTCTGGTCGTTCTGCCAGGAGGTCGAAAACACATAAGGCGAACACAGCTCGCCGGCGAGCTGCGACGGCCCGGCATTGGCGGAGACCAGGACCGTCTGCGAGTCCACCGCGGTCTTGAGCGAGGCCAACAGCACGTTGGACCAGATATAGCCGGCGATGAAGTCGACCTTGTCCGACTGCACCAGCTTCTCGGTCTTCTGCTTGCCGACATCGGGCTTCTGCCCATCGTCCTCGTAGATGACCTCGACCGGCTTGCCACCCATCTTGCGCCCGAGATGATCGAGCGCGAGCTCGAACGAATTGCGCATGTCGTTGCCGATCACCGCGGTCGGACCGCTGAAGGTCGAGACGAACCCGATCTTGATGGTATCCCCCGCTGACGCGGAACTTGCCAGCGCAAGCGCCGTTGCGCCCGCGAGCCAGAATGCCGTTCTCATATTGACGTCCCCTCCCTCATTGTCCGACCGGTCCGGTCGGTTTGGACAACCACGCCGCAGCTGCGGCGCGCCGAAAAACTCTTGGATCCCTCTTTTGCCGGGTTATCCGTCTTGTGCGCGAAATCCCCGACCGACAGCAAGCGCGAACCGAAAATACCGCTTTAGTACCTTCGGCCCATTGCAAGCTGGCATGCACCATAATTCGCAACAACGGAAGATGGCAAGAATTATAGTTCTGATTTGCCGCACTGCGACAAATTGCAAGCCGTCAGCGGTTGGCAATTGTTGGCGGACGGCGGCGGCCTTGGGGCGACGCGGGCGTCATCAGCCACGGCTATTGCGGCTTTGCCGGACGGCCCGAACACGACCGACCGATCGGACGAGAGGCGATTTCGAACCGGCCCGTGTCGCGGCGTCCTGACGGGGACATCAGACCAGATAGTCGGCGCTCTCGATCACATAGCACGCATGCCGGAAGTCCCGGATGGCCGCGACCTTGTCGTCATGCCAGCCCAGAAGCATGAAATAGGTCGGCTGCGCGCCGGAAACGTTGGGATCAAACACCAGGATCGCGGGACGGCCTTCCACCAGTCCCGGCACCAGGTGCCAGTCGCTGGCCTTGGCATAGTTCCCGAAGTAACGGGACACCTCGGCCTTGCCGTTCATCCGGGTCTTGTTGACGAGATCGAGCCGCACATCCTCGGCGATCATGTCGCGGATGGCGTCGAAATCCCGCGCGTTGAAATGCGAGACATAGGCCATGAGGCGCGCGCGATCGGCATCCGACAGCCGCGGCTGCGGCGCATCGTCGGGCTCCCCGGCGAGTTCGCGCAGTTGCGCGCGCCCGCGATGCAGTGCTGCCTTCACCGCCGGCAGGCTGGCATCCATCACATCACAGACCTCCTGCAGGGAGCAGCCCAGCACGTCCATGAGGATCACGCTGGACCGCTGCGCAACGGGAAGCCGCATGAAGGTGCGAAGACTGGCGCGCGCAATCTGGCGGCTTGCGACGGCGTCGAGCTGGTCGGCAATCATGTCAACCTCCTCAGCCGAATGCAGCGCCTGCTGCCGCCTGCGGCGGCGCAGGTAATCCAGCGCAGTATTGTGCGCGATCCGAAACAGCCATCCCTCGGGATTGCCGATCGCGCCGGCGACCCGAAGCGCTTCCACTGCCTTGATCAGGGCGTCCTGCAACACGTCTTCGCCATCGATGGCCGAGCCGACCATGCGCGCGCAGTAGCGATGCAGCCGCGGGCGCATCGCGACCAGCAGACCATCGATGTCTGCGGCCGGCGACGCGGCGGGGTTCGATGTCATTTGGCCTCCGGCCTCAGGGCTCGCTCAACATGCGATAGTTGCCGACGACGGTCGCCTGCCGGACCTGCGGCGGCTCGGCGCAGCGTTCGCGAATTCCGCTCTGAAACGCCTGAAATGCAGCCAGTTTCGGCAGCACGCTGGAGCCGTCATCGGCCGCGGTTTCGACGACATGGATGAAGGTGTCGTCATCGAGTCGCAACGAAAGATAGCGCAGGCCATCGGGCTTCGCAGCTTCGAGTTCGGCAAACACCGCGGAAATCAGCGCGGCGTTGCTATCCGATGCATCCGGCCTGGTCTTGTACCTGATCAGTCTCCGCGTCATGCTGTCCTCCACGAGGTTCAAAGGGGTTCGGTGCCATGACGTTCGGGATCCGCAAAAGGATTCGGCCGTGCAAACATATTTTGGACCGGATCCTTCGCCCCCTTCCCCTTGTTCCATCGTTGACGTCACGCCTCTTGCCATGCGGACTGTCCGTTTCAGGTCTGTCGCTGCGGCAGGCGCAGGACGAGGCCGTCCAGCACCGGCGTGATCTTGATCTGGCAGGATAGCCGGCTGTTCGGCAGCCGTTCGCTCGCGGTGCCGTCGAGCAGGTCGTCCTCGTCGGCCGCAACGGGGGCGAGTTTGGGCAGCCAGGCTTCGTCGACATAGACATGGCAGGTGGCGCAGACGGCATTGCCGCCGCATTCCGCGACGATCTCATCGATGCCATGGGCCAGCGCTGTGCGCATGGCGCTGTCAGCAATCTCGGCCTCAACGCATTGCCGACGATTGTCGGGATGAATGAAGGTGATTGTCGGCATGGCTCTCGCTCAGGCGGGGGTTAGCGTGATCGGCAGGCTTTCCAGCCCGCGCAGGGTGTTGTTGTAGCGCCGCTTGACCGGTCCGCTGATGGCAACAGAGCCGACCTTGCGCGCAAAGGCGGTGAGAACAGCCTCGCCTTCGAGCCGCGCCACCAGCTGCCCGACGCACATGTGAATCCCGGATCCGAAGCCGACATGGCCCGAGGTCTTGCGGGTAATGTCGTAGCGGTCGGGGTCGGTCCAGCGCCGGGGATCACGATTGGCGGCGGCCAGGAACATCAGCACCTTTTCGCCCTCGCCGATCCGGTTACCGCTGATCTCGACGTCGCGCGTGGTGGTCCGGAAGAAGGTCTGCACCGGGCTCTCGAACCGCACCGCCTCCTCGAAGGCGTTGCGCGCGAGCGACGGATCGTCACGCAGTCGCGCCATCTGCTCGGGATACCGCGCCAGGCAATAAATGGCCGCGGCGATCCCGTTGACGGTCGT
>Ga0307507_10010584_pt1 | contig 11882 bp, 18 predicted proteins | sample 7_EM_MG_FD_207223 | JGI IMG/M metagenome (GOLD analysis project Ga0307507, IMG submission 207223) | Populus trichocarpa ectomycorrhiza microbial communities from riparian zone in the Pacific Northwest, United States - 7_EM | ecosystem: Host-associated > Plants > Roots > Unclassified | place...
CATGGTGTTCACCTTGGTCAAGATGACATGCCCATAGCTCAGGCGCGTAAGATGCTCCCGAAGGATGCGGTCATTGGAGTCAGCTGTAATAATGTCGATCATGTCAAGGCGGCCGTGAAGGAGGGGGCAGACTACGTGGGGATTGGTGCTGTGTGGGGGACGAAGAGCAAGTCGCTGACAACCCCTATCATCGGTGTTCGAGGGGTTGGGGTCATGTTGGAGGCATTGGATGGGACCAACGTAAAAGCTGTGGCAATCGGTGCGCCATGGCCAATGTCTTGTGGAATAAACTGCAAGTTAATACTCACGCCAGGTGGTATTAAGTCATCAAATCTTCTACGCACCTTACACGGGACCGTGTCATCGACAGGTCATGCTCTAGATGGCATTGCTGTCATCTCGGAAATCGTTGCCTCCACTGAACCGCGTCGAGCGACGGAAACGCTCGCTAAGATTTTTAGCGCTTTTCGAGCAGACTTTCCGCACCCCCCTGGTTTGGACACGCGTTTGACGTCTGATTTGTACGTGACTGGAGATCTGTCGCCTGAGATGGTGCTTGAAGGCGTCGTACAACTTTTGGAGACAATCCGGGGTCTGAATCCTCTTGTTCACCAGGTGATTTTGAGCGTCCATCTTCAAACTCGTGCAGGTTTGAATGAATGAGTAGATTACCAACACTGTCGTCGCTACACAATCCGCAAATATTACTTTGGCATTGGGTGCGAGTCCGATTATGGCCACCGAACCCCGTGAAATGGAAGACTTGGCCAAGATTAGCGGAGCGCTTCTAGTGAATATCGGGACTCTAAGGGGAGAATGTCTCGAAGGGATGAAGAAAGGAGGTATACTCATGATTGTAACATATGTCCATTTTTTCCCTCTAATTCTTTGCAGGGTTCTTTGCCAATCAGTTCAGGAAGCCCATTGTCTTTGATCCAGTTGGGGTGGGAGCCAGTGCTTTCAGGCAAGAGACCGTCAATGGTGTAGTCTCCCTCCGAATGAATTTTTATGTAGTGAATAAGCTGATGCTGGAACCGAAGAAATCTTGAATACATGGCAGGCAAGCGTCATCAAGGGTAACGCTGGTGAACTGGCTGCTCTGGCCAGAACGAAAGAGGTGGGTTGCTGGGTACCTTTACCATAACGTTAATTGAAATGCCAAGTGACAGGTCGAGTCCAAAGGAGTAGACAGTGTGGGTCCAGGCTTCAAAGACCCGGTTTCCTTCGTGAAAGCACTTGCAAAACGGGAACGTATGGTCAATAATTTTTAATCTCGAGAGACTCTAATATCATTCTCATAAAAATAGGATGTGTTGTGGTTTTGACGGGAGCGACAGACTATATCTCTGATGGCCTGTCAGTCGTGTCACTGAAAAATGGAGATGCGATGCTTGGGCAGATCACAGGCTCCGGGTGTGTCTTGGGCAGTTGCATCGCAACATTTTGTGCCACAGCGGCACATTTGGCTTCGGATGAGGAGAAGAACAGCGATGGGAAGCTGGCAAAAGGGGATGTGTTCCTTGGAGCCATCGCGGGGTAATTTTGATTATTCCTGTTCATCACCACCGGTGACTGAGGTGCCTCTTTCTTCTAGCGTGCTTGTCCTCACTGTCGCCGCAGAGTTGGCAGTTCAAAGAGGAGACGCGAAAGGGCCTGGAACCTTTTTGTCTGGCCTCATTGACACGCTATGGGCGCTTCGCGCTGACGACGTGCAGAACTTGGCCAAGGTCTCGATAGAATGAATGACTTGATTCGTCCTTGGTGGGGTGAGACTCGGAGTCGTGCATCATGCAACATTCCTGGAACTTGCGGCCACAATTTCTATCGACTCTCGGACCTGCGGTTCACTTCTATAAGCCGATTTGCCCACTGTAGTGTCGATATCACAGGTTTAATCAAAGGAATCCTTCCAGATAGTGTCGTACAAAAGCTGCGAATTGTACAAAATGATGAAAGATTTCTAAAAATGCTACGTAGTATTGGAGTCAGTTCAAGTATCAAGGCCAGATACATTCTTTAAGGATTGTATATTTACATACCAGCGATTTCTTATCAAAAAGACGAGACATTTGACGAGGATCTGGGTCTCGTCTTGGGGGACATCAAAGATACGCGTGACAAACTTGACCATGCTACATTAGTATGGCTCCAAACCTTTGGCATTCGGCCGGCGGAGTGCGCAACCACTTCGAATGTTCGAATGTCCCACAGCCCACTGAAAACTGCAAACTAATAAGCGCCCAAGCCTTGCCTGCTCCTCATGCCGTCTTTCCAGGTTATCGTCGAAGATACCGCGCCATTCTTGGTTTATTCTGCTAATTGGAGGGCTGGGACCTCCGCAGACGACCCCTCAGCGGACAAGTAAGTATCCAGTCCTCACGCTAAAGATAGTACTGGATGTTGGTCGGACCGCCAGGTACACGCTGAGCAGCTTCACTGCGAGCCAGGTTGCAAATGCGACGATGTCTTTCACATTCTTTGGGACCTCTGTTGGGATATATGGCGCCAAGCGTGGCAATCATGGTCCCTATCAAGTCCAGGTCGACAACCATCAGTATCCCGTAGGAAATGGAGTTGCCACCCCGGATGCCTTCAACCAAACGTTGTTTTCGACTAACCTACAAAAGGGATTGCACACGGTCACACTGACCAATGCCGCGAACGCGTATGTGGACGTGGATTATGTGTGTTTGCCCCTCGCTCATCATTGCTGCGGAGAATAATTAACATGTTCAGGTTTCGTGGCAAACGAGTGTTGGAAACGATGATGAAACTCTTATCGTGAATACTTACCAGGACTCGCATCCGGCTTTCTCCTACTCCCCCGCGTCGTCTTGGGGAACCCCAGATTCTGTATCCTCGTTTTCAGGCAGCACCGGGCAGTGAGTTTGAATCTTTGAATCGTTTTGGGTCTCGCCGTTCTTAGCAAGGGAAATGACAGTGCCACAACAAGTCCGGGCTCTTTCGCTGAATTTACCTTCTCTGTGAGTTCGGTCTCCCTCATTCTGTGTAAAAATACTGAAATCTGCTTAGGGTATGTATTCTCTAGAGGATCCAGGGTTGGCCGTCTTACCAACCGTGCGCAGGAGATGCTGTGGGGTTATACGGTCCAGTTGGTGTGAATGGCGCTGCTGCGTTTTCCGTCCAGGTTGACGGCGGCACCCCAATGAATTCATCAACGAATAAGCAGTTTTACAGACCCCAACAACTGCTATATTACGGAAGCAATCTGGGAAGCGGTGTACATACGCTAAAGATACAATTTGGATCTTCAAGCGGGTCTAACCAGGCACTCGCCATTGACTATGCGGAGGTGTACACTACTCCTTCTCTTGGTGGAAGGTAAGAATATCTCGCCTTACCGTTTGGGCGTCCTTAAATGAAAAACTATAGCTTTGGAACAAATCTACCGATTCGTGTAGCATCGTGAGTCTCTTTTGGTTGGTGTTGTGCATCTACTAGCACCTACATCGTTATTTAGGGTTTTCCCCACCAGTGCTACGATTGGGCTCGCTATAACCAGTACAGTTGCTTTTCTTGCGCTCGCTGCCGTCGTCTTCCTGTTTCTACAAAGGCGCAAAAGCCACCTCTTCAGCCCTCCCGGGACAAATTCTAAAACACCAAACATGAGTGACCCTAGAGTTGAGCCGTTCTCCTTCCCGCCGACGCCCCAGAATGTTTCCGTAGTCAATCAAAATCATCGTCAGCCCAATCACAATCACAATCACAACCCATCCGATTTATCATTCACTTCGTCGTCGAATCCAACAACCACAACAGGTTATCCGTCTACTTTTTCTGCTACTAGGCTCTACGATAACCATGTTACATCAACCGCTGTACAATTCTGTTTTGCTTCTGTGTTACTCTGTGCTTACTCCTATTGTATTTCAGGAAACCCGCGGGACAGTCACCAAAGACCATCTCAGGATGGGATCCCCATCAGCACCACTAGAATCGCGAGTGATGGCTTCAGATACTTCTAATACTATACCACAGCTCTCGGAGTCGATCCCCGTCTCAACAGCTACCAGGGATCCACTAGTTGGCGACACTGTTCCGCCTCCGGAATATCATATGTAACCACTGACCTGTATCATTGTAATGGTATGTTTTTTAAAGATGGTCCCAATGCAATACTCAACAATAAGTGTACCTGACAAGAAAGCGGGTATGGCTATAAACCTATAACAATCCTCCTCACTTTTTCCCTCTAACTCGTTTCATAGGCTTCACCACCCAGCTGAGGAAACCCCCGTCTTCGATCTAGTTGGAGTGGGTACGACTGTTTTCGGTCAGGAGCCTCAATGGTTGTCTTCGAAATGATGCCTCGTCTGGCGAATAAGCCCATGTCAGAACGGAACAGCTCGGTTTTGACGGGAACATCAAACTGTATCACTTGTGTCTGATCACTCGAAAAAATGGGATGCGATGCTTGGGCAAGTTACGGTCTCCAGATATCTTCGGCAGTAAGCAGCTTATGCCACAGCGGCGCATACTTATGGCTTCACAAACTCGATGAGACGCTCAGGATGACAAGACGAGGTACGATCATTCGCCTGCCACTGCGTGATTATTTCGTCAATAGCACCGCTGACTTGAACGCTTGTGTCCTCCAGTGTGCTTGTACCCAATCTCGCTGCAGAATCTGGCTAAAGTTGAGTCGATAACATGGATTCTAGCTATAGGTTCGGTGTTGATGAGATGGAGTCACGTCATGCAACCTTTTTGTCTGCATTTCTTGAGGTTGCAGGACCAAGCGCGCTGACAACGCCCGCGTTCCGGAGTCCGGAGGAGGTGTTGCCGTTGTGCAGATCCGCGAGAAGAACACAGACACTGGCAAGGTGAGGCTAGAGCTTTCGCTCAACGTTACCGTCTGAATACATTAGCTCATCATCTCAAGAGCTTCAAAGGTCATCTGCAACATTTACAACGTCCCTCTGTTCATCAATGACCGCGTTGACATCGCGCTTGCGATAAATGCACATGGTGTTCACCTTGGTCAAGATGGCATGCCCATAGCTCAGGCACGTAAGAGGCTCCCGAAGGACGCGGTCATTGGGGTCAGCTGTAATAATCTCGGTCATGTCAAGGCGGCTGTGAAGGAGGGGGCGGACTACGTGGGGGTTGGTGCTGTGTGGGGGACGAAGAGCAAGTCGCTGACAACCCCTATAATCGGTGTTCGAGGGGTTGGGATCACGTTGGAGGCGTTGGATGGGACCAATGTAAAAGCTGTGGCAATCGGTGCGCCATGGCCAATGTCTTGTGGAATAAATCTTCAAGTGTTACCTACACCAGGCGGTATTAAATGAACAAATCTTCTATGCACCTTGCATGGGACCGTGCCACCGAGGGGTCATGCTCTAGATGGCATTGCCATCATCTTGGAAATTGTTGCCTCCACTGAACCGCGTCGAACAACGGAAACGGTTGCCTACATCCTGACGGCTTTTCAAGCAGACTTTCCGCACCCCCCTGGTTTGGACACGCGTTTGACGTCTGATTTGTACGCGACTGGAGATCTGTCGCCTGAGACGGTGCCTGAAGGTGTCGTACAACTTTTGGAGACAATCAGGGATCTGAATCCTCAGGTGAGTCCAAGTGTCCATCTTCAAACTCGTGCAGTTCTGAATGAATGGTAGATTACCAACACGATTGTCGCTACACAATCCGCAAATATTATGTTGGGTGCGAGTCTGATTATGGCCACTGAACCCCGTGAAATGGAGGACTTGGCCAAGATTAGCGGAGCGCTTCTAGTGCATATCGGGACTCTAAAGGGAGAGTGTTTCGACGGGATGAAGAAAGGAGGTATACCCATGGTTGTAACATATGTCCATTTTCCCCCTCTAATTCTGGTTTTGCAGGGTTCTTTGCCAATCAGTCCAAGAAGCCCATTGTCTTTGATCCAGTTGGAGTGGGTGCCAGTGCTTTCAGGCAAGAGACCGTCAATGGTGCAGTCTCCCTTGGAATGAATTTTTATATAGCGAACAAGCTGATGCTGGAACCGAAGGACTCTTGAATACATGACAGACAAGCGTCATCAATGGTAACGCTGGAGAACTGTCCGCTCTGGCCAGAACGAAAGAGGTGGGTTGCTGGGAATCTTTACCATACCATTGATCGAGATGTCAATTGACAGGTCGAGTCCAGAGGAGTAGACGGTGTGGGTTCAGGCTTCAAAGACCCGGTTTCGTTTGTGGAAGCACTTGCAAAACGGGAACGTAGGGTCAATAATTTCCAATCTCGAGCCACTCTCTAATATCGTTCTCATGAAAATAGGATGTGTTGTGGTTTTGACAGGAGCGACAGACTATGTCTTTGATGGCCTGTCGGTCGTGTCACTGAAAAAGGGTTGCGATACTTGGGCAGATTACAGGCTCCCGGTGTGTCTTGGCCAGTTGCATCGCAACATTTTGTGCTACAGCGGCACATCTGGCTTCGAATGAGGAGAATAACAGCGACGGGAAGCTGGCAAGAGGGGATATGTTCCTTGGAGCCATCGCGGGGTAATTTTTGATTATTCCTGTTCATCACCACTGCTGCTGACTGGGGCACCTCACTGTCGCCGCAGAGTTGGCAGTTCAAAGAGAAGACGTGAAAGGGCCCGGAACCTTTTTGTCTGGACTCATTGACACGCCATGGGCGCTTCTCTTTGTCGACGTGCAGAACTTTGCCAAGGTCTCGATAGAATCAATGACCTGATTCGTCCTTGATGGGATGTGCGTTGTGCATCTCTGGAACTTGCGGCCACAGTTTGTCATAGAACTTCAATGAGGCGCGAAGATTGCTTCCTAAACGGATCGGATGTGTTGAGCTGGAGTGAGGAAAGGATTTCTGTGGTTTTCACTGACTCGACATCACTACGAATGAGAATTTGCTTATTTTCGATTCAGACATCTGGCAAGGAGATTGACGGGATCTACGTATACATTTGTATGAGTAGACAATGCGTTTGGGTATTAGTCACCTGGAGTCACACGACAGTATCCGCCAGCCTCCTTCCTCCATGAAACTAGTGATCCAGACTTTTCCACCACTCCCAGAATGCAAGTTTTGGTTTCAACCTGATGTTGAAAATCCACCAGTCGCCATTGGCGATCTCAAGGAGGCACTAAGTCACGACATTAATCTTGCAACCAACTCTAACTTTGTTGGCCATCATCTCCGTTTGTTTTTCAATGACATTGAACTCTTCAGCCACACACTGTTCAGCATTGTTGACAATGACAGCCTCCTACACGTTAAAGCTGCTTCTGAGTCTCCTGTGGGGGGTGTAAAGGCCGAGGGCTTATCAGGTGTGTCCTTTGGTATGAGCTCCTTTCGAATTCTAAACATACTGGTCCTAATCTAATTATGCGTTCTCATCATTAAATAGATGAAGAAAGATCACCTCCACGAAAGCGAGCTCGGATTGACCATGATGTGTTGGAAGCTGGTATGATATTTTCTCTGCCTATATCTAGGTCTGCTGGCGAATACTGTTTCACTCAGGAATCACACCATCCAGTTCAAACAACTCCCAACTCTCCAACCTTGGATACACCAAGCCACGACTTCTTCAGGCAGGCAAAGGAGACCGTCAAAGTGAGATCATCTGCCATCTCTACGACACCCTCTGGAAGAAGGGGGAGCAATCTTGGTCTAAAATCTCTCGTGTTGTCAATGGACGTGTTCCAGATCCAGTTATCACCTCTGGGAAGGCCCAGGAATGCGAATTGGAATCAGATGATGGGCCTGAGGAGATGCAAGTTACACTTGTCGATCTCACCTCTATCATGGACTGGGACAAAGATGATGATGCATTGCGCCTTTTGACTCCTATCTTTCTTGTCCGAGATGAATACATTCAACTTGACCTGTTTATGGAATCCGAAATGCAAAATGTCCTTCTTTTAGGCCAGCCTGGCATTGGTATGTGCATCTATCTATCATTTCATCCTTTAATGCAATTGTTTCTCTGTAGGAAAGACCATCTACTTGACATATTGCCTCCTAAAGCGACTCATTGCTGGTTTACCGACTATCTATGCAAAAACATGCTATAACCGATACATATTCTTGGATACAGGCGTTTACTGGATCCCATCCAAGTCTTTTATAACCTCTGAAGATCTGCCATTCATCAAAAAAGAGGCAAACACACTTGTGTTGTTTGATCTCAATGAACAGCAAACCCAACCAGAATCATTTCGCCACTGGAAGATCCTAATATCGGCATCGCCCCAGCCGAAACGATACAAGGAGTGGTCTAAGCAGGCAAATGCTGAAGCTTGGGTTATGGGCACATGGTCCTGGGAGGAGGTGTATTTTGCTCGGTAATGTTTTCAGCTACTTACTTGATAATATTAACTTCTTGACAAGGGAGCTCGCCACCAACAATTTGACACTGGATGACTTAATCCAGTCGTTTAATAAATATGGGGGGACAGCCAGAAATCTTCTGAACAAGTCTCAAAGGAAGATAGACCAGGAGATTGCGAATGCTATTAGAAACTGCACTGATCTTATGTCCCTCTTTCCCAGCTCAACCGGTTTCAAAGACGATACAAGTCATGCACTGATCTTAATCGATCCTATAGCCGATCACACCGGTGTTCTCCAACGGGATGATTTTCAAGGCCGAATTGCTTCCAGGCATGTCTGCGATCTGGTTCTCGCATCGCAGAACCAACAGCTTGTGAACAGCATGAAGAACTCATTTCAAATGCTCCTCCAGTCCGATATATCCCGGGGAACAAGCGGGATTTTATTCGAGAAATTGGGACACCCATATTTGGTCGACTCTTTGATCAAGGACACAATAGGGAACCATAGTAATGAACATAAATAGATAATTACCATACGAGACCCGAACCCCGGGTTCGATATCCACACGCCTCTCTTGTACATAACAGCATTCGTTTACCGGAGAAAAAAAAAGACGCTTGACGAAAATTGTGTGGTGTTGACGCGTTGTTTGCATCAACGTCAAAATTTAGAACTTGATAAAGAACTGCCTTTATTTAGAAGCCAGTTTCCAGATGGCTGAATGCCTTCACACTGCTTCGCAGGTCGCAGCCCAACGGAAACCGTCAGTAAGTGCCAAAGTTTGGTGCTGCAATGCCTTCTTTCCAGGCTATCGTTGAGGATACCGCGCCCTTCCTGATTTATTCTACCAATTGGACGGCTGGGACTTCTGCCGACTCGTCAGCGGACAAGTAAGTATCCAATTCTCACACAAAGGATAGTGCTTGATGTTTGGTCGGACCGCTAGGTATTCGCAAAGTAGCTTCACTTTGAGCCAGAGTGCAAATGCGACCATGTCCTTCACATTCTTTGGAACTTCAGTTGGGATATATGGCGCCAAGCGTGGCAACCATGGCCCCTATCAAGTTCAGGTAGATAACCAGCAGTTTCCCGCCGGGAATGGAGTTTCCAGCCCGGATGCCTTCAACCAAACATTGTTTTCGACTAGCCTTCAAAAGGGGGTACACACGGTTACATTGACGAATGGTGCGAACACGTATTTGGACGTGGATTATGTGCGTTTGACCCAAGTTTGACCGCTGTTTTACCTTGTTCTTCACTGCTTAAGTAAAAAAAATCATTTTTTAGATTTCATGGCAAACGAGTGTCGGAAGTGATGATGAAGCGTTGATCGTGAACACTTACCAGGATTCACACCCCTCATTCTCCTACTCCCCTGCTTCGTCTTGGGGAACCCCAGATTTTGTATCTTCATTTTCAGGCAGCACTGGGCAGTGAGTTCGAATCTTTGAATGGATTTGCGTCTCGCCGTTCTTAGCAGGGAAATTACAGTGCCACAACAAGTCCGGGCTCTTTCGCTGAATTTACTTTCGCTGTGAGTTCGGTGTCACTTATTCGTGGGCAAATACTAAAATCAGCCTAGGGTATGTATTTTTAGAGAATTCAGCGTTGAGGGTTCTCATGAACCATGCGCAGGAGATGCTGTGGGGTTATATGGTCCAGTTGTTTCAAATGGTGCCTCTGTGTTTTCTGTCCAAGTTGACGGTGGCACTCCGACAAATTCCACGACGAACAAGCAGTTCTACAGGCCCCAACAACTCTTATATTACGCAGGCAATCTGGGAAGCGGTGTACATATGCTAAAGATACAATTTGGATCATCGAGTGGGTCTGCACAAGCGCTTGCCATTGACTATGCAGAGGTGTACACCACTCCTTCTCTTGGTGGAAGGTAAAAGGTTTTCTCCCTCCCATTTAGGCATCTTTAAAGCAGCATCTGTAGCTTTGGAACTACTCAAGCAATTTCTGCATCGTCGTAAGTCTTCTGATCAGTGCTGCGCTTTTAGTGACACCTATACGCATCGTTTTCTAGGACCTTCCCCACTGGTGCTATTGCCGGGCTTTCTATAACCAGTACTCTTGCCTTCCTTGCGCTTGCTGGCCTCGTCTTCCTTTTCATACGAAAACGGCGCAACCACCTCTTGGTTAGCACGATTCCAGAAAAACCGAACCCCAGTCACCCTAGAGTTGAGCCGTTCACCTTCCCACTGACACCCCAAGACGCACCCATAGCCAGTCAAAACCATCTCCAACCTAATTACAACCCATCCAGTCTATCGTTCTCACCTTCGTCAAATCCAGCAATTGCAACAGGTTACCAATCTACTTTTCCTGCTTCTGGTATGTACGATGATTACGTGTCATCAAACGCTGTAAGAATCCCTTGCCTCGAACATTCAAGTTTCCTTGCTTATGCCAATTGGACCCCAGGACAACCACGGGTCAGTCAGCAAAGATCGTTTAAGGATGGGACTTCCATCAGCACCAATGGGGAGAATCGGAGCTACGGATGCAAGCAACATTATACCACAGCCGTCGGGGTCGATTGTTACGTCGACAGCAACCAGCGCACTATCAGCTGGCGATACTGTCGCACCTCCGGAATATCATACCTAATTACTAACTTGTAGAACCCTATGGTACACTTTCAACAGGAAATCTCTTGGCATTATTTTCAAGGATCGCTGCCCGAGGCGTCGGAAGGAAGTTAAAAGAATGCAGATCGGAAAATGCAGGGTGGAACCGTCATGTTGCGAACCAACACATGTTAACAGGTGACAGCGACAGATAACCGTTGGAAGGGCGTAAGTATGCATGCATACCAACTGGCATAGCAAGTTACACAGGATTTGCGAATACCAGCAGGTTGAGTCGTCGTTCTTCGCGGATGGTCGCTGCATCACTAGTCTAAGGTGCTTCGAAGTTTCATCGTGACCTACTTTGAAATGACGTTAAGATGAATGTATGTATGTCACTCACCCCCTTCGTTATCAATTTGACCATTTCATCATCATTCCGAACAGTGTACTAAGCTTGAGTCTTACCTGCCCATATAGCTTTTTAAGCATCTCATGGTGGTCACTCTTGAACGCTTCGTTTAAACCCCAGATGGCTGTCCTTAAAAGGTTCTAGAAGTTACAAAATGCAGAAACAATTCAATCCAGCCCCAAACCTTCTACCCCGCGTTCCACGCGTCCACTTACGGCCCTTTAACTTGGAGTTGTACACTTTGGATTTTGGTCTTGGGCCTGGGTAGGCATATCGGTAAAGCAAAGCTCCAAGGAGTCCCGACGAAATATTATGTTAAAAGCTTGAGGTGCCAGTTTGCGAGGACTTGTTTCTTATGGAAAGCAAGACTGATCTGCTCTAAATTCTCGGTTGCCGATTGATGGCCGCATATTACTAAGTCATTTCATTGATTTGTAATATTTGTAGGATAATTATCCAATCTACATTGAAGAATTTCACCTCATTATCCCCGGCTTGCCATTGCCTAAGTCTTGCCATCTATGTAACATCCACCATGTGTTGGCATCGTCTGGATATATATAATTACTGGATATGTTATCAAT
>Ga0307507_10010585_pt1 | contig 11882 bp, 5 predicted proteins | sample 7_EM_MG_FD_207223 | JGI IMG/M metagenome (GOLD analysis project Ga0307507, IMG submission 207223) | Populus trichocarpa ectomycorrhiza microbial communities from riparian zone in the Pacific Northwest, United States - 7_EM | ecosystem: Host-associated > Plants > Roots > Unclassified | place...
AAACAATGGGTGAAACAGATGCATGGACAATGAATACACCCTGCTATTCTTACAATTTCCTCCAGGGAAACAAACTAAATGGGTAAATAAGTAATAGTTAAGACTTACATTTCCAGTGCAAAGTTCTGCCAAAATGCAGCCAAGTGACCAAACATCTATCTTCTTATCATACGGATGTCCTAGGATAACTTCTGGTGCACGATATGACCTGGATTGAACATAGGAGCACAGATGATCTGTCTCAAAACAGCTACTCCCGAGATCAATGACTTTCACCTCACATCTACTATAGCTTTTCACCAATATATTCTCGGGTTTTAAATCACAGTGTATAAGACCAAGGCCATGCAAAAACTGAAGTGCCTCCAAACATTGAGTGGTAATTGACTGCATAGAGAATTTGGGAAAAAGTTTATAGACCAGCATGCATGAAAAAAAATGATGTATTCTCCTTTCTTTTTTGGTGAGGAAATGAAATTTTGAGAAGGAAACAAGGGGTGCTACACATTCCAAGTAATGAATATATAACTCTTGGAATGTCAAGAGGATAGAACTCTTAGGAAGAAAATGGCACACAACAAACCTGCAATCTAGGCATTGTGAAGTATACCTCCCCTCCTGATTCTCTATTGAACTTATGGAACTCATATAGGTTTGCCTTGAGAAGCTCACATACGATTAACAAATGCTCCTGCAAAGCAAAGAGAAGTTAAAAAGTAAATTATTTATAACTTGCATCAAGGAGTTATCACGAACTTCTCCCTCAAGAAACCAAATCAAATCAAATCAAAGCTTCATTTTTAGATTCTTGTGGTGCAATTGAAAATGCATTCACTAACATATATGGCTATTCTTTTATCGATTTTCAGCTCATTTTAATATGATGTCTGCAAAACAATGCTCCTATGTCTAGTGGTTTGAAGTAAGTGGTCCAACCATGCAACCAAGGTTCAAGAACTAGTAACAACAAGAAACAAAAAATTGCTGCTATAAAAATGAGATGATTCTATGCATGTCTGCATAACCCTTTTGCAAATTTATCAATTAAAATGTAAATTTCTACTAAGAGAGGCAACATGGGGGCAAAAACTAATAGCATCAACAAATACAGGAATAAGAAAACTTTTCTAACCCAGAATAGTGGCTTGAATAGGGATTTTATGCATGAAATCTCAAGAAATTCAGCTTTCTAATGAAACCATATCGCTAGCATAATTTCAAAAATTTTCAGTCATTTCCTCTCCCAAAACCTGCTAGAGTACTGGTGGATACAAAAAATCCTAACTCAACTCAGACTACCAATTGTTCACATCCAAAAGCAAAATTCCAAAGCCACATGAAAATCTAGGAACAGTGAGCCATCTCCCACTATTAAGTTTTTGGCATACACAATGTTCTATCCACAATATAATGGACTTGAAAGTGCTAAACAATTACACTTAACCATATAAGAACTTCAAAGGTTGCCGATGCAAAAACTGAAACAATTAGAATTTACAAATTTTTATGTGATCTTTGAAGATAGGAGGAAACCGAATGCCAAATGTCTATTTGGCTTGATCCCAGCTAGAACTGTTTTAAAGAAGATTGTTTTGCTAGCAAATCGTGTATGATTTTCAGGTCTAAACTACAAGGTAGTTTTGCAAATTTTTTCTTACATTGGATAAATTTTGTAAAACTTGACCGGTCAACTGCTTCACTATTAACTAACTAAATGGCCAGCTGGCTCCACTAAACAAGCACCTCCTTTCTTACCCAATATAAGTTGTAACCTCACATTTAAAAACAATGAATGAATGGAAATTTCAGCTATATACTTTGAGGTTGTGTGGTTCAATCTATCTTAAGTGTGATGCTTAGATTTTCTATCTTCTAGGTGTGATTCCTAGAAATCCTACTAGTTATGGCTAGCTGGCTCTGCCAAACAAGCATCTCCTTTCTTACCCAATATAAGTTGCAACCTCACGTTTAAAGACAATGAATGAATGAAAACTTCAGCTATATACTTCAAGGTTGTGTGGTTCAATTTATCCTAAGTGTGATGCTTAGATTTTCCATCTTCTAGGTGTAATTCCTAGAAATCCTACTAGTGTGATGCTTGTGGTCCTTTATTCATTTCCATTTCAATTTATTAACCCCATATCCTATACTCCTGCCTATTTTGATCACCATAGCCTTAAACACATCCCAATTTTCACCAATAACCTATTCCCCATGTTTTACCCCCACCAAATATGCTAGAGCTTGTAATCTTTATTGAGTTAGGTACTGTGAATTAAAGACCCTGCATCAGTTGTGCTTGTTATAAACACTCAAATACAAGTCTCTTTACAAGAAAAACAATGGCTTATAACTCTATCTATTATTTCAGAATGGACAAAAAATTTATAACTGTATCTATTCAGGTGCCAAATAAATTTTTTGAAGGAAACTTAGGAACCAGGTCAGGTGGCCAAAACTTAACAAAGCAGCATGATGATCTAAACTTTTATTACATACTTATATTATTTCTTTCGCTACTAAAACTAACTTACACAAGGATACAAGGAGGGCAGGATACTGAGAGCTACACCAGAGATACCATCTACTGTGATAAAATATTAAATATTGAGGGGGAAAAAACAAATCAAGAAATACAAGCATATCCACTTACTCGGTAGTAGAAATAATCATACAATCTGAGAATGTGGTACTTGTCAGCATGATCATGCTTGTTGACATACTTTAAAAGCTTTATCTCGTCAAGACTTTGATCAAAGAAGTCCTTGTTGTTTTTTATAATTTTCACACAAACATCCATGCCTGTGTGCAGATCATGTGCTTGTATAGCTTTACTAAAAGCAGCTGAGCCAAGATACTCAGTAACATGATAACGACCAGCAATTACAGAATTCAACACAACATGGAAGTTCTTGTCCTCCTCAAAGCCAGTTCTGACCAACAAAAGCAGTTCAGGAGAACACGTGTTAGAATCAAGCTAATTAATGAGAAGCAGAGTTCAATTAAATAGATCACTTGATTAAGAATCAAACATTGACTAAAGAAAAATAAATAGGTATCCAAACTTCAGCACATGCCAAATACGAAGAGAAAATATGTATTATAAGAGCAATTCGCCATGTCAAAGAACCATCTCAACTCAATAGCTTAAGCTGTTAGGTGAGGCTCCAAGATATGATTTATATTATTCTCTAACATACCCCCTCAAGTGAAAGCCCTTTGAGCTTGAAACTTGCTCGGGCCCACAGTATCATGTGCTTAATTTTTATCAAATAAATAGGGATGGTGAGATTCGAACTCATGACCACTTGGTCATTAAGGCTCTGATACCATGTCAAAGAACCATCTCAACCCAATAGCTTAAGATGTTAGGTGAGGTCCCAGGATATGATTTATATTATTCTCTAACACACCACAAAGAAACATATTACTCCACTTGTAATGAAAACTACAGCTCTATTTGGCCTTGGCGTTGTTGTGCTTATAAGTTAAATAACTTTGGTGTTGTAGGAAGAAGTGCTAAAAATTAAAGTTGTATTGACAAAAGTTGATGGATGATTGGTTACGATTGTTGTTACAAGGGCATTCACCACAAAAAACATATTACTCCACTTTTAATGAAAACTACAGCTCTATTTGGCCTTGTTGTGCTTATAAGTTAAATAACTTTGGTGTTGTAGGTAGAAGGGCTAAAAATTAAAGTTGTATTGATAAAAGTTGATGGATGATTGGTTAGTTACAATTGTTGTTACAAGGGCATTCACCAGAAAAAACATATTACTCCACTTGTAAAGAAAACCACAGCTTTATTTGGCTTTGTTGTGCGTATAAGTTAAATAACGTTAGTGTTGTAGGCAGAAGTGCTAAAAATTAAAGGTATTAATAAAAGTTGATGGATGCTTGGTTACGATTGTTGTTTATGAGATGTTGAGTTTAAAAACAAGTAACGAGTGTTTGATTAAACTAATAATAAAAGTGAAGTTGAAAATCAAAATGATAAATAAAGGCATAAGTAATTTTTGGTCTATTAAGGTGGGTATGAACAAAAAAAATTGGCATGCAAAATAAACTTAAACAAATAACAAAAACTAATATGTTTTTGTCTTTTAATCAAAACACCTGAACAAATAAAAACAAAAAAGAATTGTATATATAGCTTGTCAAATGAAAAAAAAAATTGAGCTACATTCTAGTGATTGTCAGTTTTTTTTTTTTCAAAGAAACAAATGGACTTTGTATTTATAGAGTAACAAGATCATAATTATTTGAAATGTAGAGGGATAGTTGTTGTGTTGTGACTTTTAGCAAGGCCAAATAAACCCTACATGTAGCTCCAATATTAGCACTTTTTGTCAAAAATTTCAACAAGCCAACAATTCACAAAATAAAAGAAGTGGGAAGGTTGTGCCTAACAAAACATTACAAGCACACAACTAGCCACCATTGCGGCCGCTGGGATAGAGTAAAGTAGCAAGGTAATAAGGGCAAATGGAAAAGGAAATAATAGAAAACAAAGGATGGAGAAGAAGTTGTCTTGTTCTAAGATGAACACAAGACAACAATAAATGCAAGATTTTTAATGTTGGCAACAAAATATACCCTCCTGGGATATGGATATCCACTTCCAGGGACAAGTTTTAATTGATCCTAACCAAACATTGATCAAAATAAACTTATTCTATCATCCCCATTTATCCAAACAACCAAACAACACCAAAGTTCCACCAGTCCACGAATGTTTTACCTTGAGAGCATAACCATAATTATTCAGAAGAGAAAGCAAAAAAATTAACTTAAGCAAAGACCTACAAGTGCACACCAAGGACACTATCACAGGACACAAGTAGCCTCATTTACCAAGGAACTCAGATGTCTATATTCCTATTTTTAATAAGGATGCGTTCAACAAGAATTTTGTAATTAAAGGGGTAGAGAAATGAAAGGGTTTTCAAGTCTTCTGTTTTATTTATGATTTTTGTTCTTCTGCACACCATTATTTTGCCCACCAAATGACTCCAGCAATATAAATAGTCTTAATACTAGATTAGCTTCTTTTTTTTAACCAAATACATCTATTAATAGCTAAAAGTATAACAAAACTAGGATCAAATTGCAACATCATAGTGCACAAAAGTTTTGCAAGAGAGAGAAGACTACTTTTCAGTAATTGCACAATGTTTCTTGTTTTTCCTTTCCTGATTTGTATCACATCTATTAATTTGAGACTGAGGCTTAGTCGAGCTGCTAAGAGTTCGTAATCTTGTAGACATCTATAAGATTAACAAGTTAGCTATTGTCAGTCAATCAAAACTCAACAGGCATGGTAGCAATATTCATTTTAATAAGAGTGACAAATTAATCATTCCACACTCAAAAGCATCCCCTACATACCCTATCCTTCCTATTCTTTCCCTTGGATCTTTCTGGTCTTTATTCTTGTTTTAAGTTCTTTTTATAATGCTTTGTTCAATCTTTCTCATCCCTTGTTGTGTTCCACTGGCTGGTTTGCAAAATAGTTTACATGGCTCTTTCAAATACTGTGTAATGAAAGATTCAGTAACAACACGATCTCAAATTCCTAAATTTGGACAAAAAAGACTGAACATTTCAAATAATCTGGTAGAAGTGGTTCCCCTTATAAGATAGCACCCAAAGGTTCAATTCCATTTCATAATTCTGTCAGAACACCATTTGTGTGTGAGAGAGAAAGAGAGAGACAGCGAGTTTGTTTGTAGAAAGGAATAATATCTTTGCTGGTTCAAAATAACCCTCACAAACAATTCACCCCCTCCCAATCCTTAAATGTTGGCAAGAAAACCAGAATCTCCATAAAAATGGTGTTGCTTGTTTTGTTAACTCGTAATCACTTCTTTGGTTATCAGAAGGTAATAAAAAATCAAAAGAGATATCAAATCAAGTGCCAGCAAACGTTTAAGGAGAAAAAAGTTGAAGATACCATGAGAATACGGAATACTCAGAAGAAAGAAAACATTTTGACACAGGAGAGAAAAAAACACAAGAGTCCTGTATAATTAGTTGTATATCATTATATTCTGAGGGTATGGGGGATGTGTTAGAAAGAAAGTTTGTATGTCAGAGTTGTGAAAGGGGATAACACTCTAGGATGTGAAGTAGAGACATCTTATCGATTCTAATAGTGCCAAGAGCCCAAGATGCATAATGCATCAGTAAGCAACCAGAAATCACTAATTTTTTTATTTAGATAAACTCATCAATGAAGAACATACCGGTTTTTCCTATGCACAATCTTAAGGTTGAAAGTTTCAAATTCCTCCTCCTGAACCTTGATTTGCCTTACTTGCTCTTGAACAGCAGCAGCTTCTTCATCCTCCAAGGATGCCACAGGATCTTCTTCCCTCACACCACCAATCTTCTCATCTCTTTCTTTTATGGCATGCTCTGGTTCTGTATAACCATAATTTGAGAGAGAAGAGGGACTAGAATTTGCTGATCTCACAGCATTTGTATTATTTTCATCCCTAGAACTTTTAACAGTTGAGGAATCACAGCTTTTCCGCTGCCATGTGTCATCAGGCCCTGTCAAAGCATTCAAGTGATCATTTGTTTCTTCACTGACAACCGCATTGCAGTTGTCTGACCATAAAGATTTACTAGAGCCTGCCTGCAATAACTGTTCATTCCTCAGTGGTGGGGGAAATGAAAACCCGCCATCTGCATGACTTCTACCTTGAGCATGCATGTCTTGGTCACTTCCAACCACATATTTATTAAGTTTCTTCTTATCCCTGTTTTGTTTATCAACATATTTCTTGTCTGAGACATGGTGAGAAGATCTAGATCCCCCAACTCCAGTGTCATGATCACGAAAGTACTCTACATCCCCTTCACTACTGCCTACAACCAAACTTTCCCGAATTTCACTTCCAATATCAGCAGCATCACTGTTGATTCCCACACCAATCGATCTAACTGAACCATGTTGATCGTCATCCATACAAATATCATCTAACTGTGGCCTTCCACACTCATTCAAAACCTTCCCATCTCCTATCATGATGAGTTCATTTGTCTGTGTGACAAACCCCTGCCAGACAGGTTCTGCTCGCATCAAACTTAGTTCTTCTTCATCCATCAACTGCCCATCATATTGCGAAATTAAATCACTCCCATTATTCGTACCATACATTTCTGTCACTGATAACCCTATAGGATCATCTGATGCTGTGACTGGTTCAACAGTTTTTGCTTGAAATATCTGCTCGCCAGAGAAGTAAGAATCCTCCTCGGCAAAAGATTGATCATCGTCTTCATCTTTGGTTGGAACTCTATCCTGGGGGTCTGGAACGCTCCCATGCCCAGCACCCTTTTCATTGTCACTTGGGTAATCAATTTCATGTGCCAGAAACCAGGCCTCGTCCTCGATAGGTTGTCTCATATATCCAACATCATCATCGTCATCATATTCATCAGAATCCCAATACTCATTTTGATAATCAATAGATTCACTTAATCCATCACCAACAGTAGCAAACCCAGAAACTAGATCAGACGCATCCTCAGCAATTCCCTGACTTACAGATAGCCAGCTGCCTCCTGCAATCCTTTTTCCACCTGGATCATCAATTACCAGGCAAAATTAAGAGGAGAAATCACCAGAGGGGAGAAATTATGTAGAAAATGGAAAAGGATAGGTAATCTGAATTTATTGCACTATATAGTTGACATAATTCATTTAATAAAATACAACCAATTGACTATATGTTCCCTGTTTTACACCCTACATGCCATAGGAAACCGGAAAGCAAAGAGACTGGTGTTCCAAAACCAAAAGATACAAGATGCGCTTCATTCCTAAAAATTTGAGCTCCTAAATCATTGAAGAACTGAAAGCGCTGATATAATATATGAAAATGCTGGGAGGATGATGATCATGCTGTAATCTCTACTTCTTTAGCAAATATTTTGTCTTACATCAAAAGAGGCAAAATGGATCTTCATGTATAAGTGACAATAAAAACTTAAACACGTTAGCATGCATTTATCCCTTTATTAGGGTAAAACCAAATGGGTAAGGCGCCCCAGATTCTCACACCTGAGTTGCAGCTATCCTTTTTAGCATGAATATGGGGGGGAAAAACTGTAAATTTTTGGTCAGCATAAGATATAAACATTCAACTTCTTTGACAGTAAAACAGAACATTTCCCTTAGTTGTTGGTGTTAAAGAGATGACGCTAGTTTCACAACAACAAGATAGGTATAAATAATCAAGTATATACTACCTTATTGATAAGATTCAACCACCTAAACTGGCTAGCCATCTTTAATGTTAAAATAATATCCTAACAAGTTGAAAATAGTAGAATGTTTTATGCAAAGTGAGTTTCAATGTTGATGGATGACAAGATTTCTTTCTTTCTTTCTTTTTTCGCTGCCTTCACTTTCTGAATCAATAAACAATAACTAGCAAAAACTCTAAACCCCTGAAAAAATCCGCATAAAAGGTCAAATAATCACACTTATCATATGAGCTTACCTGAAGAATTGATTTCTTGTCCGACAGGAACATCGAGATAGGAACCTATAAGGTAGCTATTATCAGCGCTGATGACCTTTGAACTTGGCCCATCACGCTCGAACGTTTCCTGCCAATTGATTGATGGCTTATCCTCCGACTTGAGTTTAACTGGTGGAAGCCTAGGAAATTCTTCCTTTGGAATATCAGATACAAGTGAAAACCCTAAGCCACTTAAATTCTTCTGCTCTGTGCTCTCTTGAGACTTTCCAAAGAACAAAGTTCTTCCAACCTCATCCACCTGTTCTTTGATAGCCGCCCTAAGATCACTTGTACCTGCTTTCTTCTTTCCATCTCTTTTGTCCGAATTTGTAATAGTATCATCATAACTGGTCAATGCCTCCCCCTTGGGGAATGGAAAAACAGTCTTGACAGAACAATCTTTCCACAGGTCTGAGGAAGAATTTGCGGGTTCCTCATTCTGAGACCATGGGTTACCCGCAGAGAATGCAACGGTAGTTTTAAGTTGCCAATCAAGTTCCTTCAATTCATTCGTTTCAATTTTGTTATACTTGGATTCTGCATTGGCATCACTGGTACTTTTGCTTCCAAGCCATGAACTTTTCTTTTCACCAGTTAAGATAAACTCTTCTCCAGATTTGGCTTTTGCTCTAGCAGAGAAGTTACTGGTGCTAGTACCAACATCATTCTTGTATGGATTAGACGGACCATTGCTTGGATTAAAGTTCCATGAATACAAACCAAGCACGGTATCCTCTGAATCAATTGCTTCATTATTTTTACCACCCCGTTCCCCAGCAGAAGCAGAGTTTTTCCATTTGCTTTCAGTCCCATTTCTATCCACCCCACACTCTATTTCTTTCACAATAAGTTCCTTAGAAATTTCACCACTATGTTGAGGACCTGACCCCTGAGGATGACAGGTTAATTTGCCCCCATTCTCTTCTTCCACCACCTTCCCCGAGTTCTTATCTTCAAGGGCAAGTTTTTGAAGGAATCCATTCAGATCAGGGAGGTTACCAAGCTCACTGCGCAATGCTGCCTCTGCTCTTGTGAAGCGATTTTTCTTCAGAAAGTCCAGAATCACATCAACTGAGCTTGTCTCCTCCATAATCAACTTCTAAAAATCAATTAGCAAATACTAGAATGACAAATCCACCAAAACTGAAACAAAAAAAAAACCAAATAAACCAAAGGAAAGTAAACCCACTAAGTAAAAAAAAAAAAAAAAGCTTACTTTCATCAAAGAAACAAACTTCAAGAGGTTTAACACTCATCCACTTGGCAAACAACAAAACACCATATAATGCTTGAAACCACATAATAAACCAACCCCACAACCTCATTTAGTTCAAAATTCTCTTTTTCCACCAGTGTTTAGTTAAAAAGCCCCAAACTTTCAAAATCACAAAAATTAACTCACATTTCCAACATTAACCCAAAAAACAAAACAAAAATCCTAAATATCCTTCCAAACAACAAATCAAGACATTAAAAGATCCAAAACTCTTTAACCCACAGTATTAAAAACCCTAAACATCACATTTTATAAACAAACTTCAAGATTCAAAAAAGAGGCCTTCAATCTACAAGATTCATAAAACAAAAACAAACCCATTATTTTTTTTTCCACTTACAGATCGAAGATGGCTCGAGAGAAAAGAAAGGAGCTTTCTTTAGTGTGGATTCCATAGCCAATCTCACATTAACAATAAACAAAGTACTTACGATTTTGCATTCGTGGGTTTCGGTTTTTTGTTTAAATGTTTTTTGGGTCTCTCTCACTCTCGTGTTTTTTTTTTTTTTTGGGTTTCTTGTATTGTTTTTGGCCTGCAATCTTCTCTCAGGCCTGGCAATGGTTGTTTTTTGTAATAACAATAATTCAATAAAATCTTGAGTTATGATATTGTGTTTTTCATGTGGGTTTAAGGTTTGCCTTGTATTCGTGAAATGTTGTTTTAGGATTAATCTAACGGTGGAAAATGTTTTTCAATCTAGGTTGTGGGGTATCAAATGGCTGATGAAATTTTAAAAAATGGGCTCCGGCTTTGTTTTATGCTCCATCATTGCATTTACGAGGGCATACATAGAATAAAAGCTTTGCATTCTTTTGACAACATTTACCATAAATGTATATAACCTAAGAATTTGAAGCATAATCCTTTTTTTTTTTTAGACCTAGATCTTAATAACCAAAATTATCATTGTCTATTCTATTAATGAAATAAATTCTCTTTACCTTAACTTATTATTACATTAAAGATAATGATTTTTTTATAATTATATCAGTTATGATGTTCAAATTAAATTTATCTTTCAAGTTAAATCTGAATTTGTATGTTCATAAGAGTTTTTTTATTTTAAAAAGCATGTTTATATATAAATAATTGATAAATTCAAATTAAAATGAAAATATGATGTGGTTTTCTTGTAAAGTATATCCATTTACTATTTGGATTATTGACAAATATAAATTAAATTGAATATATTTATTTGGTTAATAATTTAATCAAACAAAAAAACATAATATTTTTCTTTAGTTTGAGTTGAGTTTTTCATTATTTTTTTAGTTTCATTTCAATTAGGGAGTTTCTCTCTTTCATTATATTGTTATCAAACTCATATCTAGTAGTGGGTTAACCGAGGCAACCCGGATTAATTTTAAAATAATATTATTTTAGTTTTTTTAATTAAAACGACACCATAATAGATAAATACTTTTAAAACAAATTCTTGAAATTGACCTGATCAAGACTTACTCGAGTTTGGTTGAATTGCAGGTTGACTTGTTCTAGTCTCACTTGGGTTTGGTCTAATCGTAGGTTGATCCGATTAGTCACCCGAGTTTGATTAAGTCAATATCCACCTAGTTATATATAAAAAAACCTTGGCTTGGACCAAGTTTTGAGTTAGGGGTCGTTGGGTCAATCCACTAGATCAAGTTGAGTTTAATAGTTATGCGCCACCATATTTATTAAGACAAATATTTTGAGAAAATAAGTTTTCAAGACCTTTAAAAAAATTAAGGGGAATCATTATGTTTAGGATATAAGATTAACCATAGAAACAAGTATAAACATTAAAATTAATTAACAAAGAAACTAAAACACATTATCTTTTTAATATGAATTTCATATCCAGCCTCTTATATTTTTCTATTCATAGCATTGTTTGGCATACAATTTTTTGTTTTTAGCCTCTCGAGTTTTAGTTCTTTTTTAATTAGTTATCAATCTTTTTTTTTCTTTTCAATTAGATCCTCTCCCCTCTAAAAGCTTAGGTTTTCTTTGGATCCAATTTTAATTCTTTATCTTCCCACTATATAAACAATATGAAAATCTTGTTTCTTTCTTATGTGAGATAAAA
>Ga0307507_10010586_pt1 | contig 11881 bp, 6 predicted proteins | sample 7_EM_MG_FD_207223 | JGI IMG/M metagenome (GOLD analysis project Ga0307507, IMG submission 207223) | Populus trichocarpa ectomycorrhiza microbial communities from riparian zone in the Pacific Northwest, United States - 7_EM | ecosystem: Host-associated > Plants > Roots > Unclassified | place...
CGCATACGCTCTGCGCGTAACGTTATTTACAACCTCTACTTGTATAGACACTGGCGACATTTACAAAAAGAAAGAAGAATAACAGGCTTTATACCAAATCATTAGATAATCCATAGAAAAAGCGTAGGTAGTGGAAAATCCATTAATCTATTTCCCTTGTATGAACTGTGTAATAAAATTAAGACGTTGCGTAAGGAGAAAAGGTAAGGAGGTACAAAGAAGAAGTATATAGGTCAACAGGTACTCAGGGCAGTAATCGCGGATATCTCGGGTATTGCAAATATTGCGGATATTGCAGACGTTGTGGATATTGTTACGGATATTGCGGATATTGCGGATATCGTAAACATTGCGGATATCGCGGTGGAAATAGGTAAGTGCGTACAAGGTGTTACCGGGGTGTCCTGTAATAAAGCGTAGTTAAAGTCAGAACCGAAGGTGTGACGGCTTTAGAAGGTATAATAGTTGTAAAGCTGTCGCAGACCGTAGGGGAAAATAGGTAGAAGGGCTGAGTCCTATCCATTATCGTTAAAATGACAGTTAAGGAAGTCGATATTAACAGTAAGGTTCTCTATATTGACGTCGTCATTGTTATTGTTGCAGAAGTAGGTGGTGCTCTTACCCTTATTGTTACTCCTTACTGTACTAGGTTCCGTACCACCAGGTTCTATACTACCAGTAAGGCCGTGGACAAAGGCATTGTTATTTATAGATATAACTATATTTTTAGCGGTTTTAATTAGTATTGGCCCATTTAAAGTCATGAAGTGCTTAACACTATAGTCGTTATAGAAGAAATTGCCGCTAGTGGTAGTTGGAATTGTATCCTTATTAAAATTATTAATATTATTATCTATAAGGTACTGGTGGACACGTCTCTTAAATCCTTCTCTTGCTTTATTATATTCTTCTTTAGTATATCTAGTTAACTAACAGTCTCCTTTCTTACACACAAAGCACGTCCTGGTGTTGTTATTGCCGTAACGGTTATTTAATAAACTTGGTTAAGACGTTAATCGGTAGTAGTAACGGTTAGTAAAGAATACATTGTCAGGCTGTTCTGTAGGCTATAAGAACACATTAACAGGTTATCCTATAGTACCATTAATCTTTCCATAGGTGACAATTAACAATTATAGGCTGTTCATAAGGCCAGTAAGTGTGGTAGATGGGTTAGAGCAAGCTGCCTAGCAAGCAGCAACGTCTTAGCAAGCAACGATAAGCTTATTATAGAGGAAGTCGTTATTGTGGAGGTTGGCGTTAAGACCATGCTATAAGTAACGGAGGTCGTTAAGTAATAGCTATAGGCAGTCTTCTATAGACTTGCCTTCGCTCTTTATTATTACCATCTTAAGAGTTATAGCGTTCCACTTTGTTAGAACTCCACGCTTGTATTCTAGTCCTTTAAAGTAGTTGCGTATAGCGTTACAGATACCATTAAAAGTAGTATAGGTTACCTTATTCTTGTAGTAGAAGTTAAGAGCAATACCACATAGCATTATTAGAAAGCCTTTAATCTTTGCCTCTTATAGTATACCAACTCTGTCATAAAGGTCGTTGAAAATCGTAAGCTTGCGGTTAAAGTTATCATTCTCTCCGCTGTATTTACTTTCCTCCGTGTACATCTTTGCCAGGGTTGCTAAGTCTCTACCGTAGTTAACGGCGGCTGTAGCTTTTATAGAGGGAGCTATAGCGTTTGTAGGGGGAGCCGTGATGTTTGTAGAGGGAGCCGTAACGTTCATAGGCGAGGGAGGCTCGGCTGTAGGGGGGTTATTTAAGACAGCTGGGGTTGGGGTAGATGACGTTGGAGTTAATAAGCGTGATTTAAGGCGACGGTTAATAATATACGAATTAAAGGGTCCTTCGTTATCAATAAATAGCTTAATTTCTGCATCTAACCATTCCGTAGGGTCATCCTCGTGGGCAACGTCGTATAGTGCTTATAGTACTGACTTGCTCTTCTTATCAAAGACCCATACTCCATTACGTTAGAGCAGTTGTTTAAGTCTTTTAATTGCAGACCTATTAGTGTCTTTAAATGTCTATACCTCAAAATTATTAAAGTCCTCTTGGTATAATTCCCATAGGCTTTTATCCTTAAAATTGCATTTAGTATACTCATTGATTTTAAAGTTAATATAGTTAGTGATATCTTCTGCAGTAATCTCATTAGTTAGGGTAATTCCGTTGCCCCAGCGCGGACGTTGGATTCCTATGTCAGACATAACTAGCGTAGGTCGTGGTATAGGTAGGGGTACTGGCACTCAGTAAAGAGGTCGTACTAGGTATTAATTTGCGTGATGGACGCGAACCGGACGAAGCCTTAGTAGGAGCCAGTTCTTTAAGTTCCCAGGGCCTTGGTAGGAAGGGTTCTCCTTAGCAAACGCGACACGATCGACGGGCCTTGGTAGGAGCGATCGGGTGTTGTCTCTCTTCGTAATAACACCGGATTCTGATCTGTGATATCACTGATTAGTGTCGGTATCACCCAGGGGGGTACTGCAATTGCAATATAAGGTAACTGGTTCTTAATTCATTCGTGTCTTTCCTCAGTCTACCCAAAGAGAAAGAAAGGGGTAATAAAGGTCGGGCTATCTATCGGGCCGTAGGTAGTTAGGTAACCTACGCTACGCATACAGCCCCTGCCGCATACGCTCTGCGCGTAACGTTATTTACAACCTCTACTTGTACAGACAGTATGATTTAACGAATATCTTCTAAGTCTATATTCCTAGCGAGAATGTCAGAATTAAGCGAGAGATGCTGACTAAGCTCTGGACACGTCGCGAGAGCGAGCTCTGCATGTCAATCTAGATAGACATCAACCGCATCTACTGCATCACGAATCAATCAATATTCATCGTCTGCGTTATCTCTATCATTAAATAGACCCTCAAGACACCTCCGCTGTGACCTTATGACCTTATAATTCCAACAGGTTATAAACCCGGGTAGCAACACCTCTCCTGACTCGAAAATTAACCCTGAAAATAACCTTCTCTACCTTAACCTTAACAACACCTATATACGATCACAAGGCCAGTAAAATCGTCATTTTCAATAGAGACAACTTTGCAGACTAGGAGCGCACCTGTAAGGCAGCCCTAATTATATTAGAGGGTTGGGATTTTGTTACTGGTGCAGAGGACCTAAATTAAGTTAATTCAGCTAACGGAAGAAGAAGATAAGGGGAAGCAAATAAGATTATCTATAATTTAATAGGAGACGACCGTCAGGAAGAGATACATGTGATAATAAAGGCGTACGATATTTAAGGAATATAGGAAGGAATAAAGAAGTTTAATAAGGCTAATAACAAGATCTATACCTCTAGACTCCGCAGAGAGTTCTATAGCACTATATTTAACCCTATAAAGATGTAAATTGTTAAGTTCCTCTAAATACTTAATTAATTTAAGATTAATCTAGCCTTAACCCCTTAAGTACTTACTAATAATAATATTAAAGAGTAGCTTCTCTTGGCCCTCCTAAGTGATGTTATATGGTAGAATGCGAAGACCTGGTGTCTATAAGACAAACAAGACCTTAAGAGCTGCATTACCCTTCTTTAGGAGCAAGAGACTGCTCTCCCTATATAAGTATAAAATGTAGCACTTGTATATGAGAGGAAAGATAAACCTAGGGGGAGAAGAGGAAACCGAGGTTGAGGTTAAATAAGGGGTAGAGGCCGTGCTGGTAGATTTAATTATTCCTTATTGCGTTATTGCTATAGCTTGTTATCTTAAGTAAGTAAAGAGCTAAGATAACTAGAAAGAGATAAGTGTAGAGTATACTATTAGAAAGGTTACTACTAGAAAGACTATCCCCTACTTAAGCAATTCCAATTTAATAATGCTAGGAAGACAGATTAAGGTGCTCTTAAGGCAGAGGAAGTAGGGAATGTAGTAATAGCTAAAGAAGAATTTAATAGCGATTTAATCTACCTTAACCTTAACCCTAAACGTGCTATACTTATAATAACGTCTCTAGCTTAGGCTCTTAACTTAGGAGTAACTAAGTACTTTACTAGTAACCAATCAGACCTAACACACTTAAAGAGATGGAATACGCCATAACAGGTCCGTACTGCAAATGGGACTGTTGTCCCTGTTATAGGCTATAGTTAAGTTTAAATTAGTACCCTAAAGCTAAAAGACGTCTGGCTTGTACCTTTGTTTAAGTTAATTAAGCTAATTTTAGTAAGGACTCTTATTTAGGAAGGCTACTTAATTACATTTAACCCAGATAATTAAGCTACTAGTAAGCATAAATTAGGTGTAACGTTTAAGGCTACTATAAGGAATAACCTCTACATGCTATAAGAGCATTAGAAAGCATTTAATACAATAGTAGAAGCACACGATTTATAACCAAACGTTAGTGAAATAGATGCTGAGCTATGGCACCGCCGAACTGGATATATGAATTACAGTGACCTGTTTAAGCTATAGCACTCCTTATTAGGTATGAAGCTTAAGAAGAGAGCAGTACTAGTTAGCAAGAGCACATATAAAGCTTGTCTAGCTGGGAAGATGTGAGAAATACTAAGTAAGAAGATAATTAAGCGCGAGAAGATACCTGGTTAAGGGCTATACCTAGATACTATAGGACGAATCAGTATATTAATTAGAGGTTATAACTACTACCTCCTAGCCCTAGATAACGCCACATGCTATACTTGGGTTATTTCTCTTAAAACCCTCTAAACTAAAGAGGTACTGCCGTATATTAAAGAGATTATCGCAAGGGTAGAGAGGTTCACTGGTAACAAAGCTGTATGGATTTAAGCGGATAATGGAAAGGGGGAGTTTAGCTATAGATTTTAAGACAAACTGATACCCTAGGGTATTAACTTTAAACCTTGTCCGCCATATAAGCACTTATACAATGGCGTAATTGAGCACGCGATCTATATAGTTAACTATAAGACAAGGTTACTTCTATTTTAAGGAAATATACCAGTTAAACTCTGGTGCTACGCAGTTAAGCATGCTGTCTGGATTAAGAATTGAGTACCTACCTTAGCACTTCCATTTGATAACGAGTATAGTGGTGCTATTATACCCTACGAGGCATATACCTGATAAGTTCCTAACTTAAAGAATCTAGTTATTTTTGGGTGTTACGCCAATTCAATTAATATGCTCAAGAAACACCCTAGGAAGTATAATTTAAGAATAAAACCTAACTACGTTTTTATGGGGTTAAAAGGGAGTAGTTAATTTAAGATGATGAACCTATATACCTAAGTAATTGAGCTATTTGGAGATGCTAAAGTAAATAAGTATAGGTTCCCTTATAGAGTACCTTAGGTGCAAGCTACAAGACATAGTAACCAAGTGGGCCGCTTAGATTGAGTGGGAAGCCTAGGTCAAGATTAAGCGGGACGCTTAAATCACGCTATAAGCTAAGCTGTAAACTAACCTATACCTCCCCCTACTACCTTAAACGCGCCGATAGAGACTCTAGTTGCGAGAACTATGAGTAGGCTAGATGGTGACCGAGTGGGCCGCTTTGAATGAGTGGGAAGCCCAGGTTAAGACTGAGTAGGCCGCTCTGATTAAGTGGGAAGCCCAGGTTAAGATTAAGTGGGACGCTTAAATTAAGGTGATGCTAAGGGTGGGACGCCTGTATAAAGTATATTAATACGCATTCCTTATACGCAGAGAATAAGGTCTGGAAGGTTACCAAATATAAGGGTTTTCAACGATACGGTAGTTTAGTTAGTAATAGCTATAAAAGCTATTTACCTGGAAGCTAAGAATACTACCTCTATAGGAGCACCTATAGCACCTTTTAACGCTATTAAGTTAAATTAGGCCTTAAGGGAGGACGCTCTTAGCTGGATAAAAGCTATCTTTAAAGAATTCCTCTTACTTAAGAGGATGCACACCTATACCATTATAAGGGGGAGAGTACTAGAAGGAAGGTTGTTACTCCTAAGTAAGCTAGTTCTGAAGCACAAGTATAATGCTAAGGGAGAAGTAATTCGTAAGAAGGCAAGACTGTACATTTAGGGAGACAAGCAGACCCCTAATATTAATTATTTTAAGACATTTGCGTCTATTGTATAATATAACACCTTTAGGTTTCTGATGGTAAAGGTGGCAGCTAAGGACCTTAAGCTTAACTATATTAATGTTAAAACTGCATTCTTAAACCCGCCGTTGCAAGAATAGATTTATATGTAGATTCCTAACCTATTAAGAGACTTCGAACCTAAGCTTAAGGGCGTAAAAAACATCTACTTAAAGCTAAATAAGTCACTTTACAGCCTAAAGTAGGTACTAAGAGAATGGTTTCAGATAGTTAAGAAGTTCTTTAAGAGTATAGGTTTAAAAGCAGCTAATACTGACCCCAATCTCTTTATAGGAAATGAAGTATATATCTTACTATTTGTTAATGATATGCTAATCATAGGAAAGCGCCGATACCTTAATATCACGAAGATAAGAATCTTAAGAGAATAGAGATGCAAAGACCTAGGTCCTATAGAAGTATTTATAGGCTTCTAAATTAATTAAGACCGTATAAACTAAACCCTTAAGCTATATTAGATAATGTACACTAAGAAGCTACTCAAACGGCTAAAAATGGACAGCTGTAATCTGGCTAAGCTACTAATACCAGCTGGCACTGTTCTAAAAGCGGATATTAAAAGTCCCCTTAAGTATGACGATGCGATAGTATACCGGCAGATTATTAGCTCTATAATCTACCTCTTAAACTGCACATATCCTGATACTAGCTACGCTATTAGTTAGTTAGCTAGGTTTATAGCAGCACTAGGAGAATTGTATTACCGCTTAAGTAAGCAGCTACTATAATATCTAAACGGCACTCTTAAAGCAGGAATTACCTACTTAAGTTAAGCAGTCTACCTTCCTCTATGCAAGCTTATGTTACCTACTGGTTATAATATCTTTACTAATGCTACGTGGGGAATAGAACACAATTGGATATTATTCTAAGGCATAGCAGTTATATACTATAGGGGAGCAGTAATCTGGATGGCTTAAAGGTAGAAGTTAATGGCATTAAGCTTAATAGAAGTAGAGATTATAGCGGCATTAGAAGGAGTAAGGTTAGTAGTATGGCTTAAAAAGCTGATGAGAGATCTAGAAGAGAGAGATAATAACAACCCTTTTATCCCTACGCTCTACTGTGACAATAAGGGTACAGTTAACCTTTTATACAACACAAAACACCACCAGAAAGCCAAGCATATTAAAACTTAATACCTCTTCGTACAAAACAACATAGTTCAGTAAGGTTAACTTAAAGTGGTATATATACTAGGCAAAGATCAGCTAAAAGATATGCTTATAAAACAGCTACCAATTAACCAATTTATAAAGCACTGTGCAACGCTAGGAATTGGTAACTGACGGAGACGGTAACGGACAGAGATGGAGCAAGTTACGGAGGTTTTTCGCCTACTATAGGTTTTCCCTCTATACGTAGGCCAAATGGCACTTGCAAGGTATTTGGGAATAGCTTCATAATTGCCTATTTGGGACAGACGAGGAGAGCGTTATCAGCATGGGGGAGTGTCAGAATTAAGCAAGAGATGCTGACTAAGCTCTGGACACGTCGCGAGAGCGAGCTCTGCATGTCAATCTAGATAGACATTAACCGCATCTACTGCATCACGAATCAATCAATATTCATCGTCTGCGTCATCTCTATCATCAAATAGACCCTCAAGACACCTCCGCTATGACTTTATGACCTTGTAATTCTAACAGAGAAGAAAGTAATTAGAACGAGAGATGTAAGGTTTAATAAGCAATTGCTATACAATGACTTATAGCTAGACTTCGCTAATATCCTCCAAGAAAGAGCTAACTAAATGCTAAAGGTAATTAATATTTTTTAGGAACGCAACCTCCAGGACAAATTGGAATTGTTATTAGACAAAAGCGATAAAGCTCTAAATAAGATCTAAGATAATATTAAAGGAAGACAATAGGTCGATTCTAGTAAAAATTAAGAGGATTCTAAGAATAGTAAGGAACCAGATTCAAACGGCTCTAAAGATAACTTATTGTTAGAGCTTTTTACTTAAGGGCTACCTACCCTAAACAAGACACCTAAGCCTCCATTACCACCTATAAAACCATTAAATACCTTAGTAAAGAAGAAGTCGCATTATATAATAGTTCTTGTTAAAGTAGCTAAGCTAAAGAAGAAGATTAATAGCGATATAGGAGAGTAGAATGTAGTTAAAGGAAAGAGAATAAAAAAACGACTAAAAGACTACGCAGGTTTCCTAGCTAACGTTACTAAAATCAGAACCTTCTAGCTTAAAAATCCGCCTTTAATATAGAGCTTATATTCCACAAGAAGCTATACCACAATTAGCTTCTACCGCCGCCTAGGAATTAGAAGGAGCTTTAAGGACATCTATATAAGGAAGAGTTTACGGCCACTGCTCAGAAGGAGCTTAAGGACCTTTAAAATCAAGGAACACCTTAAGTCGTTAACGAGACGATCTATATTAAACCCGTACCTATTATCTGGGTATTTACCTATAAAACTAATACTAATGGATATCTAACGAAGTTTAAAGCTCGTCTTTATGTATGAGGCGATTTATAAAAGTTAATTTATAAGGATACCTATGCCGTAACTCTAGTAGTTAGTGATCTTCTTGGACTGGGTTAATTCTAGAGCTCTATAGCGGAGCCGTCTTCAGATTAAAGTGGATCCTGTTAATTTAATTGGTTAGATAAAGTGGATTTAAAGCTGCAGAGCTCTTGGAGCTCCAATTCTCTAACCTAATTCAGTAGGTGTTATATAAGGATAGAGCTAATCAGCGACGTTAACGATAAGATTTAATTTTAATTGGGTGTACAAGCTATACAATCTAAAAACTCTAGTATATATAAGTGTTGTTCCTCCTACCCCCGTCGTCATCGTCATTACTTTAATTGGTTTATCCTCGTCTTCTTTCTTCCTGCTACTATGGATCGTGTACTTTTTACCAAAAACTAACACTTTAACGTCGTATAATACTGGTAGGATCGCTATAAAAGCCAGCCGGATCTCGCCCAATTTGCGCTTAATATATTGGCTGTGCCTCCTATAAGCGATAAATGCAAACTCTTTAGCGGCTGTAAGATTCTTCTTAATAACTAATGCTCCTAATTATAAATGGATATTATTAAGGCAAATAAGGTTCTTCGGTATGCGTATAGGCCGCCGCTAAAGGGTACATTTAACAATAAAGAAGTAGATGACTTATATTAACCTAAATTAGACTTGCTTACTACCGTCTTACTGCCTATACCCCTTCCCCCCCTGCCTATAACTTATCTACTATATATATATAGTCTCTTTTCTTTATAGATTAATCTTTATATAGGTCTTCCTGACCTATATTTCTAGGTTTAACAACTTAGTAGGAGAGCTTTGCGAAAGGGTATCCCTTAAGGAAGCAGTAAAGGCCTAGCTTACTGCTGTGGTTGCTATAAAGGCCTCTACTTAGGTAGAAGACAATATAATTAATAAGGAGGAAGGGGAGCTAGATAAGTAATATGCGGCTATTAAGATTAACTATAAGACTAAGGTTATTGGTAAGGAGTAATATAGGTAGCTTTTAGTTATTTATCCTATATCTACTCTTTCTTTATAATAATTCATTGCTTAACGTCCAATTCGGATCCCTATTGGGCCCACGCGGACTACTCCTTATATACATGTGGGGAGAAAACTCTATATGAGAAAACCCCGTGATCCATCTCCCCGCCTTTTGGGACTCGCCTGCATAGCGTCTACGAGGTCGCCTGCATAGCGCTTGCGAAGCGCCTGCGAGTCACCTGTGGTGCTCTACTACCTTACTTTTTGACCTCCTTGGGAACCACTGCTGCCGTAATAAGCCTACGGACGCGCTAGTATCACGAACTTAACTCTACTACTGTAGAGTCATTAGCGGGCGCCTAGTACTTGCCCCTTTGCCTTCTATTACTATTTCCTTTGCGACCCGGAACTGGTCTAGTACGTTTTAGCTAATAAGCTACTGGGTAACCGCCTTAAGACCTTTTTGTATTAAGAGTAGTGTATTATAGTTCTCTATGCTAGCTACTAAGAGTATTGCTTCTTAGTTGGTGCGTAAGGGGCATAATAGTATTACGTGTTTTAGTGTCTGTCTTGGCCAGCTATATTCGCATCTTGGGCTACCTACTAGGACACCTACCTAGTAGAGCCAATCTTTTAGTCCTATTATTTCTGTTCTTAGGAGTGTTGCTATTGTATTTTCTGCCTTTATTAGGCCTTCTTAGAGCCCTTAGGTATTTACCCCCTATAGTATTAACTATACTACGGCCTAGGTTCCTCTTGCCTAAAACAGCCTCTGTACCTTTAACTCCCATACGCCTTTCTAGTGTTGGTCCAACCAGTGTTATATTACGGTAGATGGTTTCCTAGTACTCTTTTATGCTCTACTTTAGCTCCTTTCTCTCTCTTGTTGTTGTCTTTACTGGTCTCTTACGCGTCTCCCTTCCTCCTCTATATGGGCCTGGGCCCTAACACGGCACTATTCTTCTTCTGCTTTTTCCACCTGTTTCTCTAATATATCTTCCCTACTTTGGGGTTGTTGGTTAGGTCTCCTATAGGGCACCCTAGGGTCCCTCCATAGTTTGTTTAGGCGTGTCTTGATATACTTTATAACATTAGAGTTGCGCTCCTTTTCTCTTTCTTTATAACACTATACCAATGCTAAGCCTTTCTATTTTTAGTATATAAATGTACTGGAACTCTAAGGAGCTCTTGGAGTCAAACAATTTACTAGCTAGATAGAGTGGATTTGAGCTTAGATCCACTCTACTCCAGTCCAAGAAGATCACTGCTAGTAGTAAGATTATTTAGAGCACTAATAGCTATTGTTGTAATATTTAACCTAGACTGCTAGTAGGGTGACGCCGTTAACGCGTTTGCAAACAGCTTAATTAATAAGGTGGTCTACATTAAGTGTCTAGATGGATTCGTAATTAAAGAGAAATACCTACTACTTCTTAGAGCGCTCTATATAGATTACGACGATCATCTCTACTATAGCATAGCGACTTTACTATAATACTTAAGAAGGAAGGACTAAAGCTAGTAGCAGAGGAACCTTGCCTATATTATAACGATTAGCTAATAGTCTTCTTCTATATCGATGATATTACTGTTATATACAGGAAGAAGGACCTACTAAAGTTCTAAACCTTTAAGGAAAACCTTATAAGAAGGTACAAAATTAAGGACCTAGGTGACCTTACCTAGTTCTTAGGAATTCGAATAATTCGCGACAGAAAATAGGAAGCTTTAGCTTAGCTAAGACTCTTATATTAATAAGATCGCGACGACAAACTTTCACCACACATGCAACCTTACCAAAAGGTAGCGCCACACTTCAAAACTTACGCATACCCATCTTACCGTCAAAAACAATCGATTTTCCGACTTTCGAGACCCAATTCCTCCTGCCTAGCGAGCTAGAGGTGGATTTATTTGTCGTTTTACCCCCTTTCCCCCAACGGAAAATTCTTCTTAGGGTGGTCCTAGCTTATAAGCGAGGCACGGATAGGAACACCAAAACTACTACCACTACCACTACCACCAATATCAAAACCACAAAATATAGACTTTTCCTAGGGTTTTCTTCTGTAAAAAGTAAAAGCCTAATAAAATAGGGGGTGTAGGTACTTTTCTATATCTCCTTTAGTCAGATTTTCTTTAATAAGAGGAGGATTGCCTTTAGGGCTTTTCTGCTAGCAAAAGCCTAACAAGTCCTTTTTTTTAGTAGTTTTTTCTACTTCTAATAGGAAAAGAAAATAACTATACTAGTCTTTTTAGCTAGTTTTTCTACTACCTTTTAGCCTAATCTCCCTAGAAA
>Ga0307507_10010587_pt1 | contig 11881 bp, 13 predicted proteins | sample 7_EM_MG_FD_207223 | JGI IMG/M metagenome (GOLD analysis project Ga0307507, IMG submission 207223) | Populus trichocarpa ectomycorrhiza microbial communities from riparian zone in the Pacific Northwest, United States - 7_EM | ecosystem: Host-associated > Plants > Roots > Unclassified | place...
CGACATGCTCCCCGACCAATTTAGCCCCCCCTCCACTCCCTCTCCCACAGCTAGATAATTGGTTTTCCCGCGAAGGTTTTGTTTTTGCATCTTTTGTTTTGTGGTTGATTAGTTATTTTGTTTTTCCTTTACATAGCCCACCCCGCCAAAAGACGCAGATACGAGAAGTAGTTTTAGCGTTGTAATTTTCTTATATTTTGATTCTGTAGGGAACGACGGGCAAACGGTTTTTGGCCCAAGTATTTTCAGCAAACGCGGTGGACGGGAAGATATGGTCTCTTTTGTTTTTTGTTTTGATTTATAGGTTTTGTTTTTTCCATAGCTAGCGCTGCACGAAGCTTCTTGTACCTAAAAAAAATGAACGCATGATAAAAAAAAAGAAAAAAAAAACGAGACAGAAGATTTGGGTTCTTCACGCAACCATCTAAGTACTTTCATATACTATACTTTCAATCAAAAAGATCTTTATCATACTTCCACCAACCAAGACTCGACGGTCTTATATGAGCCTAGCGATCGACGTTGCTAGATAGGAGTCAAAGGACTTAGCTATCGCAACCGCTATTGAAGAGAGAGGGAAGTGATCGTTAGGAAACTATCGGTTACCTGCTGCAAGTATCACCCCGGGAAGAGAGGATTGTAACATTCAATAACCTCATTTGGATGGTGTGCTGACAACTGTAGCTGTGCATGATTTGGCATACGGCATCATTGTTATTGGATCGTCACTATTCGTCCTTGATTTGTTCCTTGTGCGTGAGCTCTCCAAACTCCATGGAATACATCGGTATATTGCCAAACTGGTGTATATGATCACTAAAATGACTTAGTAGATGTATCTTGATAAAGTTGAAATGCCATTCACAATGGATCAAGTCCATACGTCGCTCATGCTCGTCTTCGCAATCGTCGTCACAGATCCGGCGCCGTTTAGAGGGAGCCACTGGCTGGCTCATCTGGCTTCTCTGATGTCGTATCTCCCTCCGTTGCTCGTCAACCTTGGCCAGTGTACGCTTAGTTACTTGAAACTCCAAGAAGATACCTTTCATCTTGTAAAATTGGTAAAGATAATGTTCCATATAAGCTATGGGGTCAGACGAGTGGCTTCGGTCAAGCTACTCGCCCTCTACCACCCCCCCCTACATTCTACAAAAGCGAACACCCCGCTTTGCTTATGGGACATCACCCAGGGACTCCCCCGTCCCTCTGTCCCCTGATGGAGGTCGAACCCATCCCCTCTGGCAATCAGGCTTTGGCTACTGCCATCTCCCAAGCCAACACCCCCCGCCTTCAGGAACCGCCCTCACCGTCCCCATCTTCGCGCCCCGCCCCCCCTCTCGCCTTCCTGGCCGAAATCTTCGCGGAGACCAGGAATAGCCTCCAGCTCAACCCCGACTTGGTACAAGACCTCTCCCCCCACGCCCTCCACTCTATTACAGCCGGCGAAAGCTCCATCCTCTGCATCCTCTGTGCCACCGTCTCAGGCATAGTAGCCATCACCACCCAGTTGGACACAGTCACTGCCCAGCTCTCTTAGGTCGACAAGGGAAATCAGGAGCTCCGCACCAACCTCCATACCCTCTCCTCTAGAGTTGCCAACGAATCAGCAACGCACGAGGACATCCGACCCCTCCAGTCCGCCCTACGTGACCTGTCACATCAGGTATCATCCGCGGCCCCCGTTGCGCGCCCGAGGGCCCCCACACCCCCGACACCACCCTCAGCCCCCCCTGCACGCCTTCCTGCAAGGAATCACCCCCCCCCTCCTCCAGCCGCACTACCTGGCTCCCGTCCCCTCTGAGCCGTGCCCCTTCCACCCTCCCCAATTGGCTCGTCCCCCTCCCTCCCCCCCTCAAGATAAGGGTGACCCCTCTGCGCACTGCCCCTTCTATGACATACGTCTTAAAAAAATGTTCGGCTACCCCGAGCTATATGCTATGGCGTTCCCCCACTCTTGGGAAGCGGAACAGTTCCGTGCCGGCAAATATGACCTGTCCTCATTCACCCCGGCCATCCTTCACCCAGACTACACCCCAAAAATCCCTCACACCTATGCGCAAGCGGCTGGCTCTGGCCCAGGCAACAAGAAAAAGAGAACGAAACGAACCTCGGCCACTGAGGTTGCGAGGGAGGGGGACAACAATATAAAGTCCACCTCCTCGCTCTCATTGGCCTCAAGGCGTTTCTTCGCTGCCAGAACAGACCCCGCCCTGCACGCCTTCGCACAATGTATAGCCGCCACCTTTCCCGACATCGCTGCCGCCACCCTTACCGACTCCAACTGCCTCCTCCCCAAGGGTTGTATAGCCAAGGTCAACAACCGAGACACCGTCTGTCTCACCGGCACAGACCCTAACACCCCTGCAGAATCCTACACCCCATACTTCGATGCTCTCACCTGCCACCTCAACCAGTCCTTCCCCGTCGGGGACAATCCCTGGCTTACGTTTACCAAGGCGCCTACCACTATACAGTTGGCAATTCACTCAATCCCAACCCACATCCTCTCAGATTACGACGACCAGCTCTTCGACTTCATCAAGAACTCCATCCACAACGCAAAAGAGGTCACGATTGGCGCGGCCCGGTACATCAACCAGAGCCGAGCTGTTAGGCTCACAAAGCAGGCCACTTCGGTGGTCGTCTCCTTTAACCCCAACGACGTTCCCGTCCTCCTCTCTGCCCTCTTGCTCTTCTCAAAGCCGCTCAGGGTCGAGAGAACAACGCAAGCTAACCGCTACACCCAATACACCAACTGCTACCAATTCGGACACGCCCATGCCCGATGCACCCAGACGCACCCCACCTGCCCCTACTGTGCGCTTCATCATACTCGTTCGGTTCACCCATGCCAGAACCCCACCTGCCCAAAGGGAGGCGACTCCAGGGCCGTCCCTGACTGCTGTCCAACCTCCCCCCCCCACTGCCCCAAATGCGGGGACGACCATGATGCCTTCTCGAAGGAATGCCGGGCTAAACCAGTCCCCCCTCCTCAACCCAAGGCCCCTCCACCTTCCAATGAAGAACTATTCGACGCCTCCTCCCCCAGTGAGGAAGCCATGGATGTGGGCGACGATGGCCAACAAGCACCCTCTACTCCCAAAGCCCCTTCAACCCAGACTGTTGATCTCTCCACCCCAAGACACCTCCACCGCTCTAGGAATGACCCCACCCCCCCCAGTGGGCCCCAGCCAGCACCCACTGGGCCAGGCCTGCCACCGGTAACTCCTTCTAACCCCCGGGTTCGTCCTGGTAATGATGAAAAAGGGCCCCTTCACCCCGCGCCAAGGACTGGCTCAGGCGAACTCACTCAACCTCGTTCAGCACAACAGCCTGGGTAGCTGGGATGTGTTTCTTTCCTTATTTTCTTCTTTTACAGAAGGCTCCACTGTCGATATTGTTTGATTACAAGACGCCCCATCGTCCAAAGGGTTTCACCCTAGTGTTTCTGGCTTTAAATCTTTTGCTCCCCCCGTTTTGAGGCCCAGAGTAGCCTGCTATGTATCCCAGCAATTTTTGAACATGTTCGCAGCACTTCCTGTTTTTCCCCCAGAGACAGAGGACTTCATGGCGCTGGATGTTTTCACGGCACGAGGTTGTTTTGGCTCGAATTGTCCTCGTTTTAGAATTGGCAACTCCTACGCCAGATTCCTCCCCCCTGCCCCACATTCAGTTTCCCCCATAGTCGACCCTTTTGGACGCCGACTACCCCTATCTGGTCGCAGGCGACTTCAACATCCATAACCATCAGCAAAAACCTATCTTGCGTCAGGCACACCGCTGTTGTGTCAGGATACCAGATACAGTAACGTTGCGCCCTTAACGTTAGGTCCCCCGGGAGCTGGGTTGCCGCCTTCGCTTGCGCCAGGTGAGTCAGGAGGTACACTTGCCATACAGCCTTACCCCGGACACTACTGGCTACACAACCTTACACCCCATGCTTCCTGACACAGCTCACAACACCATCGCATCTCCAGATGCACTACTCATTCACTCCACATTCACGGTACATCTTGAATATTACCCCTATCTCTTTCCAGCCATCTCATATACCTGGAAAGGGGGTACCCTTGGCAAAGCTGATTGGGTCAGTATGGGCACCAAGTGAGAAAGCCACCATACTCTTAATCTTAATATGGCGCTTATCACACCGGCCTGCCAGTTAGCGACAAGGAGTTCTATTTTCCGCAGTTGATCTTTCAGAGAGCGAAAATGCCAGCTCACTCGAGTCTGAAAGCGAGTGATAGCTATGACAGTCTCTACTACTGGAAGTTGTTGTGGTTTCTCGGCACTTAGCCTTTGACGCGACGCGACTGCTCTCTTTCCCCTCACCACTCAACATCCTCACCCCCACGGCTACTCTGAAGACTCCACCACAACCACCCTACCGATCCTGATTCTGACACCGGCATCATTCTGGGCTCGACGCCAGCTACACGCCGGTATAAAGTACGTCCCTGTGGCATCAAAACCCAGGATTTCGCTGTCTTCTGTAGAGGGGGTCTTAGGTACTATGCTGGGGGAATTTTACTCGATTGCAGATTACTCCACAACCACTTGACGGATTCCGGATTCGTTTGCGGGTGGTTGTTGGGGTCGACGCCAGCTACGCAACGGTATAAACTACGTCCCTGTGGCATCAAAGCCCAGGATTTTGCTCTCTTCTGTGGAGGGGGTGTTAGGGAGCATGCTGGCCGAATTTTACTCGATGGCTGATTTCTCCACGACTACTTAACAGATTCCAATTCTGTTTGCGGGAGGTTGTTGGGCTCGACGCCAGCTACGCAACGGTGAGAGTTACACCCCTGTCCCATCAAAACTCAGGATTTCGCTGTCTTCTGTGGAGGGGATCTTAGGTAGTATGCTGGCGGAATTTTACTTGATGACTGATTACTCCACAACCGCTTGACGGATTCCAATTCTGTTTGCGGGAGGTCGTTGGGCTCGACGTCAGCTACGCAACGGTATAAGATAAGTCCCTGTCCCATGAGAACCCATGAAGTGACTCTCTTCTGTGATGGTACTATGCTGGCGGAATTTTACTCGATTGCAGATTGCTCTACAACCGGTTGACGGATTCCAATTCCGTTTGCGGGAGGTTATTGGGCTCGACGCCAGCTACGCAACGGTATAAAGTACGTCCCTGTCCCATCAAACCCCATGAAGTCATTGTCTTTGGTGGAGATACTAAGCTGGCGGAACTTTACTCGATTGCAGATTACTCCACAACCACTTGACGGATTCCGGATTCGTTTGCGGGAGGTTGTTGGGCTCGACGCCAGCTACGCAACGATATAAACTACGTCCCTGTGGCATCAAGGCCCAGGATTTCGCTGTCTTCTGTGGAGGGGGTCTTAGGTACTAGGCGGGCGGAAGTTTACTCGATTGCAGATTCCTCCACAACCGCGGGACGGATTTCAATTCTGTTTGCGGGAGGTTGTTGGGCATGACGCCGGCTACACGCCGGTATAAGGCCCATTTCTATGCGATCAATAACTATGATGTTAACACTCTGACTGGGAGGGATACCCGGAGGGATACTAGGAGGAGCTATAGGGAAGCCATGAGTGAGGTGCCGCCTGTATTTAGTAGAATTAGCAATTCAATAGAAGACTATCTAAATAGACTATATGAGTGTAAAATATATTGTAACCCAGGTCAGAAAGCAAAGGGGGGACCCTTGACATGTTTCCAGAGTGAATCCTGAAGATTAGGTTGGGTATCAGGCTGTGCCTGGCAAAAATGATGGTGCCCCGGTGATGCCCGGAAGATATAGTGTTGCACCAGATGACGTCCGCAAGATATGGTGTTGCGCAAGTTGCACCAAGTGATAGTTAATTTAAGTGGTTGCGTCCTGATTCGCGGTTGACGTTATGTGCGCTAGGTGCGTCAAGGATTATTTTTGCTGATGACTGGGCAACCGACCCCTCCAGACTCCTTTCCTTCAGGGAGGAAAATGAGTCGGCACCTTACTTTGACCGAGCCACAGATTTAGGCTTCACCTTTCTTAACACCCCGGGCGTCTACACCAGGTTCCCCTACACAGGCACCCACAGACCAAGCGCCATCGACATGGCTTCCACCAACCCCTATATTTTTCCCGCCTTCCGCTCATGGGACACGTCAACCCTCCCCTCCACGGGGTCTGACCATGTTCCCAGATTAATTTCCCTAGGCCCGCTGCCGCCTCCAACGCCAAACCAAGACCACGCTGGGAGGACGCCAACTGGTCTAACCTGACCAATAAGCTCAAAGAATGGCTGGTCCCGCCGCCCCCCTAGACCCCCTCCCCCAACCAGCTCGACCTATGGTTCTCCTCAGCCCTCACCGCCCTCACTACAGCAATCGAGGCCACGGCCCCCCATTCTCACCCCTAAACAGACTCTAACTCCTGGTGGACCCCCCTCCTCACACACCTTCACAAAGAGTTCACGAAAGCCACCCACACCGCCAAGAAACGCCAAACCCCTGAAGCCTTTCTCACGGCGAGAGAGTCCAAGCTCAGCTACTTCAAAGCCATTAAGAAGGCCAAAGCCTCGTAGTGGGCCGACTTCCTCACCAAGACCTCACCGAATAACATCTGGATAGCCAAACCACTAGTCGCCCCAAGGAAAACCACCAGATTCCCTACCCACCCTGACGCCTCAGACCCGGTTGCTATCAACAATACGCTGCTGAACCACTTCTTCCACTTCAGGGGCACCCTACCCGGCAGAAGCCGACTACTGAACAACCCCACCGCAATCCCCCTGTCTAAAGATGAGATAGGGCATCCCCTCTCCAAGTCCTCACCCTCCTCGGCCCCCGGCCCTGATAGGATCCCCTACTTCGTATGGAAAAGGGTCAACCTCTTTAATCCAACGATCATCCTGGACCTCCTTTCCCCCCTCGTGGCCTTTGGGTACCACCCCCCCTCGCTGAAGTCTGCCAACGGGGTTGTTCTGGACAAGCCCGGCAAGGCCTCCTACGACTCCCCCTCATCCTTCCACATCATAGTCCTGCTAAAAACCATATCAAAGATCCTCGAATGGGTGATGACCGTCAGACTATCCGCCATCGTCAGGCCCAGGGGCCTCCTACACCCCAACCAATGCGGCTCACTCACAGGCCTCAGCTCCTCTGACGCCTGCCTCGCTCTCACCCACGAGGTCAGAACCCTCCAAAGGCCCAGACTCAAGGTCTCCACCCTCTTTCTGGATATCAAAGCTGGCTTTGACAATGTTGACGCCTCCACCATCAGGGCTACATCAGCAAAAATAATACTTGGCGCCTGGTGCGCCCCGTGCGTCTGGCGCATCTAGCGCACATAACGGCAATCGCGAATCATGACGGAAGTACTGGTTCTGCTCACTCAGGGCGCACCGGGCGCAACAATTTATCTTCCTCAACCCACCTGGCGCAACAGCTAATCTTCCTGAACGCACCTGGCGCAACACCTAATCTTTCCGAATGCACCTGGCGCAACACGTAATCTTCCTGAACGCAGTGGGCGCAACACCACATCTTTAGCAAAAGAGTCAAGGGTTTCCCCTTTACCCGCTCCTGACCTAGGTCACAACACTGATACATGATAAAAAGTTTATTTAAATAGTCTATTATATTTCTAATTCTACTAGTCTAGCTACGTGGTCTAAATACAGGCGTCACCTGCCCAGCTTCCTCTGGGGACACCCTATGGCTCCCCCGGCAGGGGTACAATAGGGACCACCTCCCCAGAAGACAGCGAAATCCTGAGTTTTGATGCGACAGGGACGTACCTTATACCGGCGTGTAGCTAACGTCGAGCCCAACAACCCCCCCGCAAACAGAATGGGAATCCGTCAAGTAGTCGTGAAGTAATCAGCTATTGAGTAATATTCCGCCAGGGTTACTATAGAGACCCCCCTCGACAGAAGAGAGTGAATCCATGAGTATTGATCGCGTAGAGACGTATCTTATACCGTTGCGTAGCTGGCGTCGGACCCTACAACCTCCCGTAAACAGAATTGGAATCCGTCAAGTATTCGTGGAGAAATCAGCCATCGAGTAAAATTCCGCCAGCATAGTACCTCCACAATGGACAGCGAAATCCTGAGTTTTGACGCCACAGAGACGTACCTTATACCGGCGTGTAGCTGGCGTCGAGCCCAACAACGTCCGACAAACAGAATTGAAATCCGTCAAGCGGTCATGGAGTAATCTGCCATCGAGTAAAATTCTGCCAGGATGGTACCTCCACAGTGGACAGCGAAATCCTGAGCTTTGAAGCCACAGGGACGTGCCTTATACCGGCGTGTAGCTGGCGTCGAGCCCAACAACCCCCCGCAAACAGAGTTGGAATCCGTCAAGTAGTCGTGGAGTAATCAGCGGTCGAGTAAAATTCCGCCAGGGTTACTATAGCGACCCCCGTCTACAGAAGAGAGTGAATCCATGAATATTGATCGCGTAGGGACGTATCTTATACCGTTGCGTAGCTGGCGTCGAGCCCAACAACGTCCAGCAAACAGAATTGCAATCCGTCAAGCGGTCGTGGAGTAATCTGCCATCAAGTAAAATTCTGCCAGCATGGTACCTCCACAGTGGACAGCAAAATCCGGAGTTTTGATGCGACAGGGACGTACCTTATACCGGCGTGTAGCTGGCGTCGAGCCCAACAACCCTGCGCAAACAGAACTGGAATCCGTCAAGTAGTCGTGGAGTAATCAGCTATCGAGTAAAATTCCGCCAGGGTTACTATAGAGAACCCCCTCGACAGAAGAGAGTGAATCCATGAGTATTGATCACGTAGGGACGTACCTTATACCGTTGTATAGCTGGCATCGAGCCCAACAACGTCCAGCAAACAGATATGAAATCCGTCAAGCGGTCGTGGAGTAATCTGCCATCGACTGAAATTCTGCCAGCATGCAACCTATCAACCCCCCCACAGAGGACAGCGATTTCCTGAGTTTTGATGTGACAGGGACGTACCTTATACCGGCAGGTAGCTGGCGCCAAGCCCAACAACCTCCAACAAGTAGAATTGGAATCTGCCCAGTGGTTGTGGAGTAATCTGCCATCTAGTAAACTTCTGCCAGCATGAGTACCTAACACCCCCATCCATACAAGACAGCGATTTCCTGAGTTTTGATGCAACAGAGACGTACTCTATACCGGCGTGCAGCTGACGTCAAGCTCAACAACCTCCAGCAAACAGATCCATGATAGCACAAGCTGTCGTGGAGTAATCCGCTATCGAGTAAAATTCTGCCCGGGTTACTACCTAACACCCCCTCCACAGAGAACAGCGATATCCTGAGCTTTGATGCGACAGTGACGTATCTTATACCGGTGTGTAGCTGGCGTCGAGCCCAACAACCTCCAACAAACAGAATCGCGATAGCCCAAGCGGTTGGGGAGTAATCTGCCGTCGAGCAAAATTCCGCCAGGGGTACTACCCAACACCCCCTCCACAGAAGACAGCGATTTCCTGGGTTTCGATGCGACAGTGACGTACCTTATACCGGTGTGTAGCCGGCGTCGGGCCCAACAACCTCCAGCAAACAGAACCGCGATAGCCCAAGCGGTTGTGGAGTAATCTGCCGTCGAGTAAAGTTCCGCCAGGGTTACTACCCAACACCCCCTCCACAGAAGACAGTGATATCCTGAGTGTTGATGCGACAGGGACGTACCTTATACCGGCGCGTAGCTGGCGTCGAGCCCAACAACCTCCAGCAAACGGAATCACGATAGCCCAAGCGGTTGTGGAGTAATCTGCCGTCGAGTAAAGTTCCGCCAGCTTTGGTACCTAACACCCCCTCCACAGCAGCGATATCCTGAGTTTTGCTCCCACAGAGACGTACCTTATACTGGCGTGTAGCTGGCGTCGAGCCCAACAACCTCCATCAAACAGAATCAAGATCCTTCCCGCCGTTGTGGAGTAATCAGCCTTCGAATCCTGGAATCGCCAGCCCTATAACTCTATGAATAATAGTCAGGTAGGAATGAATCCTATATCAGTGTGTAGCTGGCGACGAGCCCAATATGATGTAGGTGTTAGATCCATAATCTGCGGAGTGGTTGTGGTGGAGTGTTCTGGGTAGGCCCGGGATGAGGGTGTTAGGTGTGATGAGAGGAAAGTGCGGAGTCGCGTCGCGCCTAAGTGCCGAGAAACCACAACAAATTAGAGTCTGTCACAGTTATCACTCGCTTTTACACTGGAGTGAGCTGGCATTTTCGCTCTCTGAAAGATCAAGTTCTGAAAATAGAACTTAGCTGTGGAGCCTGAATGTCTTTAGCGCAAAATTAAAATTAAGAGGATGGTGGCTTTCTCACTTAGCGCCCAGACTAAGCCAATTATTTTTGCCAAGGCTACCCCCTTTCCAAGAATGAGAGATGGCAGGAATGCGATAGGGGGAGATCTTGATGGGGTACTCTGGATGAGAGGGGAATGAATAGTGAATCAGGAGGTGTGATGGTGTTGTGCGCAGAGTCTGGAAGCACGGAAGGTAAGGTTCAGTAGCTACTAGCATCCAGATGTCAGTGTGGATGCAACGGTCCCTCCTGACGCACCTGGCGCAAGTGAGTGCCGCAACCCACCACAGAACGCACCTGGCAGCACGGGGGCAAAGTTACCCGCACCTAGCATCCTGACGCAACACCGGCGCATCAGACGCATGATAATCTTTTGCTGATGTAGGCTACTAACCTCCCAGGTACCCTCTTATATGGTCGATTGGCTCTCCTCCTTTCTGTCAGAATGGACCTGTACCTTAGTCTTCCAAGGCTCCCCCAGCATCTGCTCCCCGGTCTCGGTGGGCACCCCCCAAGGATCACCAATCCCTGCCCTCCTCTTCCTAATATACATCGCCCCCCTACACATGTCGGTACGCAGGGGCCTCATGGTCTCCTACGTCGAAGACTTTTCGATAACAGTTGCCTCCCCCTCCCATAGGGGAAACATACGCCGATTGCAAAAACTCTTTTCTACCATCAGTACAAAGGGCCGAAACATAGGAGTATCCTTCTCGGTGGCCGAAAACCGAACTCATCCACTGGCGGACCCCCAGCCAGAACACCCCCCCTTCAATGGCCCCCATTGAACTGAAAGATTAGCTCTTCCACCCCGCCAGCGTCGTTAGATGGCTGGGATACTGGTTTACCCCCGCCCTCACCACCACCCACCACTTCAGGCACAGGCTCTCCCTGGCCCAAGCGGTCTTCTCCTTTGTAAAACGCCTGTCCTCCCCAGGGGTGGGTGTTAGACCCTTTCTGTGCCATCGCGTCGCCAATGGCCTCCTCCTTCCAATACTCACCTACGGGGCAGACCTCCTCACCCCGAACTCCTTAGCACTCAGGGGCATGAATAGCTTTTGGCACAGAGTCCAGAGATGGATGACGAACAACTTCTTCTCCACCCCCACCTCCATCCTGTCCCAAGAGGCATGCCTCCCCCCCGTTATCTCCTACTGCAAGTACAGGAGACGGCTAGCCGCCCTTAGGATCGCCTGCGCCCCCCCGACCGGCAACCCTGCCTCAGCCAGGCTCCCAGCATCTTTCCGCTCCCTCTGCGCCTTCAGAGCTCAGGACTCATCAAGACACCTCACGAGAGGCCTCTCATCTGTCTACCTCCCCCATAGCTGGCGGACGAAGGTCCCCTGGCCGCCGCTGAGGAAGCACCTCCCAGTTGATGCCCTAGCACACCTCACCCTCCCCCTGCAGGAAGGCCTCACCCTCTTCCCCCTTATTTGACACGCCCCCCCTCCACCAGGAACGGAGATCCCCCCTCCCGAACCCATGAGAAAAACCTACCTGGCCCTCAGGATCCTTGCTAGGAACATGCTCCTCCAACACTGGGCCGCCGACGCACCCACTCCCCCATACTATGAGTACCCTCCCTCCCTCTCCCCACCCCCCTTCATGG
>Ga0307507_10010588_pt1 | contig 11879 bp, 6 predicted proteins | sample 7_EM_MG_FD_207223 | JGI IMG/M metagenome (GOLD analysis project Ga0307507, IMG submission 207223) | Populus trichocarpa ectomycorrhiza microbial communities from riparian zone in the Pacific Northwest, United States - 7_EM | ecosystem: Host-associated > Plants > Roots > Unclassified | place...
TACCTAGTTGGGGTGGAAAAGCTCTGCACGGGCACTTTTATCCTTATCGATTGCGATATTTTATGCATTTTCTATTGGATAAGGATATTTTATGCTCGCTTATTCGCATCATCCAAAACCACACTGAGTAAGATTAACGTTTAAGCTCGTTAACTAAGGTATAGTTAACGCTTTGTTAGTATTAATATAGCTAATTAAACTGCTTAATAAAAGGCCTTAATTAGCTACTATTTCTAGCACTAATCTACGTTAATAGTAATAGCTAATAGTTGATTGCGCCTATTAGTAATAATCTTTTTAGCTTAACTAAAGACTCGTTTATATATAGAGCTTATAGCTAGTATAGAGAATATATTAAGAGCGACCTTAGTAAGCATTAGATAGAGAACTTAACTAATACTAGGCTACTAGGTAAGGGGATTAGGAACAATATTATTTACCTTATTACCGTTATTAGTACAGACCTTAATAAACTTAAGGCCTGCGTTATAGTAGCAATTAAGCTTACTAGCGAGCTTAATCCACTTTTAATTGCATATAGAAGCAAGGCTTTCGCCAACAACTAATAGCTGCGTATATTTATTAGCTGAATCGTTATTAAACTCTTAAGGAACCTTTCTGCGTCTCGGCTTGACTAGTTGCTCACCTTCCTTATCTTCTTAAATCTTCCTAATTTTACCACTAAGGCAGCGAGCTTTCAGCGCGCTATAAAATTATGCTGACTAACTGTTAACTAACTGTAACTGCTCTATACGCTGACTGACTGCTTACATTATCAGCTTCTTGGCAGCTACGCTGCCAGCGTCGCTGACTGTTGGACACACTGACCATGAGTATGGTTGCGTAACTTTGCGGCACGTCTATTTGCAACGGCGAGGCTTGCGATAAAGTCATTCTGTAGTTCTGGGCTCAAGGTAGTCCGCTCCCACTCTGCAGTACTAAGGGAAGTAAAGCAATCGACAATTGTTTCGCCTCGAGCATCGCACATTCCTACTTCGTGAACGCGATGAGAAGATACATCATATTCGATGTCTAGGAAGATCAACCTTCCAGAGGGGATTTCACCGTCGACCACTCCTTTCAATATTCTCCATGCCTGGTCTACGGGAAAGTTTGCTTCCCAGTGTCGGTTCATTGATGCTTCAAGATGCTGTTTGAGTATAGAGATGTTGTGTTGTTGCGATTAGCTTGAGCGAAGATGACTCAAGCAACATCTCGCGGAATTCCAGATCTGATTTGTACATTTTGGGGTGGCACAAGTCGTTTGCCCGTCTGCCTTTTGGCATCCTTTTTGGAGGAAAAGTGAATTGAGAATATATTGCGTTCCGCAGGAGATGCACCTATTGGGTAGAAGAGGATGACCGTGTGGAAAACGAGCACTTGTTTCGGTACGTCGCATAACAAGGCGGGCGGTCTCGCACGTAAGGATAGTCTTTCCCGGACAGGAACAGTTGATGAGACCGTCGACCAACTAGCCGGAGCCGATGCATTCTAGACCGTAATTCTGATAATTGACCTTGTTTGGAAACACTTGCATTATTAATCTGATTTCATATTCGAACCTGGATGATAAAGTCTTACGCTTTGCGATCTCAAGGTTCCGTTGAGGAGCGAGTTTGAATTTGCCACTGGCTGATATAGTTGATTTGCCATCTGCAAGCCGTTAGTAAGGCAAGAGTATTTCCATAAAACGATATCTAGGAGAATCGAGTTCACTCGCCTTAATGATTTCTTCATTCTCCACGCCGAAAAACATTGCAAAATCATCAGATTCACATTCGTTGTCGCTTGAACTCTCACTTTCCGCGTCGCTGTCCCTGTAGAGGATGTCTTCGCTTTCGGATCTATCCTGGACGTGACTAACGCCATAAGCTAAGAGAAGCGTTTTCAACTCCTCTCTGCGGGCCGCGATGTCCGTTGACACTGATGCAAGTTGTTTTGGAGCTGGATTTTCCAGGGCAGTCAAGTGATCTAACCTTTTATGCTTTTCCATATGCTGCACGATCTGGTTGTGACTAACCCCATGTTTCGACACAGTGTTCGCGCAATTTTCTACAGGACACATCTACCGCGGAGAATGCACGTTCTTCATATGAGTCCTCATTGCAGCGGCAAAGGAAAAGGTATCTGTACAGCTAGGAAAAGAGTATGTTATTCTGTCATTCAGATGGACGGTCCTGTAATGCTTCTGAGCATATTTGGGACAAGTGAACGTGTCTTCACAGTCATCCGCCGGGCAATTATAGCGGACAAGCTCATGCGCGGCCTTGTGATGCTCGTTCGCTGTACGGAGATCGAAGAAACTTTTTCCACACTCGGTATTTGGACATGGAACTCTCATATCAACGTGTAGATGGACGCGTTTATAATGACTTCTTGTATATGAGGCGCGACTGTAATCTTTATTACAGTCCTTCGATGGACATGGATAGCGGCCTTTGTTACTGCGTACGATGAGGGTGATGTCTAGGGTTTTCGAACACACTTCGGGGACTTTGGCGTGGTTAGACGGCCGCGCAGCCATCTGTGAACTGTCCATCTCTCTTCTCGCTCAGGGTTGGGGACGCTAAGAGTTGGGAAATCTGTAAGTCGGGTGTGAGTACATAAAATAAACAAAGATGAAGGATTTCTGCCTTCAAGACTCTTAGTTCTTCTCAAGACCACATGAACTGTCTGCTTAGGATTGTAGTTACTCTCGACCAATTAGATGGAAAGTGCTATGTGACAGCCACGTGATCCCATTACCTGACAGCCAAGACCTTAGCGTCCTGCAGATGTTCTTAGTCTATCCTTCTAGCTCATCAGTCTTAGAGAATACAACAACTTTTGATCACTTCTCTGTCTCTGGCTTATAGCAGAAAGTTAGGTATTTATATCTTAGCGATAGACACTTTTTAGTTGAGTTTCGGCTACTTGTGAATATGGTGTTTGAGTCACCTCGCTAGTCAATTAGCTGAGTACTCGAGTGAATGATTTCAAGAACCAAACGCGGGTTTCACAATGAGTATTGAATTGACTCGACATAAGTAAGATGAGTTTTAACTTCGAGATCTATTCTAAAGACTTTCTTATTATGAAATAAGAACAGAGAAGAAGCAAGATCTTCTGGTGAAGCGAATAGAACGTCTGAGACGTTCATTTCGGCCGTCCATCAGATGGATTCCTAAGATAATTACTGGATTTCTTGCTAACAGCTGGATGGCTGGATGGCTGGATGGCCGGATGACTGGATCTCAGAATAGATGGACGGATTACTAGATCATTAAGACTATAAGGGTTGAAACTAAAGAGAATGACGAACAAAGGAAATCTAATAGTGCCGAACTCCTGCTCTCTATATAGTTCTATGGTTACTTTGCTCCCTCATGTCCATCCTACCTGGCGATCAGCCTACATGAGTTCATTATAAATTTAATTACGTAATCTTGGAGGAACCCCACCATCCCGCAACGATATTTCTTGTCAGTTCTCCCTTACCTATTATTTCGTCCCTAGGATCTTGTAGTCTTAACACTAGGTTTTTTAATAAAAGTTAGGTTTATTATAAAGAATAAAATACTATCATTAATATTACTTAAGTTCTTTATATTCTGTTAAAGGTAGAAGTCAGTAGAGTAGTTGTTTTGTCTAAGTACAGAGATGGAGCACTTTATATATATAAAGCTATAATATTCCACGTAATATTCAATTACCTAATCCAATGCGGTCTGTAGTTGCAGTATATGGAATCACTTTCTTAACATATTTAATATAATCTTTTATACTAATTAAGTAGATATTTAATATTTAACACAAATTTAAAATGAGTTTATAAGATAAATAAATTGTCGTATATTTAATAATAAGGGCTTATGGTCTAGTGGTATGGTTTCTGCTCGTAGATTAAAATTTAATGCTAATTAATATAGGTATGATTTTCCCTTAGCATAGGAGAGGTCCGGGTTCTTAAAAAAAAAACAATTCCCCGCAAGTCTAATTTTTCTTTTACCTAATTCAATTTTTTCTTTCTTTTAGCATAATTTAGGAAAAGTATACTTCTGCCTATTAGGGAGTTACGATTATCAAATTCCTAATACTAAATTTTTCTTATCGCGGAGTAATTTATTAGAGCCCCTTAAAATTACCTATAGTGTGGTGGGGTAAAGTGTCCTATGCTTAGTGTCTTGGCATTTTCCTGTATATATTGAGCCTTCGGCTTCCCTCCTTAGATATCACGAACCTACCAGAATACATTCTTTTCTTTCCTTTCTTACAGACTACTTTACTAATTATGACCGACCGACCGACCGATAGACAGACAGACTAACTAACTAACTAACAGTATTATGACTTCCTATCTAAGGGACACCGTACCCTTCTACATTTTGGCATTCTATGTGGGGACAATGGCAAGCTCTTTAGATTAGAAGTCTAGTGCTATATACATATAAGACACGCAAGAATATATTATAACTATAGAAGGACGACCAGCTGCAGAAGAACGACTAGCTAGATAGATAAGACAGCAGCAGAGAAGCAAATAGTATCAAACAGCAAGGGGAACCAGGCAGTCCCTAAACAGAAAGACCGGAAAAGGCGGGACAGCTAGACTCTACGCATAGGCCAAAGAGTGTCTTGGAAAGATACGAGTAAGGACATTAAGCAAACCAGTAAGCCAGTTAGATAACTTTAACCGGCGCACGGACATAGCCAGAGCTTTGTTAAGGATATAGAGACGACAAGCCAAGGACTAGTTAATTAAATAAAAACGAGACTTAAGGGATCTAGCGGCAGAGGAAGTTAGTACTGCCCTTTAAGAATAGAGACAATACCAAGTAAGGTCGCAAGCACACGAGATCAGGTCTCTCCTTAAAAGCCTCCTGTTCCGGCTTAGCTTTGTCTTCTTTTAAGTAATCTGGATTATATCAGTAGCGGCTTAAGAGGCACTCCGTAAGGAGGTACCGCGTGGAACAACAGCAGGCTAAAATAGACGGACGTATCTAGACCCGGCACTGGTAGAAGATGGAGATTTTATGCTCTCTTAGGGAGACCCCCCCTCAGCCGTTAAGAAGCAGGTGCCTTCCGTTACAGATATGGCCGTACAAGTAGACCTACCGCAGCGTTCGCCCGTTAAGGTCCCGCCAGGATAGTTATTTAGGACATCCTCTGCCAAGACCACAGCTATGTAAGCAGACCAGCCGCAGCATATACCCGTTTAGGCAGCAAGGGAAGTACACCACGTGTTTGTTTTAACGGTAGCAATGCCAGATCCATTTAGGCAAGGGGTTCCACGGTTTAATGGAAAGAATATCTCTAGGTTTATTAAGGACTACGAGGGCATATATCGAAGGCATTATATAGGCGAAGAGCGTAGGCTTGCGTATCTCCCTAACTATTACGAGGACATATACGCGGAAGCTATTTAGGTAATGCTAGAATTTAACCAAGGAGAATGGAAAGGACTAGTAAACTACCTTAGAGCTAAGTACTAAACAGACGACTTCTACCGACGCATAGAGATATAAGACTTTATGGAAGCTTTTATTTAAAAATCTACGGAATAACTAGGCGAATTGCGTTACTATATATAGGACTTTACTACTATCTTAGGTAAAGCGGTAGCCGTAGGAAACCTTACTAAGCAAGATAAGGGGTAGTTATTTATGCGAGGACTTCCTGTTGAATACCATAGGCACGTAATGGAAAAGACAGGAGCTATAGTAGACGAGCCTAGCACCCTTATATTTAAAAGACTAAAGGAGGCCGTAGAGTTAAGGATAGTAACTATAGAGGGCGCCAAGCGAATAGATATCCTTTTAGAAGAAGACGCCTTAAATGTCTAGCTTATACAGGAGCTACGGCAGCAAAGGGATAAGCTTAACCGCAGGAGAGAAGGAAGGCTTCTAGACCTAGGTGTACACGGAAGAGCCCTAACACAGCAGCAGTCACCCCCTACCATAGATTAGGAGATGGACGAAATAGTAAGCCAGTTAAAGAGACTAAGGTTAAGCAAGACAGAGCTTGCAGTAGCTATACAGTCGATGCTATTCCTTAACCGAATTTAAAAGGACCTAGAAAGGTTTACAACACTGCTAAATCAGGCTGCGGTTCAAAGCTTAGCATAAGGATACGGCCTAGCACTAGGATATAAAGACTGGCAGAACAGCACCCAAGCTCCCTTTACTCCGCAAGACTTTCAATATCCGCACGATTTTTAATATCCGCAAGGCTCTCAATGTCCGCAAGGTTCTACTACCTTTAGACAGCCGCAGCAGAACGTACGAGGTTAGCAAGGTACGCGAGGACAAGGCCTATAGACCTATTTTAAATGCGGAGGAGGTCACCATTTCACCTAGTACAAATGCCAAGGGCTTAAGGATCTTATTCAGCAAGGATTTATACATTTGTCTAATTAAGGAAGACTAGTAGCTGGGACGCGCGAACGACCTAGACCTAAACTACCGTGGCTCAGCAATAAAGGACGATTAAAGGGCATTAAGAACTGGCTGTGTACGTACCAAGGAACTAACCTAGATAGACCAAAGGGAGAACAGACGCAGCAACAGGCCCCTACTATACAAACGGATTTTACTACTTTCCACAACGGAGTAGTGCTGAAGAACAGTAACAAAATGCGTACGAGCTGGGAGGACTACTATTAAGTACGGCCCACGGACTCAGTAACATTCAGCCAGCAACGTCCGCAGACTCGCCCGACCCCTAGAGACAGCCGTACAACCAAAATAATTGTCGAGCCGCAGGCTCTGCCGCAGGAGAATATACAACCGGGAGATTATATCCAGATTATGTTACGGCCTATAGATAAGACAGCTAAAGCTAGGAAGAATAAATCGTCTGATCCTTAAAGACGGTTATGGAGATAGACGCTTAAGGCCAGCCGTTAACCCGTAGGCTCCGCAGCAGGCTCCGCAGTAGGTGTAGGATGTTTAACTAGGGGACAGTCAAGTTCTAAGGTGGGGAAAAGGACGCAGGTAACGACCGTATAAAAGATTTCTATTTTATCTGCTTAATTACTGTATTTCCTAAAGCTCCTTTTCTTGTTTACTTTCTTAATCGTGACGCGTTAGTCGCGATGACCTACTATAAAGATGTTAGTTTAGCTTACCGCCTATTGCCAAGCCAATAGTGATTTTCTATACCCAGTACGGAAAATCCTGATTAGTCTATTTAGCAGTAGAGCTAGCAGAACTCTATACCGCCCCTAGAATTTGATAATGCAGCTATATGATAAAAATGGCACTAAGAGCCTTAATTAATTGCACAGATATAGAGCCGATTGTATAATGCAGAGACAGATGCAGAGCTATACGTAGAGCCTTAGCCAAATAACTACACGGAAGCCTTAATTGAACAACTATACAGAAGCCGCGGTTAGTTAAAGAGTCGAATTAAGCCAGAGCCTTAATATTAGTACGTTACTAACACTGAATTAAGTTAGTTAAGTGTCGTTAAATTAGAGCCTTTAATTGGGCCGACCTTATTCCTTATTTAAACGATAAATAACCATAGCATAACTGTCACCGCCATCCGAATTTAGTACTGCACTAGCTGCACAATAAGAACAGATACCGCGGCAAGGAAGGGACCTATTAGGTGCAGTAGCATAACATTATATAATAAGCACCGCGGAAATAGTAAAGCAGTATATAAAGAGGCACTAATAAAAGATGTTTTATAAGAGATCATACATAGGGCATAGTTAACCACGTTAAGCCTAAACTATCCTTATACAACTAAAGACAGAACTAGGCCGTATCTAGCTAGGCTAGTAAAGGACCATGTTAAGAATTACAAAGGGAACAGGAATTGGATGTATAGGAACTAACGCTTCCCCTCTAGTTGTTTTAACGAAGGACTATTATGGACACAAGGGCAAGGGATATGCGATGGAGGTAGTTATAATAGCCAAGAAGCTGCTACTAGATGGCCTTGAAGATGTTAAGGACAACTTAGGCAAAGTATAGAACTAGCAGGATAATAACAAAGAGACTAAAAGCAGAAGACAATCCTAAGAAGGCTCTTAAGCTAGAAGAAGATTAAGGATATATAAGCGTACTGCCAACAGCTAGGGTAAAGAAGCAGCTGTAAAAGCCTAAGGATGCGCTAAAGAAGCCAAGAGCAAAGGCGACTCTAAAAGAAAAGAAAGTAGCTATTAAGGACGTCTTATAAAAGCACCGGGCCCATGGAAATGGTCTACTAGAAACTGCCGTTTATGCTTATAAGGAAGGAAGTCTTAAGATAGGTCTCTAGATTGGACATCTGGTAGACACTAAGAGCCTTAATTGACTATAGATACAGAGCTTTAACCGAATAACTGCATAGCTAGAGTCTTAATCGACTGTCCACAGATACAGAGCCTACGGATATAGAGCCTTAATAGAACGTCAACGGATTTAAAAGCTTTAATTAAGCATGCGATAATGCAGAGCCCAGGTTATACGTATAATAGAAGACGCCTTAAGTTAAGCCAGGGCCTTATTAAATCTTAATTAGCTAAACGCCGTCTCCGTATTTAAATCAGGACAGTTAGAACCTTTAACTGGGCTAACTTTCTACCTTAATCAAACAACCAAATGATTAGTTGCAGCACGTCGTCGCCGACCAATTAGATAGTCTTCGGCCAGCAGTCAAAGCACATACGTAGATACGGACGCAGACATAGACGCAGAATATGCAATACAGAGCTACTAATGCACAGCTAGATGCACAGCTAGATGCAGAGCTAGATGCAGAGTCTTGATATTAAACAACTAGCTAAACAACCAAATTAAGCCAGAGTCTCTACTATTTTGATTAACTGCCCTACCGCCGCCGCCGCCATTCCGTTTAACTGCTTTATCCCTACTGTCTTAATTGACTGCTCTGTCTCTATTATTCTAGATCTGTATCGTTGCTAGATCTATTTACTGCCGGATCTACTAGATCTATTATACTGTTCCGCCCAACTGTTCTAACTAACCTGTTCTGTTCTACTGTTTCCACTAACTGCTACTCTAACTGACCGCCGCCGACCGATTGTTCTACTGCTACTGCTACTGCTACTGCTACTACTGTTCTAACCAGCTATTCTACTGCTGCTGTTTAGCCGTTTTGTTCCGTTGTTCCGATTATTCTACCGCTACTGCCTTAACTAACTGCTACCGACCGTTCCGCTTCTACTAAGTGTTCTGCTATTAAAAGTTCTGCTGTTAGATGTCCTACTACTTACTAACTGTTACTAAGTTCTTCTACCGAGTGTTCTACCACTAACTATTCTGTTTTATTTTACTGCGCTAAATGTCTACTTTTACTACTGCTTCTACCACCGTTACTGTTACTGCTATTACCGCCGCCGTTATTATTTCTGGTTTACTACCGTCCTAGTTGCTACTAGTAGGAAGATCGGATCTTAGCTATGGATAATGGAAGAACGCCGTAGAACAGTTCTATAGGGTTAAGGATAAGGTTACCTGTGTTCTTTTAGGGATGTACTTTCCTTTTTTTCTATTCTGCTCTTGCTATTCTTTTATTTGGCTATTCTTCTATAGTATAGAACGTTAGGGGACAACATTCTTAGTAGGGGAGGTATATGGTGGGGTAAAATGTCCTATATTTAGTGTCTTGGCATTTTCCTGTATATATTAAGCCTTCGGCTTCCCTCCTTTTTAGATATCACGAACCTACCAGAATATATTCTTTTCTTTCCTTTCTTACAGACTGCTTTACTGATTATAACCGACCGACCAACTAATAGATAGATAGACAGACTAACTAACTAATAGCATTGTGACTTCCTATCTAAGGGACACCGTACCCTTCTACAATAGCTTAGGTATTAGTGAATTATATACACGTATACTTTATCTATTAGTATCTAGTAGTTAACCTTAAAAGGTACAATATCGTCTACTAAACCGATTAAAGTATATACTTAATCTTTTGGATCTATAGCCTTATATAACTTATTAGTAAATATAAGTAGATCTTTTTAGGTATATTAAGATTTAAAAAGGACCTTGTATTAAAATAGGGAAAGTAATAGGTTATTTACTTCTACTATTTAGTTTAGGAGATATATTCCTAAATAATAAGTAATATAGTAGGCCTTCTTAAAGGTGTTCTATAATATTTAGGAACTTCTTTATATTATAACTATAGTTTGAGCTAATGTAATTTCCTAAATAATCCAGATCTATATAAAGTATATTAATTCTAATATCCTTTCTAAGGCGGTTTTACTTAAGGAAGTACTAAGTAGAAGATCTAAGTTTCCTAACTTATTGTCTATAGGAAACTAGGTAAATATATATTATTATTCATTACTTAACGTCCGATTCGGATCCCTATTAGGCCCACGCGGACTACTCCTTATATACATATAGGGAGAAAACTCTTTTGAGAAAACCCCGTAATCCGTCTCCCTGCCTTTTAGGACTCGCCTATAAGGCGCCTACGAGTTACCTATAGTGCTCTACTACCTTACTTTTTAACCTCTTTGGGAACCACTGCTGCCGTAATAAGCCTACGGACGCGCTAGTATTGCAAACTTTGCTTTACTACTGTAGAGTTATTAGGGGGCGCCTATTACTTGCCCCTTTGCCTTCTATTACTATTTCCTTTGTAACCCAAAACTAGTCTAGTATATTTTGGCTAATAAGCCACCGGGTAACCGCCTTAAGACCTTTTTATATTAAGAGTAGTATATTATAGTTCTCTATGCCAGCTACTAAGAGCATAGCTTCTTGGTTAGTGCGTAGGGGGTATAATAGTATTATATATTTTAGTGTCTGTCTTAGCTAGCTACATTTGCATTTTAGGCTGCCTACTAGGACACCTACCTAGTAAAGCCAATCTTTTAGTCCTATTATCCCTATTCTTAAGAGTATTGCTATTATATTTTCTGCCTTTATTAGGCCTTCTTAGAGCTCTTAAGTATTTACCCCCTATAGCGTTAACTATGCCATGGCTTAGGTTTCTCTTGCCTAAGTTAGCCTTTATACCTTTAACTCCCATGCGCCTTTCCAGCATTAGTCCAACCAGTATTATATTGCGGAAGATGGTTTCCTAGCGTTCTTTTATGCTCTACTTTAGCTCCTTTCTCTTTCTTATTATTGTCTTTGCTAGCCTCTTACACGTTTCCCTTTCTCCTCTATATGGGCCTAGGCCCTAACGCAGCACTATTCTTCTTCTGCTTTCTTTACCTATTTCTCTAATATCTTTTCCCTACTTTAGGGTTGTTGGTTTGTTTTCCTATAAGGCGCCCTAAGGTCCCTCTATAGTTTATTTAGGCGTGTCTTAATATACTTTATAACATTAAAGTTACGTTTACTTTGCGCCCTTTATATTACAGCGGCTTTAATATATAGTTATAGGGGGGGAATATTAGCTTCCTTTTTAAGCAGTGCTATAGCCGTTCGCTTATACCCGCCTATTATACTCCAGAGGCAGGCTGTTTGGGCCTTTTAGAGTAGTTTAAGGAGTAATTTAAGGGGGCCCTTTTTAGTTTCTCTAATGGCCTAAATACTAGATCTATATATTATAGTTAGCCAGATAACTGCTATGTATAGTAGGCGTAACCTCTAGAAGTATGGACCCTATATAGAATTAACAATCCTGGATAATATAATATACTGTGCTTAGCCCTTACGGGCCGCTTATACCGCATATACGCTTTACTAGAGCTTACTGTCTACCCATACTCCTAATACCCTTAGGCCCTAAACTGGTTAACCCCTAAAGCCTTAGATATAGATTATATGCTAGAGATCTATAGATTAGTTGCGTTTTCTTATAAAATAGATTAGCTAGTATTTCTCTAGTAAGAATTAGACTCTATATTGTCTTGCCTATTCTATATAGGTGTTATAGGCTTTCTCTAGTATTCTACAGTTCTTTACGGC
>Ga0307507_10010589_pt1 | contig 11877 bp, 3 predicted proteins | sample 7_EM_MG_FD_207223 | JGI IMG/M metagenome (GOLD analysis project Ga0307507, IMG submission 207223) | Populus trichocarpa ectomycorrhiza microbial communities from riparian zone in the Pacific Northwest, United States - 7_EM | ecosystem: Host-associated > Plants > Roots > Unclassified | place...
CTAGAGGCTATAACCACAGCGGAATAAAAGCTTTAGAACTTAGTATAACGCACTTTAGTAATTAAGTATATAACACAGTTTTAAACACTAGCTATATAGGTTAAGTGGAATAATAGGGCGCTTATAGCATAGTATAAATAGGGACTTAAGGCTAAAGTCTAGGACGCAATTATCCTAATAGAAGATGCGGATACTCTAAAAGAGTTAATAAACTAGTTAATAAAAATTAATAATAGGATCTATTAAAGGGAATAAGCTAAGAGAGGGTAAGATAGAGTTCTATAGTTATATAAGGCGCAGAGTATGCAATAATAGACATAGAGTTAAAAACTATGGAATAGCGCAGAGCTAATAGACCTAAGCAGTACTAAAGAAACTTAAAGATGGGAAAAGAAACTATAGAAACCTAGAGGTTAAGGATTAAGTAATTATAGGACCTAGAAGTAGAGGCTAAACTAGAGATCTTAGCAGTAAAAGATATTTAGGCAGACTCTATAGCAAGAAAAATAGTTTAAAAATGGAGCTTATATAAATTGTAGAAAACAAGATTATTTCGCCAGAGACTATAGAAGTGGTTAGAGTAACTACATAGTAAAGGGAACAAGGCCAGCAGATGGCACGTATATATAGAGGGATAATAGTGCACTATAAGGAATAAAAGAGTGTTTAATTAACAGTTTTGCGTATTATTATAACAACGCATACTAAATTTATAAGGACGCTAAGTACGGCGTAAGCTATTAGCTATAGGAGCTATTGTTATCTAAGTTTAAAGGAACTAATAAACCAGCTTATAGATCAGATATTAAAGACGATAAATTTAATATAGGTAAAGCATTTACTAATAATAAGGCAATAAAGGCAGCTTACTAGAGGCATGTAAACCTTAAAGAAGTTAAAATAGAAGTAGAGACTAAGACTATTACAAAACAAGGTTTAGTAATAGGTATTACAATACTATTGGATATAATTTCTATCGCTTTACAAGGTAATAAGAGCAATATTTAGAAGAAACTAAGCAAGTAGATAACTGCTAGTGCTAGCTTATTACTTAATAAAGGCAAAAGGCCACAGGCTTAAGATTCTTAAGAAGAGATAAAAGAAGCTTAAGATTCTTAAGATAAGATAAGATATACCTAAGGACCTATAACGGACGAAAACCAATGGGAAAGAATAGCAACTTAGTTTAGTAATAAACAAATAAGTATAGGACGCAAGTTTAAGAACTATAAGTTTAGGGAATAAATAAGAACGTTAGTAATCTTAGGTAAACGTAGTATTCAGCCTAAAGATTAAACAGTTAATACCAGAATTAAAAAGTAAGACGACTATAAAGATCTAGCTGTAAGACGTAGAAAACAAGAAACTATGGATAAGTTTAGAATAAGAATTATCGCATAGTAAGAGTAAAAGCTAAATAAGAGGTCAGCTATGCTAGGTTATATAAGGGACAGAGCACCTATATAAAGAGTTACTAATAGGCCAAGTGCAGGGATACCTAGGGTAAAATAGTTAGATAAACTGGAATAAGAAGAGGATCTAGATATTCTAACTAGGTTTAAAGAAAGATATACCAAAGAATATTATAATATAGCGATAATAAGGTACTTTCTAATAGATAGACCATATACACTAAACCAGTTATATAGAAAGTGGTATAGGTAACAACATAATAACAAATAGGAAAATTTCTATATATGGCTAGATAAAAAAGTTATTTAAGACCAACCTATTATAGAAAAACGCATAAGTTACATTAAAGAAGCGTTAATTATAATATTAAAGAACCTAGAAGAAGGATCTAGGGACTAGAGAAGTAAGTAATAAATCTTAGTACCTATAGCAGAGATACTAGTGGTCAGGTCAACTAGGTATAGGTTTAAACTTAAGGATAAAGACAAACCAAGAGTTAACCTAAAATATATAGCGCATTATATACTATTGTGGATAGCTTATATGGATAACACGTGTAATATACATAGGGCACTAAAAGACAAGAACCAGAAGTACTTAGTAAGGATATATTAGGCACTAGAGGAAAAGCGGTTCAAGAACGCTAAGTATATACATAGATGGCACCTAGTAGAAGTATAAGGTTAAGGGGACTTAACACTTTAACTAGGAAGATTCCTTATAGAAGAATACCTAGATAGATAATAGTAGTAGGAGTGCCTAGAGAACACTTATCTATAGTATATAGAGAAAAAGAAACGAACTAAGTATTAGCCAAGGTTAGATTAAGTATAGGTAGGATCTAGCAGCCAACAGTTAGGAAAAGGGGAGGCGTATAGGACTAGAGGGAACTAGTATTAGAGCCTTAAACCCTTAAAGGAATTTAAGGTTAATACTTAAACTTATAAGTTAAATAGCAAGATTAGCAGTTTAAAGCGTTAGTAGATAGTAGAGTAACTAAGAACCACATATTACCAAAGGCAGTAGAAAGGATAGGGTTACTATACAGATAAAAGGAACACCTATATTTACTTATAATAATTTTAGGAGATTAGATAGCCTATAAAGGAGGTATTATTAATCTTAAAATAAGACCTATTTAGTTAACTATTAAAGGAAGACCAGTTAGAATGTCTTTTAATATCCTACTATTAGGATAGGATAAGGCAATACTAGGAATGCCTTAGTTACAGGAGTATAATCTAAAGATTAATTGGGTTATAGGTTAGGTTAATATTAAGGATACTTAATGGCGTAAAGTGCGACAGTAAACCAAGTTAGTATAGTACTAAGTTAGAGCGATATACAAAGAGACTAAGTAAGGCTTAAGTTATATACCAAAGAGATACTATAAGTATGGTAAAAAGTTATAGTCACCAGAAAGTAAAAAGCTATTAGAGTATATAGCATGGGACTATAAAATAAAATTAGAAGAGGGAATAAGTTTAAAGTTCTTTCTAATCTATAAGCTTACTGAAACGGAGTTAGTAGCGCTTAAGGAGTTTATCTAGGAGAACTTACGCAAGGGATATATTAGACTGTTATAGTTGTTAGTAGGATATCTAGTACTATTTATCCCAAAGAAAAACAGAAAACTTAGAATGTGTATAGACTATAGACGATTAAACAGTATTACTTAGAAGGATAGGTATCCTTTACCCTTAATTAGCGAAATCCAAGATAGGATAGGCAATGTAAAGATCTTTACAAAGATAGATCTAAGATGGGCGTACCATTAGATTAGGATCAAGGAAGGTAATAAATAGAAGGCAGCCTTTAGGTTAAAGGAAGAACTATATAAACTATTAGTTATGCAATTTAGGCTTATAAACGCACCAGTAATATTCTAGAAGTAAATTAATAGTGTATTAGAAGAACACCTAGATGGGTTTATTATAGCATATCTTAACAACATTATTATCTACTTAGAGAGTAAGGAAGAACATGGAGAACACGTTAAGTGGGTCTTAAAGAGACTATAGAAAGAATAGATGCCAGTAGCAATTAAGAAATGCGAGTTCTTTACGAGAAAAACTAATTTTATAGGATTTATTATTAAACTAAGAAAAATCAGCATAGACCTAAAGAAAGTTGAAGCCATAGTAAATTAGCAAGAACTAGAGAACGTTATGTAGTTAAGGTTATTTCTAGGGTTTTGCAACTACTATAGGAGGTTTATAGCATAATGGTTAAAAAGCATTAAGCTATTTACAAGACTAACAAAGAAAGAGGAATTATAGGTTTAAGGTAATAAACAGAAGGAGCTATTCTAGGAACTTAAAAAGTTATTCACCTAAGAACTAATCCTTAAGATCTATTAACCAAAGTTAGAAACAGTTGTTAAGACAAATGTATTAGACTTTGCACTAGGAGCATATTTACTATAAAAGCATTAGGACGCATAGCATCCAGTAGCATACTATAGTCAGAAAATAACACCACTAGAGTTAAACTATAATATCTATAACAAGGAGTTGTTAGGTATAGTAGCAGTACTTAAGGAATAGAGAGCATTCTTATAAGGCATAGAGAAACCATTTATGGTTAAGATAGACTATAAGAACCTTACAGGATTCCTAACAACAAAGAAACTTAACTAAAGATAGGTTAGATAGGCGGAAATACTTACAGAATACTATTTTGAAATTTAGTATACCAAGGGTATAGACAATGCATGAGCAGACGCTCTAAGCAGAAAAGCTAAACTATAAAGTAATAAAAAGCTATTAGGAGCTTTATTGCGAAGGGATTAAGACGGATTAATTAGGTATAATTATCTAAAGATTATAGTAACTAAAGAAAGTCAGATCTATAAATTACTAGAGAGTAATTAGATATAGAAGATCTAAAAAGCATAGGTAGAGGATCTAGACTTAGAGCAATATAAAAACAGAGAAGCAATGTATATGCCTAAGTCTATTACAGAAGAATTTGTTAAGGAATTCCATAAGGGAATAATATAAGGACATAGCAGAGCTATAGGCTTAGTGTTAAGGCTTTAAAAAGAGTACATTATTTAAGAAATCTGGGGGCTAGCAAGATAAGTTATAAAGGAATATCTAAATTGCTAAAGGAACAAACCAATAAGGTATAAGCTATATAGAGGGCTACAACCTGTTAAAATACCAGGAAGACTATAGGAAGTTATATTATAGGACTTTATTATTAAGTTACTAAAGTTAAGAGATCCTATTATAGGACAAGATTATAACGTGATTTTAGTAATAGTGGATAAGCTAATAAAGTAGGGATACTTTATAGTATGCACTAAAGAGATATTAGTAGAAGATGTCACTAGAATCTATATAAAGGAAGTATTTATAAGACACGGAGCACTAGATAAGATTATATTAGACAGAGATCTAAGATTTATAACAGTATTTTAGGAAGTGTTTCTGGCAGAATAAGGAGTTCGCGTAGCAATATCTACAGTATATTATCTGCAGACGGATGGACAAATGGAAAGACTAAACTAGACACTAAAACAGTATCTAAGGCATTATATTAATTACGCACAGAAAAATTGGGTATTGTTATTACTAGTTATATAGTTTATATACAATATAACACTACAAGAAGGAATGGGGACATTATTATTTAAGGTAAATTACGGATATAAACCAAGAACATTATTATCGCCACGTTAAGTAAAAAAGACGAGTAGCACAGCTAAATAAAGAATGGAAACGTTAATAAATCTTTATAAAGACCTTATAGAAATAGCTAAACTAGTATAAGAATAAATGAAAAGGTACTATAACGCTAAGAGATCTAAGGGACCAGATCTTAAGGAGGGAGATAAAGTATAGCTACTATACAAAAATTTTAAGAGTTAATAACTAAGCAAGAAGTTGGACTATATTAGACTAGGGCCTTTTAAAATTAAGTAAAGGATTTTATTAGTTATATATAAGTTAAACCTACTAGCCAAAATAAAGATCTACCCTATATAATATATCGTAATGCTAGAGCTAGTATATAGGAATATTAAGCCACCAGTCTATAAGGCAGATATATATAGAGGATAAAAGGAAGACAAATAGCAAGTTTTAAAGATTGTTAGTTATAAGGATATAGATAACGAAACATAGTATAAAGTAAAGTAGATAGGCTATAGTAAGACTACCTAGGAACTACTAAGCAACCTAGAAAACGCTATAGGAAAGGTATAAAAGTATTAAAAGAAAGTAGGTCAGGCAATATTAATAAAGAAGGATTGCCAAAAAATAAGTCACCTAAGGGGGACCTAAGAGGAGCAATTGCTGAGCTACTTGGAGTTGTTTCCCTTATAGAAGGAGAGCCAGTCCTTTTATTACCTAGCTTATTAAGACCCTACTAAACTAGTTTCCATTTCTTAGAATGAACCTTCTTACGAACCTTCTTAAGATGGGTTAACTAAGTAAACACAACCTACTAAGACTCAAAGAAGCAATGTTGAGCCTTAAGGGCCCAAGCGGTCTCTTTAGCAGAACGGTAGAGTTTGGCGCGCGCGGCGGCCAACTTAGACTTAAGCTTTGCAGCGGTAGATTAAACACAAGACCCTATAATAAGTTACTTAGGGAACTAGAAGACTGTTAAGAGTTATAGGATGCGCATACTTAGCGTTAGAAATAGAGTAAACATTATAAGACAATTAAATATTTGCTTTAGTGCACTCTAAGTAAGATAAGGGTTGTTAAGATAAGGGACTCGCTATTACAATATACACTAACCCCGCTTTCGCACAATAAGAATACAGAGATAATATTATCTTACCAAGTGATAGTATAGCAGCCACAGTGCGAGCACGACATTGCGCTTATAAAGAAGAAGAAGCTTTAGGTATAATAAGTAAGGATATTAACTAGACTAATTAGACAGACATTACACCTCTAGTGAATAACTTAGAGATATTAGGAATCTTTAAGGATAAAGATAAAGAGGAGGGAGATGGTATTATAGACGCTTTAAGTATAATGTTATAACTACTTGGGGAAGAGTTATAGGAAGCTAGTTGGTTAATATAGGTACGGTCCAGAATAGATCTGGTAGAACCATATAATAAGGAATAGTAAGCGAGTTATATAATATTATACGCAGTATATAAAGTGTACGCAGTGTACGCCTATGTATAACACGTATAACACATACCTTACGTACAAGAGAGGATTTCTTAGGAGTATGGTTATGTATTTAAAGGACCTTAGTCCCTACCGTAGATAGTTCTCTCCTTATAGTGAATCTTAGAATATAATTAGAGTTAATCTATTGGGCAACCACTCCACCAGTTGTTATTATGTTGTTGATTTGTTCTTACCTATATACCTAGCCTAATAATAGGACCCACCGTAGTTCCTGCTATAAGGTTCCGTTACACCTACCCTATTTCCTTATAGCAAAGCAGATTTTAACATGCTATAAAGCCGTACGGTTACCCTAGCTACTTACGCTAAGCATATGCTTAAGTATTAGGATAGTTAGTTTGGCCGCCACCCCTTATTTCGCTACTATGTGTTTAATCGGATTATGAGAGAGCAAGCCCTTAACGCCACCCGCTTCCTTTACGGCCGATTAGATAAGAATAGTCTATCTTTAAACGAGCTTAGTAATCTTATAAATGGTAATGGGGGTGACTAGGTTCTAAACAAGATTATACAGTATATACGGAAGCTTAAGGGCACCAGGCCTTACTGGAAGCAGAAGAGAAATAAGCTTACGGCTTATGCTAAAAATATTAAGAGCGGGTCTCTATTCTTTACACTTAGCGCTGCTAATCTACATTGGCATAATCTATACTCTTATATACCTTGATTTAACGAATATAAGGCTGCTAATAAGGCTCAGCGCTACCAGATTACTTTTTAGAATCTTAATAATAACCCACATATTGCTGCTTACTGGCTATATTGCCGCTTCGATCTGTTCAGGAAGCACGTGCTTATAGGTCTATTTAATAGCACTGACTTTTAGTCCTAATATAAGTGGCAGGTGCGAGGTAGTGGCCATATATATGGCTTCTTATAAAGTTTAACAGCCCCAGAGCCAGATCCGTCAGCTAGTGCATTAAGGGCGGCTTTTACTAAGTACTGGGCTACTTTTATATCCGTAATAAATTCTAATTAATCTAGGCCTTTTAATCTTCAACATCCTTCTGCTCTTAGCTATAAAGAACAGCTTAACACCAGTAAGCTTCTTACTGCCTGCCTTAATCGATTTTAATAGCATTGTAATTGCACCGAATCTTACTGCTTAAGATTAAAGAAAGGCTCCACTAGAGTAAAGGAGTGCCGCTTCTACTTTCTATGCTCTCTCTATAATAAGGCCGCTATATTAAAGAATTAAAATCCACATTACTGGACGTTCTATCCGCAGCGTAATAATAAGCTTCTTAATGGTTACAATGCAGCCATAATATTGGCGTGGATGGTAAATATTAATACATTACCCGCTACAAGCATATCAGTAATAGTCAACTATATAGGCAAATATTGCAGCAAGGAAGAGAAGAAGTTAACTTCCTACCAGGAGCTACTTTAATTAGTATAGCCGCACGCCAACAGCCTTTATGCCTTTAGTTTAGTAGTAGCTAGGTTTATAAACAAGCTTATTGCCGAACGCGATTAGTTGGCGTAGGAGGTATACTATCTGCTTCTTAACATTCCCCTTTACAAAGGCTCTAGGAATATAGTAACTTTAGACTACCACCAGGAGGACAATTAAAGCGCTACGTATAAGCTTAAGGATGGCTAACTAGGAGGGTGCGGACTATCTAACTATAAGAAATATAAGCGCCGCCTAGATGGGGTAGAGGATGTCACTTTCTTCAATTTCCTACTCTATTTTAATTACTCTACTTACAAGCGTCGGCCAAGAGTAAAGCCTTGAGTTATATCGTACTTTCCGCGATATAAAGGCGATCCTTCCTATCTGTAGTATCCTAAGTTTTGCCGTGTAAAGCTCATCCTTTATTACCCATGGAGGGAGTATAAGGAAGTGGCTACTTATACTAATAGATTTGGGGCCCCTAATTATATGGCTTCCTATTAGGCTTGCGTTAACTCTTATTAGCACCTACTTAACTACTACAACCGGAAACTGGATAAAGCTTACAAAACTGCTAATAATATTAATAAGTTTAAGGGCGATTTTATAGATAACTTAGAGCTATATTAGTCCTTTAAGGCCCTACATGCCCGCGTTTAAAATACTAATGGAGTTAAGATTAAGGATCCTAATAGGCTTAGTAATAGGGAGCTTAATTATAACTATAATTAGGGTATATATTAGGGTACGTACCCGCAGCTTAATAAGAGGACTTATTAGCAGAAAGCATAATTATAGCCTCTACTATAGAGCCGCCTATCCTAAATAGCAACTTCGTCTTCCTTACAACCAGGCCAGCGTTATATTTATAACGCCGTAGTTAATTACTATAGGCAGATCCAAGTGGGCCTTAGCCCCCCCCCGCTACAGATTAACGTTAATAGAGAGGCAGGAACCGGCAAATTATATCTTATTGCTGTTCTCTCTACTACGCTCTATACTATAGCAAGGGCTAATAGTAAGCCGTCGCTATTAGCTCGAGCCGCCCCTACTAGGGTAGCTGCCTTTAATATCAATGGCAGGACTATATACGATCTATTAAGGCTACCAGTAAATCGCCCCTTTAAGGAATTGCCTGCTGCCAGTCTTATGCCTCTATAGCAAGCTTTTAAGGATATTTACTATTTTATCCTTGATAAGAAATCTATAATTGGGCAAGTATATCTGGCCTAGATTAATTGCCGCCTCCATTAAATCTACCCTATGCGTAACAACGACTACTTTAGAGGCTTAAACATCTTGCTAGTAGGCAATTTCTATTAGCTTCCCCCTATAGGTTAGGCGGCCTTATACAGCAATCTACCCGCTAGGCCGTTAGAGCTTGCTAGCCATAGAAAGGGAGCCTATAAGGCGATTAACCGAACAGCCGTCCTAAATTAAGTTATGCGGCAGGGCGGTAATAATACTAAGAGCTCTGCATTTAGGACTGCCCTTACGGAGCTACGTAGTAATTCTATAAGTAATTCGACCTAGAAGCTTCTTTTAACTAGGTATAAGCAGGGCCTATCTACTAATAAGGTTACGGGCTTTAATAACGCAATTTAGCTATATAGCACACGCGCTACTATAGGTAAGTATAACACTATTCAGCTTCGCGACCTTTTATAGCTAGTGGTGGCTATTAAGTCAGTTAACACTGGTATAGGTGCGCGGAAAGTTACTCCTAATTAGTGCGATACTCTAGAGAATCTAGCCCTATATATTGGCGCGAAAGTAATGCTAATATAGAATATCTGGGTTAAACTAGGCTTAGTAAACAGTACTACTGGTATAGTTAAAGATGTTATATGGAAGGGACACGCGGATATTAAAAAGGATCAGCCTCAGTTACTACTAATTATGGTAGATAGGTATAACGGACCTGCCCTATTTACTTAGCAGGATGGTAAGAAAGTCATCCCTATATTTTCCGTGCTTCGTGAGTGGGAGGGTATAAGAGGCTCTTGCTTACGGCATCAATTTCTAATTACTCTAGCTTTTGCTCTTACTGTATATAAAAGCTAGGGCCTAATACTTAACTAGGTGGTTCTAGATATTAAGGAAAAGAATAAGATAGCTAGGCTAACCTATATAGCAATCTTACAAGTCAAGAAGCTTTTAGGGCTTATATTTAAACATGGATTTAATATAGAACGATTTTAGTTATCTACAAGTAAGACTAAAGAGGCACAATAAGAAGATTTTGTACGGAGGCAGCAGTAACTACTTATAAACAACTTTTCCTAATTAGGAAATTATATACTGGCTTAGAGGTAAGCGGAGAATGTAGTATTTGTTTTAGTTTCCTAACTTTTAAACAGCTTAATCACAAAATTTAATTTTCTAAATTTTAACCCCCCTATCCGTCCTACCTTCTTACCGCTTCTGGAGCTGTCAGATATACATACAATAGTATACAGGGAGAATTGGCAGTATTGCCAGATCAATATTGCTACTGTCTATAGCGTTAATCGATTTTTAGAATTTTTCAATTTTTTTTAAGGGCGGAAATGTCGCTTATATAAGAAGTCACGTGACCTCCAAGAATATATAGACAATTGCAACAATTCCCAACTAAGAACCCTCTTTTCAACCTTATAGCCTTACTTAGACTATTTCTACTACCTTTGCAGTGTCTTAAGCTTCTTCACCTATTAAACAAATGGACGATTAACCCCAGTTAATAAACGTACCTAACTAACAAATAAACTAACAAATTAAATCAAAAGTTTAAACGTCTAAATAAGGTTCTGCCAAGACGCTAGCTGGACCCTAACCTAGAGCCTTCCTAACCTGTCAAATTCTAAAAATAACAATCTCTACTAAATTAAAAATCAACCTTATCCTTAACAAGCCATCCGATTGGATTTAATAGTTCTTTATTATCTAAGACACAGCCAAACTAACAAGGTATAGCAGTATATCAACCTATTTAAGAAGAAAGACAATCTTCCAAAGCTAGAACTACCAAGTCGGCCTATATTAAGGGACGTACTACCCATGGCTATATTAATAACAAAGCTAGACCTAAATCAGCTTACTATCTACAACCGGCTCTACGCTAAATACAAGGACGATCTACGCGTACACTAGAAGCAAAAATAGGCTATAAATAATATTAACAACTACATCGTTCGTACTAACATTGGTAGCCTACCTTCCACTTATCAACAGCCTCAGTAGTCGGTTATATTAAATATTTAAGGCGTCTCTACTACTACAGTAGCCCCTGCAGTAATAGAGATACCTAATATTTTGGTAAGCAATTAAGCCCATCTTATACAAGAATCTTGTGCTATTAGTACTTACCAAATTACATACTCATAGTGCCTCCTCCCGTCTATAAATACTCCCTCCTTTATACCTTCTTCTCTTCTTTTCTTCTTCCTTATAAGAGCTAGGGGCGCTCTAATACTCCTTAGTCTCCACTAAGGGATCTATTGGTCAACATGGCGATATGGACAGCATCGGACGAGGAGACGGGTAAGAGAGAAGACAGGAAGGACGGAGGAGCGTCTAGTAGGTGTTAGTTGAGCAACGTTAATGTTTATATTATAGCTGCCTAATCTCCCGTTTGCAGGCCTCCTCCCATCTATAAATACTCCCTCCTCTATACCTTCCTCTCTTCTTTTCTTCTTCCTTATAAGAGCTAGTGGTACTCTAATACTCCTCCCTAGTCCCCACTGAGGGATCTATTGGTTAACGTGGCAATATGGACAGCATCGGATGAGGAGACGGGCGAGAGGGAAGACAGGAAGGACAGAGGAGCCTCCGGTATATATTAGTTGAGCAACATTAATGGCTATATTATGGCTGCCTAATCTCCTATAATCGCAGGCCTCCTCCCGTCTATAAATACTCCCT
>Ga0307507_10010590_pt1 | contig 11875 bp, 12 predicted proteins | sample 7_EM_MG_FD_207223 | JGI IMG/M metagenome (GOLD analysis project Ga0307507, IMG submission 207223) | Populus trichocarpa ectomycorrhiza microbial communities from riparian zone in the Pacific Northwest, United States - 7_EM | ecosystem: Host-associated > Plants > Roots > Unclassified | place...
TTCAGCTGCGCTAGTTTGTGTCAGCGAAGAAATTTTGATGCTTCAAGGCCGCATGCTTGAAATCCATCTTCAGCCTACCCCCTCTGCATGTTTGGTTGGTTAGCGACTAGGCAGGCCAGACTGATGTGTTAAGCTAAACTTAACAAGATTAGAAAGAATAGAACGAAAAGAGAACAAAAATTGAGAAGGAACAGAAACAAGAGAGAGCAGAGGAGAATGAGCAGAGAAATGAGATTGATCTTCTGTATTTTCTTATTTTCCTCACACGTTTCATATACCAGTTTATATACAAGCTTTTATTCTTTAACTATATTCAAGCCTACTGAGTACTGACTCTAACTACTTCCTTAACTAACTCAATTGCTTTTCTAACTTCCAGCTAACAGAATTCCACCAGACTAATCGTTATTCTTTCAGTGCTGTTGTTGCTTCTTGTTGCTCTCCTTCCAGCCTTCATCATGTCTCCTGGTTCGTAACATGATGTTGAATGTTGGAAGATTTTGGTGGCTCAGGTTAACCCAACCCCTAAGAATATCTTCATGCCTTGTGCGAAAAGCCTAAATCCATTTCTTTATAGCGCGAGTCTGAGATGGGTAAAGGTCTCTAGGCATCACTCTTTTACTTGAGAGCTGAGATCTGTAAATCTATGGGAAAATAAAAATTAGTGAGCTAGAGGGCTGCCATCTTCCCATCTGCACGGTGTCTTCATTTATCAAAAATCATATCAAAACGCAATTTTCCTGGAATAAAGGCAAATCACACAAAATATCTACTAAAAATAACATAACTCATCATTAATTTGTACACAGTATTATTGCTTTGTCTATTTATACATTCAGTAAGCTGCTTTGATTGCTTCAAGGAAATTCTGTTGTATAATACAAGTTCACATATCTACTGATCTTGATTTACATTCACAAAAAAGAAAAAGAAAAAACCCTTATATTCTCAGTGTCATGCATACGAATCACGTATCTGAATGCAACGCCTCTGCACTGGAACAGGAGGTTCTCTTTATGGCTGATGGACATGAGGAATCCTTGCCAAAAAATCTTGACAGGATGAGTCGCGCTATATTTTCAGCTGCAACAGCACTTGTCTCCACGGTGCTGGCTACATTCTCAAAAGCGTTCACATAGTACAAATGCTTACCATCCAAAATAAAGGGTGCGAATTTTTCAGGAGCCTTGTAATGAGGGTATGCGCCCCAGTTTATTTGAACGGTCTCCTTCCTCACACTACCAGTAGCGGCAATAAACATCAATCAGTACAGAGCAGATCAAGTTTTTGGCATCAAAATACATAATTTAATAATTGGGGGTGAGTTTGAATGGACTGTATATATTAATTCAGAAAATCTGCACAAATTTTGTTAAATATTTCCAGTTCTCATGAAAAAGGGTCTTACTCACACCAAAATTATTTAAAAAGTTCACAAGTGAAACCAGATACAACCATACACTATGACTGGTGATAGGTTAGCCAGTGGCATAACAAACAATAATAGCACAATAAAAATCCTTGCAGTAACCATTAAGGAAATTATTATGATCCTCATTTTTCATTGAAAGGATTAAACAGTTGAGGGAAATTGAAAGTAGTACCTAAAGATGCTATCCAGTAACGCATCAGTCATTGCTTGACGAGAGAATATTTTGTATGTCATATCTGTCTCATTGTAACACTTGAGGATTGAAATGCTTGTGAAAGGAAGACGAGGGTCCTCTATTGTGGCCACCAGTTCTGGAATTTCTGAAACAGCTTTCAGGCCAAAATATACCTTTGTCCATGACAAACACCAGAATTTAATGAATAAAGTATAAACTATCATATAGAAGGAAAGAAGGGCTGGCAAGAGAACAACCCGTAGAGGAGGAATATACTTATGAGCCGAAAGCCGTAAAGGAGCGTGAAATTTGTAATTGCTATGATACTTACAGGATTTACGAGGCCCCTCACAAAAGTTGCATGTGTGTGCTGTAATTGCCTCACAGGAACTGAAACTGGAGGTGAAAATTGAATACTCGATTCATCTAGTGGTGTAGCAACCACTGCGACTTCACATGAGTATGCATTTCCTTTTGTGGAGTTGAGCTCATAATATTCTCCAAGATAAGAGATGGAATCAATTTCTTCATGGAGATACAGTTCAACATCTGAACTATTAATTAGTCCAGCAGCTATCTGCCAGTTCCCTCCTTCAACAGCCCATACACCCCGACCAGATCCTGCCAAGGAAACTGCTCCAGCAAGTCCACTGATGTTGACACCTTGACCATAATTAACTCGTGTAATGACCTGCATGCAAATTCCATAGAATTCTGAGTTGTCAATAAATCTTCAGAACTCTCAGTTAAACTACCCAATTATGAGTCAATTTCACATTTTAGCCCATCAGAATCTAAAGACATCACAACATCTTCACAGTACTTGTGCACATGAGATTCTAATTTCCATTCGCACATTTATGGTGCTTCTAACTAGCAAACTAGAGGTTCAGGAAAACTGCTGTTCTAAATAATCCGTCTCGTCTCTCCATTTTTACTTTTAAAGGAGAGAATGGTTGTTACAGGAAGAAAAAAAATAATGAAATGAAAGCATGGACAACGTTTATTTGAAAAAATTGGATAACGTTTATTTTCACAAAATAGATAAAACATATTAGCACGGCACCAATAGCATGAAAAAAATTAGGAAAATCAATAGCATAGAAGGCCTGAACCTCACTTCGAAAGATTCATAAGCAGAAAAGACAAATCAATAGGAGCAAGTTTTTTGTGCAATAGTAGGAAGCTTAGGCTAGTAACGACAAGAGTGGCAAGTTCGAGTCTCAAGTGCAGTCACTTCATGTAAAAATGTTGAAGGATAGGTTCAATCATCAATCCTTACTCCTAAGACTCACTGGTTGCATCATAACTGGGTATTGGTTTTATATTGGAAGGGTAACATTTAGTGAGATTGCTGTTGCCAATTATGGTTTTGCCATTGCAACCACATCGGCTAAGCCAAAATGGCAATTGATGTCACTGGTAATAGGGTAAATTAGCCAGCGCACCTGCACCACATTGCAAATAGGATTCCAAGTTAATTTTTAGCACCAGAGAAGAGCAACGATGTTATTTTTTAATATCATGATTTTTTTTTAATTGAGAAACAAAAAGATACTTAATAAAATAAAATGAAAAATATATGAACCCATATATATTGAAAAAGAGTTGTTAATTCTAATCATAGATTAAAGCGGGAGCTAATCTTCCTTATAAGAAGCAAAAAGATAGAACTTAAAATTATAGGGACCAACAAATGAATAATTGGAAACTTCAAGGACCAATTTGAAGTTTTTCATTCCTTTTGGACAATGAAAATCAAAAGGCTCTGTTTTTTTTTTATGTTAATTTTGATCCTTTTTTCAAGTTTTTTTAATCATAACCTAAACTTTTATTTCATAATATTGATTTTTAATTCAACATTAGAATGTTTAATTACATATTGGATACGCAAGAGTATGTAAATATAAACTGATCCCAGCACATAAAACCATACCAATACAAGGAATACAGTCTAATGACTAAAAGGTAAATAATGAAAAATTCAAGGACCTAAAAGGTAAAAACTGACAACGAACAGAAGTGTGAATAGTGAAACGTGAGTGTGTGAGCAGTGCTTCTACCATAAAACTTATAAGGAAAAAATATTAACTATGTACTAAAACATAACTTGAAAGAATGAAATTGAAAAGGAATAAAGTCTAATGACCGAAAAGCAAATAATAAAAAACTTCAGGGACTAAAAAAAGGAAAAATTGACAGTGAATAGATGTTTGAACGTGAAATGTGAGTGTGTAAATAGTGTTTCCATGGTGAAACCTTTAACAGTGAACATTGAAATGTGAGGTTGTGAATAGTGATTCTACAGGGAAAAAAAACCACTGTATGTTTTAGCAAATAGTTCACAACAACAACAACAAGTGAAGGCAGTCACTATGAACACAAAAGGGGAGTCAATTCAAAAAACAAACTCGATAAAAGTTCATCAAAATACGAGCACTTTATCTCATCACTACTGTTCCAATAATTTCTAGGAGTCCAATTCACTGTATTTAATCTCCTTCATGCATGAATAGGCATTTACGTTATGTGTTTTTGTCTTGGCATAAAAAGAAAGCAAAGGAGGAAATCACACACAACTACACAAGCCAATCCCTTTTCTAATCACACTAACTAAACTAAACTAAACAAACTACAAAAAGAATTCAAAGCCAATCGGCCAAAGTGAGGGGAAAAAGAGGTAGAAGAAGAAGGAAATCCTTACAGTGACCAATTCTTTAATCAACAAAGGAGCCAATTTAACACCATCAACCAGCTCCTCCTTCAAACTCTTTCCTGTAAGATTAAACAAACCAGCCCACTTCAACATCTCCTCAACACTCTCAAACACAGGCCTTGTTTCCACTCCTTCATAATACTTCAAAAACTTATTCACTGTCTCGTCCACAAAGCCTTTCATTTTTACAAGTGAAAATCCATATCTCATAAACAGAGAAACCCCATTAAAAAAAGACACAATCTTGTTCACAATTCCCCACTTTGACTTCAGATTTAGGGTTTTAACAACAAACCCATTCCCATCCCAAATCCCCAATGAAAAGGAACCCTCTGAACTGGATGGTCTCTTCCTCGTCAAGTTTAGGAAATTAGTATAGTTCGAGGCGTGGTAGTTTTTGGGGTGGAGAATTGAAGCTCCGGCCTCGAAGGCGTCCCCGCCGATTGTCACGGAGGCTATCCGACCGCCGACGATGGCGTGTCTTTCGAAGATTAGGATTTTTGGATGGTGGTTGGTGGAGTGCCGGCGGAGGAAGTGGGCGACTGAAGCGCCGCCAATTCCGCTGCCGATGATGCATACGGAAGCGCCGTCGCCTCCGGCTGCGGTGGAGGAGGAGGTGTGTGGGAAAGCGAAGGAGAAGAGCGCGAGTAAAGAGAAGATTTTCAGTGGAAAAAGAAACATATTTACTTGTTGGCTTGTCACCACCAGCTTTGATCAAGACACTATCAACAAGGGATGTTACTGCTTGATGTTGACTTGATTGATTGTACCTTCTTCTAATGGTAATAAACATAGAACCAATGCCCACGTCCTTCCACTGGTTTTGGTTTGGCAGCTTCTTCCAGTGTGCCGTGGGTTTTTGATCGAGGGCGTGTCTGGAAAAGCGGAGTGCGGCAATGGGTTTGTTGAATCCATTACCCACTGGTTGAACCCGTGGGTAATGGATTCAACAAAACTATGTACTATAAAAGATACCATGTGTACTGCTGGTGTTTTTGTGTAGCCGTAAAAACAATTTGAAAATATTAAAAAAAATTAATTTTTTTTAAAAACAAAACTAGATTTTGATTAGTTTCTGCTAGGACAATCCTGTACATCTGGGCATCTGGCCTCAACTTATTCCTGGTTCTTCCTCATCTGCAGCTTTTTTTTTCCTCGTCATTCTCTTCCCCGTCTCCATCTTCTTCTTCGTTATCATCTATCCCTCCTTCAGCTTCTGGTCCGCCTGGAGGAGGTGGCAACACCTCTTCAACCAATTCTACTAGTTCTTCAATGATCGGCATTCCAAAACGCGCCTCCATTTCCGCTATGATCTGTCAAATATAAGACAAGTAAATATTTAATGGAAACACCGAGGGAAACCAGTGTTCTTGACACGAAGAAAAACAAAGGCAAAGGGAGAGAAGAGAGTAGCAATATTGACCAGGAGAGCAAGCAACAACTGCCTTCCTAGTGAACTTTTGTCGATACCATGATTGACCATGATAATACAATTCCCTCAACCAGATGCAACCAAAAGAAAGGGGAAGAGATTGACCATCATCAAGGAAACAAATGGCACTGTTTTTCCAGATTATAAACTATGGAAATTAGACAGTATCACCATGGCATGATTCCTTCACCCAGGCTATGAACATTACGAGGTTGGATATTAATTTCTAACAATGGTATCATATTAATTTGCTGCAACACTCACAAGGATCATAAATCAAAGAAATCATGTAGCCAGTTATTGCCCATGATACTTTCCAGCCCAAGCTGGAAGCTACCATTTAAATACAAACACACAAATCAAATCAGAAGCGACCTACCTTCAAGAACATGCTCATAGCACATAAACAAGGGAACGGTACTTGTTTTACACCAGGAAGGCTATCAATGACTAAACGGTGCTGAATGCTAATAGCAGATGCAAAATTCTCAGAAAATGCAACCCCCCTTTTTTGTTACATATTGGTAACATTAATGCACCATTAAATTTACAGAAATTGTTAGTGGTCATCCAAATCTTATTTACTTGCGTAAAATTACAGCAGAAAAATCCATGTAACTCTTTAGCTCTGAGGCGTATCAATGTCTAACAGAGCACAGAATCTTTCTTTTCCATTCTGTGGAAGAGGCAGAGTGCTGCTAGGAATAATTCTGAGGCACAAGACAGCTTTGGGTTGTCATAGTTTATGGAGTGTCCAAGGAAACCCTTGGGAATAATTATTAATGAAGTTTCTCTTATCTCTCTCTCGTACATGCAGCAATTGGTAGCAGCGCAGCAGCGCGGTCCTGGAACCTGAGGATTGCAGAATATTGATCAAATTTCTATGAGAAGAAGCAAATCAGTCCGATGGTCTAATTAAATTTGTGGATGTTTTACATTTTATGGCCTTACCATCTGCTTGTTTCGTAATTGTATATTTCCTGCTTCTTCCAAGCTGCTTTTGCTTGGATACCCTCTGTATTCTACGCAGGTTCACAAGCTCACGGCCTAACAAAGGAAAAGAGAAGTCACGGCCTGAACTATCCAGCACGCATGTAGACCTTTAGGATCCGTTTGTTTTTATAATGTGGTGTGGCCTGTGTTTTGCCCCAATCACATATTTGAAAGTGTTTAGTTAATCAACACACATCATAATTTTGTATAAATCTCACTACAAACTATCTCTTGAAATCTTGGTTAAGCTTTTTTTACAATCTGTAGCTTTTCTTAAGCTTAAATTTTCAAATTACAACCATGAAAGATACCACAACACCAAACACACCATGACTACATCAAATGTAGGCCTTACCTTCACGTCATTGCAGCCCCAAAGTACTGCAATTATACCTCCTTGTTCTTCTACAACTCGAGTAACAGCTAAGTAGAACTTTGGCAAGTCAAACGAATTCACAGCTTCAGCTACTGTGATCAAAGCAATAGGACCTTCACCACCTATTAATTAAGTTCACTAGCTCATCATCAAGAGTCTGACTCTAGGATGTTGCGTAGTATGTTTTAAATGCTGTTCACTTATAATGGTGCCATCTCTTGTTCATAATGCTTATCGACCTGGCGTTAACAAATTTTTCTCAGCGTAAGCAAACCTTTGAATGAAATACATTAGTGCAAGAGCCTCTTGGGACACACCAATAATTTATGACAAATGGTTTTCTGAATAGGCTGACACGATAGAAATTTTAAGAACATCAAATGGCTTCGCGTAGATTTATTTCTAATTCTTCCATCACGATGCAAACAATGCATGAGAGTTTAGGTTTTTATCAATGAAGTCTTAATCTGGTGATATTCACCCTTGACATATGGAAATTATAGATATTTATGAGCTTGAGTGTGTCCTTACCATCTAAAGTGAAAACAATAAAGAAAGAAAAGTTCAAAGAGGGAGACAAGAGAGCTATCATGCATTTATCTTTAGTGAATATGCTCGAGCAAATCAGTTGATTACATGTAATATATATGTAATATATATTGATTTTATTTATATAAAATATATTTATTATTAATAATTTTTTTTTATCTTTAATATTTAATTATATTTGATTAATAAATTTAATATATATATTTTGATATTAACAAATTTAAAGTAAAGATAAAGTTTGTTTAACAAAAATGCAAACCCAACCCAACATTCATTTGGATGATCTGGTCTAGCTAGCATCCAAATATATTGCTGCCTGCTTGTCAAACAAACATGTATATTCTTATCTTCTACGAATGATCGATGATACATATATATTGAAGGAGTGAAACTGTACGTAAGAACAATCCAAAACTCGTTAGTTTTGAAGTAAAGAACAATCCAAAACAGTGAAATTTGCGAAGTACTAATTAATACAAACATTGTTATTCAATTATTTTATGTTAAACAAGAATTGAAGTACAATGAAGCTCGAACTTCAAACCTCTAAAGAGAGTAACATTACTGTATTCATCATGTTCACTAATTAATTAGAGCTTAACTTTCCCTGCAAGCATATATGTCGTATAGATAACAGTTCTAACCACTTCAGGTCCACCCCATGCACTCTCAAGTTCCTGAACAACCTCGTCAGACAATAAATCTACACCTTGTCCCTTGGCTGTATTGAATGCTGACAATGACCTGAAAAACTTCAAGAGTCCCTGAAACGACATCTTCTTTTCCATGTCCAGTTCCAGCGGCTGACCCTCACACCCAACACCTACACTTTCAAAAGGAAATGGAAGCGTCTTGTAACACTCTAATGCATGCTTGAAATTAGGGTTTTGAAAAGGAAAGGTTCTCTCAAAGTGGACCGCTAAGAGAACATCAATTTCTGGGCTAAACTTGATTCTCGAGTAGCACCAAACAGCAAATATGCCTCCTGGCTTTCTAAGAACGCGCTTGACGATTGGATAGAACTTTTCTAGATCAAACCAATGCACAGCTGAAGCCACAGTAATGAGATCAACCGAATTCTCACCTCCAAGTAAATGAACTAATTCATCATCAGACATCATTAACGGGGTATGCAAGTAATGAACTTGGGGATGTGGTATGGCATGCTTTAATTGCTCTTCACTTATGTCAGTTGCTATCACTTGCTTGTAGTGTTCAGCAACCTGAAAATGAAAACCATCTCTTACTAATTAAATAGAAAAACTTACAATACAAAGTAATGTCAAGCACAAGTGCATGCTGATTCACGCCAAATCATCAGTCTAATGAGGTCTGTCAAGAGTAGAGAATTTGAGAGTCTTAAAAAGTATCCTATGTCTGGTCTTGTCTACGATCTGATGTCAGTATAAGATTCTTAAAAGTGATGGCTACGATTGTTCATCTCTCAATTTATTTAGCTGTAGCTCAAGAGAGTGAGAGACAGAGAGAACTTACACCGACAGCCGCTTGACCATTGCCAGTGCCAACATCCCAAGCTAAAGAGTGGTCAGGGGTGAGAGCAGCCAACATTGAGAACCATTCGCCTGGATATCTTGGCCTTACATCCACATATATAGCTGCCTGATTGTCAAACAAACCTGCCATGTTAAATCTTGTGAAGTCTGATAGAATATGTGCCCGTTAATGTTTCGATGACCGAGTGAAGGATGTATATATCATGCCATGCATTCTGAGTTTACAAGGAGACCAAATTAAATTATGCAGGAGAGCGACCTGCAATTTGGAGGACTATAACAAGAGTATCATGTCTACTTCTTGTTGTACCCTATAGACAAGCGGGATTCCTTACGTATTAAGCAGGATTAATCATATTCAGGGAAAAGAGAAGGTGACAGCAACCCTCGAACGTGCAAAAACAAGGAACAAGGAGGCCAAATTAATCTGTGCAAGAGAGCGACTCGCATGCAATTTTGGTGATTAGAAAAAAAGTAGCATGTCTACTTCTTGTTGTACCCTATAAATTAATCATATTCAGGGAAAAGAAAAGGTGACAGCAACCCTCTAATGTGCGAAAACAAAGAAAATATTTTAGCTTTAATCAGAGAACTTGTGATTTAAGGAAGGGCAAGTTGACCTCTCTTCCAAGAATCATCGCTGCTACTAAAGATCAGGTTACTCGAGATGTTTTTCCGTCCAATAGTCACAAGTGTTTTTTTTTTTTTTTTTTTAAGTAGACTGATAGTCAAGTTGCGATGGATACCTGCAGTTCTTTTTTGCTGTAATACATGACAGGATCTTTTATATATAGTATTGCAGTAACCGGATGTGCTCACTGCATGAAAATTGCACATCTACCATAGGAATACAGAAAGAATGTTATGTCTAGAACTTTGAACTGTATAATTTGTCAACAGCAGTTGAATGGTGTTTCTGAAAATCTGTACTACCTTTCAACTGAAAATTGAACTGCTTTCTGAGACATTGAAAGGAAATTAAGAACCTGGTTTCATTTCTACCCAGATGAGCTCAAATTGACTATTTCTTAAGTAAAGGGGTTAAACTTCAACATACATATTTGTACATCCAAATACAATGAAATTGGCAAAATACTAGTATAAACATTTCATTACAATTACAAAAAAAAATAAAAAAAAAATAAAATTAAAAGATTTAGTGAATTCACTGTGGCTACCCTTACTGTGCATTGTTCAATGGAACAATACTCTCTCTCTCTGCAGTTCTCTATATAATATATTTTTTTGGTCCTTTATTTTTCAATTTAGTCCTCTAACATTTAGTTTTTTTAGAATTGATTTTTGGAATTTGCTCTTACACAGTTTATATGGGACAATCCTACTCTCGACATAATATCCCATCATTGAGTTGCTTTTTAATTTTGCAAAATTATGTTTGATTTTATTGTTTTCACTAGATTGAAAGGTAAGGGATCAAAATTGAATAGTAAGAAAAAAATATAGCCCTGTTCTAAAAAAACTATCAGTCCCTCCTCTTTTTTGATAATTTTTTCCTAAAAGTTTTGTTAAAGTTTCTTTTTGGTCCTTTTAGTTTTAGGATGAAATATTATTACCCAAAACTTTACTTTCTTCCTATTACGGTTTTTAGTGTAAACAACGGAGAGTGAAAGTTATCAATTTACCATGATCATTACCATGAAAAGTGATTGTTCTTGGTGTTAACAACTCTTTTCGACGAGAGGAGTTAAACTAAAATGTTCTTTGATTCTTTGACCTTCATTTTGCTTGAAAAAATAAAATAGGTATTATAAAGTTTTTTAAAATTGATTCATTTTGTAGTTTGGGATTGATTTTTCCTAGTTTAGTACCACAAATGGGTTTTAAAGGCACATGGAGTGTTTTTTTTTTTTTTTAGGTTTTTTAGTTAAAAAAAATTTGATTGGAAAATGACATTTTGGAGTCCAAAAGGTTGGACCTTTTGGAGTCCAAAAGGTTGGACCCTGAATTTTCAACCACTATAGTTGAAATCTAATTTTTTTTAATTAAACGATGTGTTGCTTGTTGCAGTAGGCGACCCATCATTTTTTTATCAAATAAAATAAGGGGGTGACATATACAACAAAAAATAATAAACCCAGGCGAACCCGGGCTTAGGTTTCTTGTGAGGCCCAAGACTATCTAGCTTTTTTCTTGGTTTTTCCTTTTTGATTTTTATTCAAACCCTCATTTTAAAGTATTTTTTGTTTACGTTAATTTTTTTATTTAAATTTTGATTAAGACCCTAACTTTTATTTTTTAAATTGTTAATTATTTAATTAAACATAAAACAAGGTTATTAAACTCGATAAGGATTATGAGTTAGTTCAAGATACAAGTTAATTGATTTGGTTAGAAAATTATTTTATTTGATTGACATTTAATATATATATATATATATATTAAATAAAGAAAACCCTAGTGATTCCCTACGAAACAAGATTATATATTTTGATTTAGCACTATCTCTCAAATCTCTAACTTGGTATTTGGTTTAGAAAATAACATTATGATAATATTAAAATTAAGAGCTGCGGATTCTGGATTGAAAAATTGTTTCAATTTATTTTCATCTAAAAAACATCTAATAATCTCCATAAAAATCTCTTAAAATCATTGATCTAACGACTAGAATACACTCCCAAATCACCCTGAAAAAATAAAAATAAATTAATTAAAAAAATCAAAACC